>ERZ808270.531-NODE-531-length-21514-cov-15.304488_pt1 | contig 21514 bp, 15 predicted proteins | sample MGYA00521082_ERZ808270 | MGnify/ENA primary metagenome ERZ808270 (study PRJEB31516, sample SAMN03275594) | gut metagenome | biome: mammalia-associated habitat; material: feces | host: Papio cynocephalus | place: Kenya | collected 2012-07-27 ... | reverse complement strand
GTCGCACCCCATGTGGGTGCGTGGATTGAAACATATTATTGACCTTGATTTTGCGCTCTCAATGATGTCGCACCCCATGTGGGTGCGTGGATTGAAACTTAAAAGTCGCATAAAAGAGTATTCGGAGGTTATGAGTCGCACCCCATGTGGGTGCGTGGATTGAAACTCAGCAGAAGTAAGCTCCCAGTCTTGATGTAGTAGTCGCACCCCATGTGGGTGCGTGGATTGAAACTCGGACTTAATCCGTTTGAAACACCATATCAGTTGTCGCACCCCATGTGGGTGCGTGGATTGAAACTACGAGGACGAGAGCGGAAGGCAAATCATTAAGCGTCGCACCCCATGTGGGTGCGTGGATTGAAACTACGAGGACGAGAGCGGAAGGCAAATCATTAAGTCGCACCCCATGTGGGTGCGTGGATTGAAACTGAAGGCGGCAGATGTGGACGCGCTCAATGACTGTCGCACCCCATGTGGGTGCGTGGATTGAAACTGGTACAATAATATCATCGGTAACGAGGAACCGCGTCGCACCCCATGTGGGTGCGTGGATTGAAACTCTACTACGGCAAGGAGCAGATGGAGCCTGTTCGTCGCACCCCATGTGGGTGCGTGGATTGAAACTCGCAAGATATGCAAGTCGTAACTGGTAATGCAGGTCGCACCCCATGTGGGTGCGTGGATTGAAACTCTTTCAGCTCCTCGACAGAATAAACGACTTTATGTCGCACCCCATGTGGGTGCGTGGATTGAAACTCGATTCGTACCTCAGGTACTTGTTTTGTATCTGTCGCACCCCATGTGGGTGCGTGGATTGAAACATGTAGCATCTCTGCCTCTTTAATGGCGGTTTTAGCGTCGCACCCCATGTGGGTGCGTGGATTGAAACTATTTTTCAGTGCGGTAAGTTCCCCCAAACTTATGTCGCACCCCATGTGGGTGCGTGGATTGAAACCAATCCACGTATATGCCTACACATCTTCTGAAAGTCGCACCCCATGTGGGTGCGTGGATTGAAACAATGTCCTCGCAGTTAAATACTATCGCCATACGTCGCACCCCATGTGGGTGCGTGGATTGAAACTTCTGCATTACCCTCATAGATGAAGGCATCAAGAGTCGCACCCCATGTGGGTGCGTGGATTGAAACCCACCTCTCGGCAGGAAGTTTTCAGGTAAATTATCGTCGCACCCCATGTGGGTGCGTGGATTGAAACAATGTATTGGGGCAATGCGACAGGCAAGCTCGGTGTCGCACCCCATGTGGGTGCGTGGATTGAAACCACGCATCGACTTCTGATCTAATTGCTGCTATAAGTCGCACCCCATGTGGGTGCGTGGATTGAAACATAGAACTTGTGGGCAAAGTGATAGTGGGAGTTGAGTCGCACCCCATGTGGGTGCGTGGATTGAAACGGCAAAACCGCATACGGACAAGTGTATAACATCACGTCGCACCCCATGTGGGTGCGTGGATTGAAACTCATAGTCCTGAAACATAAACTCTGGATCGTCGTCGCACCCCATGTGGGTGCGTGGATTGAAACATGTGTTGAACCGCATATTTTGCGTCGTATAAGGTCGCACCCCATGTGGGTGCGTGGATTGAAACCCTACCGTAACCACCGATTAGAGAAAGCCAACGGTCGCACCCCATGTGGGTGCGTGGATTGAAACATAGAACTTGTGGGCAAAGTGATAGTGGGAGTTGAGTCGCACCCCATGTGGGTGCGTGGATTGAAACCCTGTAATCTTTCAACAGGTTCTCGAAGGCTCTCTGTCGCACCCCATGTGGGTGCGTGGATTGAAACTACCCAGCCAATTACAACACGGTAGCGAGCATCATGTCGCACCCCATGTGGGTGCGTGGATTGAAACACGCACATACAAGTACCCTTGTTACAGCTATAATGTCGCACCCCATGTGGGTGCGTGGATTGAAACACTACCCATATAAGGGCGGTGCCCACTACTTGAGAGTCGCACCCCATGTGGGTGCGTGGATTGAAACTCATAATCTTTTGGTGGGTTTGCTTTAAACATACGTCGCACCCCATGTGGGTGCGTGGATTGAAACCTATTGTCTCGGCTCGCTTGCCTACTCTCAGCCTGTCGCACCCCATGTGGGTGCGTGGATTGAAACTCCCCGAAAATGCGTTCTGAGCCGTTTTCTTTGAGTCGCACCCCATGTGGGTGCGTGGATTGAAACCGTAATTATTCGATATACGAGATTATAAACCCTGTCGCACCCCATGTGGGTGCGTGGATTGAAACTAAGATTGTATTTCAGCGTGGATTTTTTAAGTCCGTCGCACCCCATGTGGGTGCGTGGATTGAAACTTTAACTCGGTGAGCTCCTTTTGTATATTCGCTAGTCGCACCCCATGTGGGTGCGTGGATTGAAACAATGGAAAATCCGAACAAGAAGGAACACGATTAGTCGCACCCCATGTGGGTGCGTGGATTGAAACATCTCGTAGGTTATCTTCTCATTGCATGGAGACTCAACAATCTCGAATGTACAAGGGAGTAGTACAAAGGTAATACAATTATTCGTTTCTTCCTGTTAAAAATATACACTCTACACGATAAGCGTCTACGCATTTAACGGAAGAACCCACAAATAAGCCGCAAGTTCACAATAAAAAGAACTTGCAGCCATTTTTTTCAATCAATTCCTATGTGGTAAAGCCAATTCATTGGCTGTTGCTTACTTCACTTCAATATTCCTCATCACCTTAGCCTCCTGTTCTGGCGTAGTCTTAGGGATGACGATAGTGAGGATGCCGTTGGCAACGCTGGCACTGATCTTGTCGCGCTCTACATCATCCGGCAAAGTATAGCTCTGCTCATAATTGCCATAGGCAAACTCACGACGCAGATAATGAACGTGGCGAGACTCGTGATTGTCCTTCTTCTCCTCCTTGTGTTCCATCTTGTTCTCGATGGCAACATGAAGAAGTCCCTCGTTAGTAACGTTAATGCGCACCCATTCCTTTTTAAGTCCCGGAACAGCCATCTCCATAACGTAGTCTTCGGCCGTCTCCTTCACGTTGAGTGCCGGAGCCGTAGTGTTGCGTTGCGGCATGACGTCAGCGTCGAACAGTGAGTCATCAAAGAAATTGTCTAACCAATTAGAATAATTGTTTCTGCGAACCATCAACATAGTGAATACCTCCAAATTTTATTTTTTCTCGTCCTCCCTTCACCATGCGGATCCGTCGGGACTTCTGATTGTTGTTTAATGTTTTTTCCTCAAGCACCAAGGCTTTCGGCTTTCATAAGCCATATTGCAACATATATGCCAAGGGCTTAAAAATATGTTGTATATGACAATTTGTATATTTTATGTGGCGTAAACATGAAAAATTGTCATGCTTATATGCCGATATTGACTGTATCCTTTGTTTTTATACATATTTAATTGTCTTTTTATTCTTCGTTATCCTGTTTTTATATACTTTTGTATTCAGAATCAAAAAACGATGATTATGGAAACAGAGAAGAATTTTTCAGGAAAACTTACTTCAGAGTGTACAACTATTATAATAGGTAGAAAGCAGAGTGCCGACGGTGCCGGTTATCTGTGCCGCTCGAGTGATTTTGATGCAATGCTCGCCGTCAACGTGGAGAGACACAAGGATACAGACAACGGACCGGAGGAGTTTGTTGCCTTCGACAGCAAGTTCCGCTGCCCGCTGCCAAAGAAAGCACTCGGATATACCGGTCTGCCGGAGTATAACCATCCGGGCGAGTGGGGCAGTGCCGGCTATAACACGGCAGGAGTAGGCATGAGTTCCACCGAGACGATTTTCAGCAGCGAGAAGGCTCTAAAGGCAGACCCGTATGTAGAAGATGGACTTGCCGAGAACTGCACATACAATATCGTTCTGCCGTATGTACATACAGCCCGTGAGGGAGTGGAGCGCCTTGGAGCACTGATAGAGCAGTATGGTTCGGCAGAAGGCTTCGGCATAGGTTTTATTGATGCCAATGAAACGTGGTATCTTGAGAATGCCGGTGGACACCGCTGGCTGGCGTGCCGAATGCCGGAAGACAAGTATTTCGTTACCGGCAATCAGAGCCGCTTCCGCGAGTATGACCCCAATGACAAGGATAATTTCCTTGCCGCAAAAGACCTGATAGAATTTGCCGAGAAGAACGGACTGTATGACCCTGCCGATGGAGCGTTCGACTTCCACGAGGCTTATTCGCGCGACGAAAAGCTGGACACTACATATAATTATCCTCGCGTATGGGGGCTGCAGAAGATGTTCTCCCCTTCTATCGAGAATGACGTTACGAAAAATACATTCCCCGTGTATGCCGAGGCAGAAAAGAAAATCAGTCTGCAAGACTTGCGCACGGCGTTCCGCTTCCACTATGATGATACAGACCACGACCCTTATCTCCATTCTAACGGCAAAGAGCCATACCGCCCAGTGAGTATTTTCCGTACCACGCAGACCCATATCCTGCAGGTGCGCCCCGAACTGCCGCAAGCCATAGGTCGTGTGGCATACGTGGCAATGGGTATGGCAGACCTCAGCGTCTTTATCCCGTTCTATCAGGGAGCTACGGATTCTTATGAAGCTTATACCTTCCGTGCCACAGGCGAGAGCGACGACCGCTCGGCATACTGGGCTTTCCGCAAGGTGGCAGCTCTCGGTATGACGGATTACAACTTCTTTGCTCCAATCATCAAAAAGGCATACGCAGAACTGGAAAAGGAGTTTGACGAGACGCAGAAGAACATAGAGAAGGAATATCTCGCCACATACCGGGATGCTCCCGAGAATGCCGTTGCCGCCCTTACCGAGGCAAACATCGCCATGCAGAAGCGTGCCTGCGATTTCAGTAAAGAGCTGCTCAACAATCTCTTCACCCGTCTCACGAAGAAGGTGCAAGAGGAGTATATGTTTCATGGGGCATAACCACACTGTAGCTTGATGATATTTTCATGAACATAGAAGAAGTTAGACAATACGCAATGTCGTTGCCGGGCGTTACTGAAGACCAGCCGTTTTGCGACGACATCAATAAATAATTCCTCCCGAAACTTCTTTAAAGGAAATATGAATAATGATGGCACCAAAGGTGCATCTATTTTGCACTTTTTGTGCAGCATAGATGCACCGATGCCAAATGATAGCTTTAGTACAAATGGTTGGTTCAAAAAAGAGTTTTATAAAAAGTCTGTCTGAATTCCTGCAATATTTTATAGTTAAAAAATAGAAAGTTGTTGGATTCTTATATAATTATCGATAACTTTGCACTCTGAAATTCAAATCAGAGTTTTGTAATCCTCATCGGAGGGTCTTACGAATAAGGCTGGATAAGATGACTGGGTAAAACCAATCTTCTTATCCAGCCTTATTTTTGTATGGGCAAGATGATAGAGGTTAGACTTCGATTTATTAATTATAAATAATAAATAATGGAAAAAGAATAATATGAAAGGAAAAGACTTGACACAAGGAAGCATTATAGGTAATATCATGTCGTTCTCTTTGCCGTATATGCTTGCCTATTTTTTGCAAATTCTATATGGACTTGCCGACCTCTATGTTATCGGACAATACTGTGGCGTTGACAGTACGACAGCGGTATCGAATGGTGCACAAGTGATGTATATGGTAACAGTGGTGCTTATCGGACTTGCCATGGGGACAACAGTTCTAACCGCTCGTGCCGTAGGTTCAAAAGACTCGTCAAGGGCACGTGTGACAGTAGGCAACACGATAACCATGTTTGCCGTTATAGCCATAGTGCTGATGGCAGTGTTGCTCTCTCTGAGAGGATGGATTGTTGGCGTGATGGACACTCCGGTGGAGGCAGTCTCAGGTATGGAACATTATCTTACAATATGTTTTATAGGTACCCCCTTCATCATTGCCTACAATATCATAGCCTCAATATTCCGTGGCTTGGGAGACTCGCGCAGTCCTATGTATTTTGTTGCCGTAGCATGTGTGTTTAATATTTTGCTCGATTATCTCTTCATCGGCTTCTTTGGATTGGGAGCCATAGGTGCAGCCCTTGGCACAACATTGTCGCAGATGGTGAGCGTATTCTTTGCGATAGGTGCCATACGCCGCCATCGTGGTATGCTCGACATCTCGTTTTCCGACTTGCGCCCAAGGGCAGATGTAATCAAGAACATACTGAAAATAGGTTTGCCAATTGCCATGCAAGACGGATTTATACAGGTTTCGTTTCTCGCCATCACTGTTATCGCCAATCAGCGTGGACTTATAGATTCCGCCGCCGTAGGAATTGTAGAGAAATTTATAGGTCTTGTCTTTATAGTTCCCTCAGCGATGCTCTCCACCGTATCTGCAATATCAGCGCAAAATATAGGGGCAGGAAATATGCAGCGTGCCAAGCAAACAATGCGCTCTGCAATGATGATAACCACAGGCTATGGTGTGGCTTGTGCCGTTGTGCTTCAATTCATTCCGCAAATGGCTGTCGGGATATTCACCGACAATCCCCAAGTGCTGGCACAGGGAGCGGATTATCTTCGTGGTTACGTATGGGATTGTGTTTTCGCTGGCTTGCATTTCTGTTTTAGCGGTTTCTTTACAGCTTGTGGCCTTTCAGTCATATCCTTCGTTCACAACAGCATATCTATAGTCTGCGCACGAGTACCGTTGGCATGGCTTTCGTCGCAGCTCTATCCTGACACACTCTATCCGATGGGACTGAGCACTTGTATGGGATCAGTGGTTTCGTGTGTGATATGTATCGCAGCTTACTGGTGGCTGAACCGCAAGGGGAAGATGCAGAGCCAGAATATTATGAGCATAAAGTGATGAGTAGAAATAAACATACTGGGATGATAGAAACATGCGTCAAGCTTATTTTTGATAAATGTTTGTCGATTCGGAAAATATTCGCTATTTTTGCATAACCTTATACCTTTCCGGGAAGGTGGTGAATTTATTTTGAAACACCAGTTAAAAAAACTATTTTGATGAAGATAATATCCACAAGCGACTGGCATCTGGGCAACCTTTTCCATGGCAACGACCGGTTGCCCGAACACCGTCATTTTCTTAACTGGTTGTTAAACCAGATAACAGTCCACAAGCCAGATGCGCTTCTCGTGGCTGGCGATATCTTTGACAACGGCAATCCTTCGGCTGCCGCACAAAGTGCATACTATGAGTTCCTTGCCGATGCCACTCAAGCTTGTCCGGATATGACCATTGTTATAACAGCCGGCAATCACGACTCTTCAAACCGCCTTGAGGCACCGCGCCCGCTGCTTGAACGCTACAATGTGGAAATCCGTGGCAACGTGAGGCGCACTTGGGTGTTGTCGGATGACTTGGAAGGCTCGTCGGGCTGTTGGCAAACAGATTACGACGACCTCATAATTCCAGTGCAAGGTAGGGATGGCGACAGTGTTGTAGTTCTTGCCGTACCATATCTGCGTTCAGATGTCGTGGCAGACGAGAGCTACTCGCATGGAGTAAACCGCTTCTTGCAGCAACTAACTGACCGTGCCCGACAGCTGTATCCCGAAAAACCGACAGTAATGATGGCGCATCTGTATGCCCGTGGCACGGACATTGCCAAGAATGATGCAAGCGAGAAAATTATCGTTGGCGGACAGGAGGAAGTGAGTATCGACAAGTGGGAGGGACACCCCGACTATATGACCTGCGGGCATATCCATAAGCGTCAGCATATATGGGGAACCGACTGGGCTCGCTATACGGGTAGCGCCCTACCAATGTCGTTTGCAGAGAAAGACTATAAGCATGGCGTAGACCTGTTGACTATAGAAAACGGCAAACAGCCGGAGGTAGAATTCCTTGAATATCATCCGCAGCATCCTCTACGCATATTGCCAGAGAATGATGAATCGCTGACGGTAAATAAACTGAAGACGTTAATCAACAAACAACTCCCCGAAAAACATGGCTACAAACCAAGTGAAACATTCGTATATGTAGTGTTGCGCGTCATGCTCGGCAAGGTGGCGGCAGACGAAATTAGAGAATTGGAGAGTCTGGTTGCCACCAAAGATGCAGTGTTGTGCAAGATACAGAAGATTATGCCGCAGCTCGACATCACTACCATTACCGACTCGCAGCATATTGTCAGCATAGACGATATTCTGAACCGTAATCCTGTAGACACCGTTCGTGAGGCATTCGCCATAAAACACGGAACGGAGATGTCGGATAAGCAAGAGGAGATGATAAAGGAGGTAATGAACGAACTGTCTATCGACAACTGATAAGACATACAAGCTTTCAATAGTATGAGATTTCTTAAACTTGAGATATTGAATCTCGCCTCGCTCGACCGTCAGGAAGGTGAGGTGATAGATTTTGAGCATGGGGCACTTGCCGACAGTACGATATTCAGCATCGTAGGACCTACGGGCAGTGGTAAGTCTACGTTGCTTGATGCTATCTGTCTTGCTCTGTACAACCGTGCCCCACGCTATCCGCGAAAGAAGGGCGACCGCAACCAGAATATCGAGATATTCGGTAGTCCGGAGGAGGGCGAAAGTAACCGGCTTGCTCCAACCGATAGCCGCAACATCCTGACACGTGGTAGAAAGACGGGATACAGCAAACTCACTTTCCTTGCCAATAACGGCATGGTATACCGTGCCGAATGGCATGTGCGTTTTCAGCGTGTGAGATACGAAAATGCGCAGACCGCGCTATATCGTATCAGTATGAAAGACGGTAATCAAGTGGAAGAAGCCGTGGATTGGAACTCGCTGCCAGACATCATAGGTCTTGATTATGAGCAGTTCCTCCGCACTGTGCTCATTGCTCAAGGTTCGTTTGCCAACTTTCTAAATGCCAAAGAGAATGAGCGCTATGAACTCCTTGAGAAACTCATAGGTGGCGACGACACTTACACACGTATTTCTGAGAAGATAGACGAACACCGTCGAGCCGCTGTAGATAATCTCAAGGAGATACGGGCAAAGCTTTCTGCATACGAACAAGATGATATGTCGGAGGAACAGCTTGCCGAGCTTAATGCACGCATCGCTAAACTTGAGGAGAGTGCAGCGCAAAACCGTAAGGAACTCGACAATATCAAGACTTCCCTCGACTGGTATACTCGTGAGGATAATATATGCAAGGAGATAAAAGAGTGTGGCAATAATCTCGAACTTGCCAATAAAGCTGTTGAGGCTCTGGCTGGGCAGAAAACACGTCTCGCTCTGCATGATGCCACGCTTGATGCTGTGGGCATTTACAAGAATATAAAGGAAACGGAGCAAAATATTGTCAAACTCGATACCGACATTAAGTCTGCCGAGGAACAAACGAATACCATAAAGGCAAATGTCGATAAAGAAAATAGCATACTTAAAAAGCTTAGAGAAAATCACCAAACTGCACTCTACGAGCTGGAAAAGCAAAAGCCCCACATAAACCGTGCTCGGTCGATAAAGGCTGAACTGAAAGCTACTGTCAAAGGGGTGGATGAAAAAAAAGCTGTTGTCGCTAATTGCAAGCAAGCTACTACCGCGGCACAAAAGGCTCTTGATGGTAATTTGGAGGAAATATCACGAGCGGAAGATAATGTAAAGCGGAATGAAGATACTTATAAGGTGTTGGTTTCCGAAGTCGAAGACAACACCAGTAAACTTGTAAAATCAGTTGCTTCTGCTACGGAAGCCTATACTGCAGAGGCTGCAAAAGCCGATGGCTTGAATGTTGTTACTCTGCAAAAGGCAAAGACGGCAGCAGATGCTACTCTCAGCGATATTAATTCTGCAATAAAAACACTGCAAGACCTTAATGACAAAAAGATGCGTCTCAACCAGAATGTCAAGGAACTTGACGCTCTGATGAAACGCAACGGAGAGATTGATGCAGAAATCGGCAGCATCAATACGGAAAAGCTAAAAAAAGAGCTGGACACCTTACGTCATACCCATACTCTTATGACAAGCAACGACTGGCAGGCTCATCGCCATAGTCTGCATGATGGCAAACCGTGTCCGTTGTGTGGCGCCACTGATCATCCTTATTCAGATGATGCCGCATTCGTTCCTGTAATATCAGAGCTCGCTATGCTCATACAGAACAAGGAGACTGAACTTGACCGCTTGACGCAGACTCTTACCCGGCTGACAAAGGAGCAGGGGAGTGTGGGCGGCAGCATAAAGCAGATAGAAAGGACTATAACATCTACAGAGGCTGATGTAAAGCGCATTACCGGCGATTGGGACATTCTTCACGACAGACATCCGGAATGGATTGCCACGAGTGAGGCTCTCGGCAAACTGTTGCCTGTTGCTGAGCAGAGTGCAAAAGATACTGCCAAAGAGCTTGACCTGTATAATGCCTTGGTGAAAAGGATTGACAGTTTGCGAAAAGCAAAAGAGAAGGCTGAAAAACTGTTGAATGAATATAAGGAGAAATCAGACAAGAAGTTGAAGTCGGCTGAACAGGCAAAGAATACCGCCTTGACACTACTTGCCACCGCCAAGGGTAAAACGGAGAACTTACAGGCACAACTAAAAGAAAAGAAAGAAGCTTTGGCTGCAGCCTTGGCAGACTTCAATGATGCCAACGACAATGCTGCACGGATGATGGCGGATATGAAAGCTGAAGTCGGTGATAAGGATCCGGACAAATATGAGACGGAACTTACGGAAAGGATAAAGGAGGCTAATGATAACGTTACAGCCAAGACTGATGAAATAACCAAACTTGACAATAAACTTGGTGTTCTCTCGGGTAATATGGAGGCAGGCAAGAAACAACTGTTGTTGGCAGAGGAAAAATTACGGCTGCGTTCCGACGAGCTTGATGCATGGATAGCAGACTTTAATAATATGTATGAAGGTCGTTCCATAACGGTTGCCGATATCTCCTTGCTCTATTCTGCAACAGACAACTGGGAGCAGATAAGGCATGAGATGCAGTTGAAGAACGATGCATTGACAAAAGCCAATGCGCTTCTTGAAAAAGTTACTCAAGAGCATAACGAACATCTGGCGACAAAGCCGTCAACGTCGTTCGACGACCTTGTTAAACGCAAGGCAGAATTGGAAAACCAGTCTGATACAGAACTTGTAGAGAAGAAATCGCGCAAACAGCGCTATGATTATGCACGGCAACAGATGGGCAAAATGCACGAAAGCAAATTGCTCGCAGAGCGAACGGCAGGTGAGTGGACGGCTATTACCGATGCTATTGGCTCCGATGGACGCACGCTGCGCAAGATAGCCCAATGTTACACTCTGAGCTTCCTTATAGCTCATGCCAATGCGGAGATACGCAAGTTTAACAGTCGCTATGAGCTGGTTCAGGTGAAACATTCTCTTGGCATAAGGGTTATTGACCACGACCGTGCCGACGACATACGTGATACTACTTCGCTCTCGGGTGGCGAGACTTTCATCGTTAGCCTCGGACTGGCTCTTGGACTGTCGGCGCTTTCGTCGCGCAACATTTCCTTCGACAATCTTTTCATCGACGAGGGATTTGGCACACTCGACCCTGACACTCTTGCTACGGTCATCGACTCGCTTGCCATGCTACAGTCGTCGCAGGGCAAGAAGGTGGGCGTGATAAGCCATACCGACACAATGAGCGAGCGCATTACCACACAGATTCGCATTATAAAGAACGGCAATTCGGGTAGCAGTCATATTGAGGTGTATCCGTGAGGATGTTTGTTGTATCTTATCTTTCAAAAGGTTGCATACATAAAGATTGTATGCTATAAACTTGCTGCTTATACAAATTATCGCTAAATTTGCACGGAAGATGTTATTTGCAGAATCCTGACAAAGGGAAAATCAACAAAATGAGAGAGACTATGAAGCAGAGAAGAAAATATCCGGTAGGAATTCAGACGTTCAGCGAGATCCGTGAGCGTAATTACCTCTATATCGACAAAACACAATATCTTGTTGACTTCATCACCAATGGGTATAAGTATGTATTTCTGAGCCGTCCGCGCCGGTTCGGCAAGTCGCTCTTTGCCTCAATGATACATTCTTATTACGAAGGTCGCAAGGATTTGTTCAATGGTCTTGCCATTGCCGAATATGAGAAGGAATGGGTGAAACATCCTGTGCTTCATTTCGATATGAGTGGTGCGAAGCATATGGATAATGATATGCTTGGACGTTATCTTTCCGACATGCTCGACGACTGTGAGAGTGCATTCGGCTACAAGAGTGAAAAAGTGGATCCCAACATCAGACTGAAAGATTTGGTGGTGAAGGCATATAAGCAAACTGGAGAAAAAGTCGTTATCATTATCGATGAATATGATGCTCCACTGCTCGATGTGGTGCACGAGAATGATAACCTTAGTACGCTGCGCCGAACGATGCAGAACTTTTACAGTCCTATAAAGATGCTCGACCCTTATCTCGAGTTTGTCTTCCTTACGGGTATCACCAAGTTTGCCCAGCTCAGCATTTTCAGTGAGCTGAACAATCTGTTTAATATCTCCATGTACGACCAGTATTCTGCTATCTGCGGCATTAGCAGTGAGGAACTGCATACCCAAATGCTGCCCGACGTGGAAATGCTTGCCGACCGTCTTCACCTCAGCACGGACGATACCTTCGCTCTTCTCAAGAAGAAATACGACGGTTATCATTTCAGCGAGAACTCCGAAGACGTTTATAATCCGTTTAGCTTGATAAAGGCACTTGCATCTCAGAAAATCGGCGACTACTGGTTTGAGTCCGGCACTCCTACCTATATAATAAAGCTTCTTCAGAAATATAATGTAGGTCTGCGCGACCTTACCGGTCAGGATGCCAGCGTGAGCGACTTCGATGTGTCGCCAGAGAACATGACCACTGCCTTGCCGCTGCTCTATCAGAGCGGTTATCTAACCATCAAGCACTACGACCCGATGATAAATCTCTACACCTTAGGCTATCCCAACGGGGAGGTTCGCACAGGCATGGTTCGTTCGCTTGCTGCCAACTACCTTATTCCGGCAGAAGGCACCAACAGCAGCTTTGTCATCAAGTTCGTAAAGGCTGTCGTTGCCGACGATATGGAGCTGGCTCTCACCCTGATGCGGGCTTATCTTGCCGGCGTGTCCTACCGCCTGTCTAACAAGACGGAGCGCGACGTGCAGACTATCTTCTATCTCGTTTTCTCTCTTATCGGAGGATTCATAAATGTTGAGGAGGAGAGTTCCCACGGCAGAGCCGATGTTGTGATAACTCTTCCGTCCGTAGTCTATGTCATGGAACTGAAGTTTGACGGCTCCGCCGATGCCGCCCTCCGGCAGATAGACGAAAAGGGCTATCTCATTCCATACACCGCCGACGGCAAACGACTCGTTAAAGTAGGCGTGAACTACAGCAGCGAGGAGCGCACTATTACGGAGTGGAGGATAGAAGGATAAGATAAAAAAGTAAGATTTGAGAATGGAAAATAGGGCGGAGCGTTGGCGTTCCGTCTTTTTTGTGCCCGCAAATTTGTCGTTTTCTTTTCTTTTGATTAATTTTGTAGCGTCATTCTTCGGATGGCGGCAATGAGTTGCCGACGGATATCCGGAGTGTGGCTATTCTTATGGAAATGACGTTTGCTAACGTTTGCTTCTGATGCATTGGAAATTAGGGACTTCCAAATATGATAGTCGGATGTGGATGGCAGTGAGCGTCTACTATACGTGTATCTATGCACGGCAAAAGTGCGCCCTTTCTAAAGGGTGCAACTTTTGCTATATACATATATACGACGTTGGTGTAGGCGTGTCTTCTTGCTTCTGTCCTTGCTATCATAGGTCCCCTAATACCTCAATGCACAAGGACATACAAGGAGCAGAGACCCCTGCGCCAATTTCGTTTAGAATATATGGACATCTAATACGTTTATTTATCTGCTTTGGGGGTGAGCGATAAAATCGAACGGCCTAACAAGCGTTCTTTAAGCCACGCCGAATGCTTATGAACAAATATGAACTCGCAAAGAAGATAAATGAACTCGAAGGTCTTACGAATGAGGAGAAGTCGGAGTTGCTGAAGTTGCTCCGCTCGCAAAAGAAGTATGGTCTTGTATGGGAGGACAAGCCCGAAGAAATTGAGGCGCGTCTGCAAGACGAGTTGCCTGTGCTCGAGGAAGTAGCAGACCGTGCCATCATCAGCGACGATGCCGCAGCCCCTAACCATATTCTCATAGAGGGCGACAATCTCGAAGCTCTCACCGCCCTCAGCTATACTCACAGAGGAAAGATTGACGTGATTTATATCGATCCACCGTACAACACGGGTAACAAGGATTTTGTCTACAACGATTCGTATGTAGATCGTGAGGATGGCTATCGCCATTCTAAGTGGTTGTCGTTTATGAACAAGCGGTTGAAGATTGCAAAGGGGTTGCTTTCGGATAAAGGGGTGATATTTATCTCGATTGATGATAATGAGCAGGCGCAACTGAAAATGTTGTGTGATGAGATATTTGGAGAAAGAAACTTTATTGCAAAATTCGATTGGCGAAAGAAAACAGGTGCCAATGATGCAAAGGATATTGCTGTTATAACAGAGTCCATATTATTGTATTCTATATCAAGATTAAATACAATAGAAAGTGAAATATGGAATCGCGATGAAGGTTCTCGTAATCAAAAACGATTCAAATTTGAAGATGAATTTGTCGAAACACGAGGTAAATATTATTTGGACACACTGGACCGCGGAGGGCTTCAATATTCAGATTCTATGAATTATGGAATTGATGCACCAGATGGAGGGATAATATATCCAAATGGACGTTCGGAATTTGTAAATGACGGATGGATTTGGAAGTGGGGCAAGGATAAGGTTAAATGGGGACTCGAAAATAAGTTTTTGGAATTTGTAAAATCGAAGAAAAGTTCTGCTTCTAAGTACACAATTAAGTATAAGGTTTATGAGAATGTGGATAATGAAGGAAATCTACGGAAAAAAATTGGAAGGGCTTTTTCTAATTTCATTTTAGAGCCAATTAATCAGCAAGGAAATTTGGAAATATCTTCATTGTTTGATGGTAATGTTCCTTTCTCAAACCCTAAACCTATAGGTCTCTTAAAATATTTGATAAATACTATTGCAATTAACGATATCACCATCCTCGACTTCTTCGCCGGCTCCGGCACCACCCTCCACGCCACGATGCAGCTCAACTCCGAAGACGGTGGTCATCGCCAATGCATCTTGGTGACCAACAACGAGAACGGCATCTGCGAGAACGTGACCTACGAAAGAAACAAGCGTGTTATCCAAGGCTACACTACACCGAAGGGTGAACAAGTCCCCGGCTTAACCCGAAACACCCTCCGTTACTACAAGACCCGTTTCGTTTCTCGCGACAAGACCGCCAAGAACCTGCGTTTGCTCACCGCCCTTTCTACTGATATGCTCTGCATCCGCAACAATGCCTATACCGAACTGCCGTTTGCCGGCAGGAACATCAACAAGCGCATAGCCCGATATTTCGAGAGCGCAGACGGCACAAGGCGTATGCTCGTGATTTATCAGGAGGAGGCAATCGACGCATTGGTGCAGCTCATCGGCACCTTGCCGCAGCGCGACGACAAACTGATGGTGTATGTATTCTCGCCCAATGGCTATGCCTACGACGACGAGTTTGAGGACGTTGCCGACAGTGTGAAGCTTTGTGCCATCCCCGATGCTATTCTTAACGCCTATCGAAGGGTGCTCCCAAAGCGCAAACCGCAATACCTGAAGGAGGCGCTCGACGAGATGGAACGTGAGACGGCTAAGGTAGAGAACCGACAGACTGAATTAAATTTTGAAGACACAAAGGAAGGAGGCGAAGAATGAAACAGATAGAATACCAACAGAAGGCGGTTAGAGAACTTACTGACAAGACAATAGATTTGCTTACATATTCTGGCAATCGGCATACCCTTGTGTTCAAGGCACCGACAGGTGCCGGAAAGACAGTGATGGCTTCTGAACTGTTACTCCGCCTCAATGCCGAGTTGAAAGACCGCACAGACGTGTCCTACAAGGAAGTGGCATATATATGGATAGCTCCAAACAAGCTACATGAGCAGAGCTATTTCAAAATGCGCTCGTTCTTCACAGAAGGACAGGAGCTGCATCCAGTAATCTTCGACGACCTCGACCATTCAGCCGAAGGCTATATCCATCCCGGCGAGATACTCTTCGTAAACTGGGAGAGCATCAACAAGGATAATGCGGTGATGATACGCGACACCGAACAGGGGGCGTCGCTCTACGACCTCACTCGCCGCACGCAAGAGGAGCAGCGCATACCCCTCATCGTAATCATCGACGAAGAGCATATGTTTGCCAGCAAACTTGCCAATAAAACTGAGAAGGTGTTGAAGAACATCAACCCCAAGGTGGAGATACGTATCTCTGCAACACCAGAGACAAGAGGCGAACTGCAGGTCAGCGTTCCGCGAGAAGCTGTGGTGAGAGAGGGAATGATAAAGCAGGGGGTGGTGTTGAATCCAGCCTTGCAGTTCAATGCCCCTAACGGCTCGCTAAACCAGCATCTGGTGCATCTCGCTCTGAAGAAGCGCGAGGAGCTGGCTGAGGCTTATCATAAGATTGGCGTCGATATCAATCCTCTGTTGCTCATACAGTTACCCAACGACAAGGACAAAATGGACAAAGACGACGACAGCATTAAGGAAGAGGTGATGCTCTATCTCGACACCATCAAGAATATCAATATCGCCAACGGTAAACTGGCGGTGTGGCTCAGCAATGAGAAGGAGAACCTCAATGGCATAGAGAAGCAGGACAACCTCACCGAAGTGTTGCTCTTCAAGCAGGCCATCGCCCTGGGGTGGGACTGTCCGCGTGCTGCCGTGCTTCTCATTTTCCGAAAGATAGAGAGCTTCACGTTCACGGCGCAGACCGTGGGACGCATTCTCCGTATGCCGGAGCAACACTTCTATGAGGACGACCGACTGAACTGGGGATATGTTTACACCAACCTGAGCAAGGACATCATACAGATAGTGCAAGACGATATGGACTATATGTCGAATATCCATGCCGTGCGTCGTGAGAACCTCTCCAATGTGGTGCTTCGCTCTGAATATTGCGAGCATCCGGCTATAACCCGTAAACGTCTTGGTCCTGACTTCAAAAAGGTGCTTGCCAAGGTTTTTGAGGATATTCTGCTTGTTAAAAACCAGCAGCTATCGCTCTTCACGATAGATGATTTGGAGGGAAATACGGATGAAGATGATGGCGACGACAGTGGCGAAAGCATCTATGCCAAGAACCGTAAGGCTTGTGAGGACAAGATAACATTCCGGGTGAAAAGCATCGGGGTGGACCTGATAGAAGATGTGAACATCACGGGCGAGATTGGAGAGACGCATGTGGACAAAAAGGCAAGGTATGTGCGCACTATGCAAGAGCTGAACGATTCATACAATGCTTTCTGTGCTAAGTGTATAGGCTCGAAGTTTGAAAAGGTGAGTGTTACGACTTTGGCTTTCGCCTTGAAAGAGCTGATGGAAGATCTCTTTGAACTCTTCGAGACTTATGCCGTGAAGGTGATACTCTATCACAGCAATCGCCCCGTGTTTGCCGGTTTGATTGACCGTGCTTTGAACAGATATCTGAAAATACTGGAAGTGCGGCAACAAACGCAAAACGAGAAGTCTTATAAGAGTTACGACTGGGAAGTGCCCGTGGAGCGACTATACAAAGAGGAGAGTCATCGCGTAATATCTGATGTTCGCGACCATGCCCTTATGCCTTTTGTGGAACTGAAAAGCGCTTCGCAACCCGAAAAGCATTTCGAGGCTTTCCTTGAGGCCAACAAGGAGTGTATAGACTGGTGGTATAAGAATGGCGATGCCGGTAGGCAGCACTATGCCATCAGCTATGAGAATAAGGAGGGACAGAAGTCGCTCTTCTATGTAGACTTCGTGATTCGCATGAAAAATGGGCAAATCTTCCTCTTCGACACCAAGAGTGCAGGGAGCGACGTGGATGCTGTGGAGAAGCACAATGCCCTCATAGACTATATGGAGAGCGAGGCGAACAAGGAACGACACCTGAAGGGGGGCATCATCATAGAGCGTAATGACAATTGGAAGTATTGTCCGCTGAAGATTGACAATACTACAGATATAGTGGAGTGGGACAGTTTCTATCCGAATGAATACAAACAGGTTTAATACAATAACAGCAACTATGGCAAAAGGACTGGATGGAAAATTCTTGCATTATGGCATACGCAGAGAGAATCTCGAACTGATAAGGACGCTCTGTGAGAAGCACGAGATTGACTTCGACTGGATGAGCGAGGAAATCTTGCGCAAGTATCGGCGCAGATTATGATATTGAAGACTTCAATGCGCATCATGCCAAGTTTCTTTACAAAAGACAACAAAAAATCACTTTTCTCAGCATTGCTCAAACTTAGGTATAAGGATTGTGAAGTGGATTGGCAGAACTCAGGCATAGCGGGACGCATCGTGGCAAAGGAAATATATCGCGGCGTTGATTATCTCTCAGAAGACGAGAATATAAACGCTTTCCTCTTTGCCGAGAGCAACAGAATGGGCGGAGGCAACGTCAAGTAATATGTTTATTCTACTAAAAACTTGTTGCTTATACAAATAATCGCTAAATTTGCACAAAGATGCTGATTGTGGCATTCTTTAGAACTGGTAAATAAGTAAAAACGAAAGAGAATATGAAGCAGGCAAGAAGATATCCGGTAGGTATACAGACGTTTAGTGAGATAAGGGAACGTAATTACCTTTATATCGACAAGACGCAGTATCTTGTGGACTTTATAGACAAAGGCTATAAGTATATCTTCCTGAGCCGTCCGCGTCGGTTCGGCAAGTCGCTTTTTGCCTCGATGATACACGCTTATTACGAGGGGCGCAAGGATTTGTTCAATGGACTTGCCATGGGCGAATATGAGAAGGAGTGGGTTAAGCATCCAGTGTTGCACTTCGATATGAGCGGTGCAAAGCATATGGACATAAAACAGTTGGAGGGCTATCTCGACTATTTGCTTCTGCCTTACGAAAAGCAATTCGGCACGGAAGAGAATAAGGATAAGGAACCTAACATACGGTTTGCCAATATCGTGAAGGCTGCCTACGAGCAGACTGGTCAGAAGGTGGCGCTCATCATCGACGAGTATGACGCTCCGTTGCTTGATGTGGTGCACGAGGATCAGAACCTTGCTGCCTTGCGCCGTGTCATGCAGAACTTCTACAGTCCTATAAAAATGCTCGACCCTTATCTCGAGTTTGTCTTCCTCACGGGTATCACCAAGTTTGCCCAGCTCAGCATTTTCAGTGAGCTGAACAATCTGTTTAATATCTCCATGTACGACCAGTATTCTGCTATCTGCGGCATTAGCAGTGAGGAACTGCATACCCAAATGCTGCCCGACGTGGAAATGCTTGCCGACCGTCTTCACCTCAGCACGGACGATACCTTCGCTCTTCTCAAGAAGAAATACGACGGTTATCATTTCAGCGAGAACTCCGAAGACGTTTATAATCCGTTTAGCTTGATAAAGGCACTTGCATCTCAGAAAATCGGCGACTACTGGTTTGAGTCCGGCACTCCTACCTATATAATAAAGCTTCTTCAGAAATATAATGTAGGTCTGCGCGACCTTACCGGTCAGGATGCCAGCGTGAGCGACTTCGATGTGTCGCCAGAGAACATGACCACTGCCTTGCCGCTGCTCTATCAGAGCGGTTATCTAACCATCAAGCACTACGACCCGATGATAAATCTCTACACCTTAGGCTATCCCAACGGGGAGGTTCGCACAGGCATGGTTCGTTCGCTTGCTGCCAACTACCTTATTCCGGCAGAAGGCACCAACAGCAGCTTTGTCATCAAGTTCGTAAAGGCTGTCGTTGCCGACGATATGGAGCTGGCTCTCACCCTGATGCGGGCTTATCTTGCCGGCGTGTCCTACCGCCTGTCTAACAAGACGGAGCGCGACGTGCAGACTATCTTCTATCTCGTTTTCTCTCTTATCGGAGGATTCATAAATGTTGAGGAGGAGAGTTCCCACGGCAGAGCCGATGTTGTGATAACTCTTCCGTCCGTAGTCTATGTCATGGAACTGAAGTTTGACGGCTCCGCCGATGCCGCCCTCCGGCAGATAGACGAAAAGGGCTATCTCATTCCATACACCGCCGACGGCAAACGACTCGTTAAAGTAGGCGTGAACTACAGCAGCGAGGAGCGCACTATTACGGAGTGGAGGATAGAAGGGTGATTTTGTTTAATATGTTGTTATATTGCCGATTTTAATTAAGTATTGCAAAATATTATAAGGAACATTTAACTTAGACATCAATCGATAATGAAAAATAAATTGTGTATTCTTATATTTCTCGGATTGATATTTCCGGTTTTTGCTTTTGCCTTAACTGGCGACAGCTTAAAAGCCGTTTCAATGGTGAAGTATGAGCAGAATTGGGATGATGTTCATGCCACCATTTCTGTTAGAAACAACACGCAGAGCGATATTAAGGACCTTGCGTTTCGCATTACGTATCTGGATATGAAGGGTAATTCACTTGACTACAAAAATTTTAGCCAAACCATATCAATAGCTCCAGGCATGACCAAGGCTATCGATATCAGTGCATTTGAAAGCTCCAGATATTATTCATATTATAAATCGGAGCCTTACCCGATAACACCCCATCGCTTCAAAGTAAAATTTGAGTTGGTCGGTTTCAACAAGATGAAGGAGAAAGCTGTTGACAATCAGCCGGTTGACGAAGACTCTTTTTACAATTCGAATGGCAGTCCGAGATGTCTGTCACCGTATGTTCTGCTGATACCGCTATTGTTGGTAGTCGTTGTACTTGGAGCTTATGTCGGTCTGTATATACTTGTTGCCGTAATGGCACAAAAAAGAAATCGCAGCGTAGTGGGTTGGATTTTGTTGAGCCTTATTGCCACCCCTCTTCTTATGGTAATCTTGCTCCTTGTCCTTGGTAAGTCAGAAAATTCAGGTAGAGATATTATTGACTGATTATCATCATTATATGATGACATTTAATATATATTTGTCTAATATATTTATCATTAAAAAGTCTATTCCGTTGTGAAAACATTAGGGTGGTCCATCGTCCTTTAACGGTGGATTTTTTATGTCTTTTTTCTTTTCTCTTTTTTCAAAAATCCTTCACCACTTTTGTAATCGCTTGAATGATAGATTTTTGTGGTGAAGGAATTTTTAGAGTCGTGTGAAAGATATTCTTGAACACGGGGTTATGGGCGTTTTGTGGCGCACGGATACACACGGATTTTCATGGATTTAAAATAAGTTTTGGTCTTTAATGTTTTTGTCAAAAAAGACACATTGTCCTGATGATATATACTATCACTCCAAATAGTAGCAGAACCAAATATAATTCTTCAGGTAATATGTGTTATACATATAGGTAGGGGATACAGGAGCTGTAATGTTGCCACGCAGGGAGCGAAAGGGGCACAGGGCAAACGCATCAAAATGCGCTTAAAAGTTTTGATAAGTATTTTTCATCC
>ERZ808270.530-NODE-530-length-21597-cov-3.773698_pt1 | contig 21597 bp, 18 predicted proteins | sample MGYA00521082_ERZ808270 | MGnify/ENA primary metagenome ERZ808270 (study PRJEB31516, sample SAMN03275594) | gut metagenome | biome: mammalia-associated habitat; material: feces | host: Papio cynocephalus | place: Kenya | collected 2012-07-27 ... | reverse complement strand
CTCAGGCCGTCAAAACCACACTTCACATGTCCGATTCTGGAGAAACGGACACGAAGAGCACATTCCGGGCATCCAAACGTCCGATTCACCAGAAACGGACACGTGAAGTGGCATGGAATCGGCTGGAACTAGCTACGGGCGCAGTCCGTAAGCCGTCCCACCTGCCGGAAGTAGCGGTCGGGATCAAGCCCATCGACGGTCGCGACATTCGTCATATGCACGCCATCAAGCCCTCCATACTCGACGATCACATCCAGCACACGCTTCTGCCATGCCGGCTCAAGATACGGATCGACCTCATCACGACCCAACGCGCGCATCGCACAGACAATCGCGTGCGCACCCCAATTCGACGTGCCGGCCACCACCAACTGGTCGGTCGGCACCATGCAGGCGATGCTTCCGCCACGGTCGACCACGCCTTCGATGGCGTAATCCTCCACACGGCCCATGCCGATCTCGTTGCCGCCGTCGCCGACACCGACGGTATGCAGCCCAAGCAGGGTGAGCCGGCTGAGCGGCGCCGTCCATTCGGTGATGTCGATGCCGCGCATGTTGTGCGGACTGCCATCGCGCGCCGGACCGACGCGTTCGATGTAGACGAGCGTGTCGATGCGTTCGGATTTGACAAGGTCGATGACTTGGTTGAACCAGGCGTCGAAATTCGGCGCATCGGATATGGCGTCCCGGCTATCCCACGTGTCCGATTCTGGAGAAACGGACACGTGGGATGCAGTTGCTGCCGTGCGAATGTCCGATTCACCAGAATCGGACATTCGGGCGTTCGGCGCGATCAGCACATGGTCGTCCGGCAGAAAGTCCAGCGCCGACGGCCGAATCACCGACGCACAGCATTCATCGCTGACCAGCCATGCGTCGCCGCCGATCGCCCGAAGCGCCATGCATACTTCCAGTGCACCAAGCGGACCATCAGTTTCCGCGGCGGGTTTCGCGGCTTTCGGAATGTAGAAGCCCGTGACCACCAACGCGCGCGCCGGACGGCCTTCCCTTCCACCCGATAGATGACGCGCGGCACGGAACAGGTCGCCACGCGAATACGTCATCAGCGTTTCGGAACCACGGCCGACGTCGGCTCCCGCCATGCGCGCGATACGTGCGATCTTCGGATAGCATCGCCAATCAAACATGCCCATGTTGCACCCCTTACTTGTGATTACGCGGATTCAACGGATATCGCCAAGCGGTTCGCCGTACTGCACGGCATCGCCGACTTTTCCGGCACGATGCAGCGTTCCGGAGGCGGGGGCGGGGATTTCGGTCTCCATCTTCATCGCTTCGAGCACGACTACCGGTTGGTCGGCTTCGACATGCGCGCCATCGTCAACCAGCCACCGGACGATAGTGCCGGTGATAGTCGATTCGATGGGAACGCCTTGAACGGCGCGGGGCCGAGTGCCGTCGGATGCGCCACTTCGCGTGTCCGATTCTGCAGAAACGGACATTTGGAGCGTATGCAGCAGAGTCTGTATGTCCGATTCTGGAGAATCGGACATCTGAGATGCACCGTACGGCCTCTGTGTGTCCGATTCACCAGAATCGGACACGTGGGATGCGGCGGCCGGCACCCCCTTAGCTCCTCCGGCCGCGCCAGCCAATCCGGCACCCAACGCCGCAAGCGCGGCGAAGGACGCAGGCAGCCCCAATCGCATGCGCCTGCCATCGACCTCCACCCAACTTTCCACCGGCTCAACCGCGGCGGCCCGACGTCCCGACTTTCCGTCGGACAGCGTGCGCGCGTCCACGGAAGGCAGGAATTCCTCCTCGATCCAACGGGTGTAGACGCCGAAATCGCCATGCTCCGCCGTGAAAGCGGGCTGGTCGAGCACAGCCTGGTCGAACGCCCGGACCGTCGGCACGCCCACAATCGACAGCTCCTTCAACGCATGCCGGGCGCGCGCCAGACACATCTCGCGCGACGGAGCGGTGACGATCAGCTTGGCGACCATCGAATCGAACTGCCCGGGGATCGTTCCGCCGGACGCCACGCCGGAATCGAAACGGATGCCCGGACCGGTCGGCGCGTCCAATCGCTCGATGACGCCGGGGAACGGCACGAACCCAAGGGACGGATCCTCCGCGTTGATGCGGAACTCGATCGCATGCCCCTGCGGTACGGGGGTTCCATGCTCCAAGCCGGGAATGTCGGCAAGACGCGCGCCTTCCGCGATCGCCAATTGCGCTGCCACCAGGTCGACGCCCGTCACCTCCTCCGTGACGGGATGCTCGACCTGGATGCGCGTGTTGACCTCCATGAACGACATCGTGCCATCCGGATCGACCAGAAACTCAACGGTTCCCGCGCTTTCGTAATGTGCGCGCGAGCAGATGGCGACCGCCGCATCCTCAAGCGCGCGCGTGGTTTCGGCCGGCAGAAACGGCGCCGGCGCCTCCTCGATGAGCTTCTGGTTGCGCCGCTGCAGCGAGCAGTCACGCGTGCCTACGGCCACAACGTCTCCGACACCATCGCCAAGCACTTGCACCTCGACGTGGCGCGGACGGGCGAGGAACCGTTCGATGAAGCAGTCGCCATTGCCGAACGCCAGCTCGGCCTCATGCGTGGCGGAAACGAAGGCCTCACGCACATCCTCCAGTCCATGTACCACCTTCAAACCGCGGCCGCCACCCCCGTAGACGGCTTTGATGGCCAATGGCAGCCCATGCTCATGCGCGAATGCGACGACTTCGTCGGGATCACGCACCGGCTCCGTGGTGCCGGGTGCCATCGGCGCGCCCACTTCGGCGGCGATGCGCCGAGCTTCGACCTTCGAGCCGAGCGCACGTATGGTGTCCGGCTTCGGTCCGATCCACGTCATGCCGGCATCGATGACCGCCTGCGCGAAATCCGCGTTCTCGGCAAGGAAGCCGTATCCCGGGTGGACGGCGTCGGCATGCGCTTTCCGCGCGGTTTCGATGATGGCTCCGATGTTGAGATACGTGCTGTTCGCATCGGATCCGCCCAGTGCGTAGGCTTCGTCGGCGGCATGCACGAACAATGCGTCCACGTCGGGATCGGCGTAGGCCGCGATGGCGGTCCGTCCGGTGTCATGGCAGGCGTGGATGACGCGCATGGCGATTTCGCCACGGTTGGCGATGAGGATACGCCGCAGTTTCGGCCGGGGTGACGTGAACGAAGTTGACAATGGCATTATCGGACCTCCTTGGTGGAATGCGCGGAATACGAGGGATACGCGGGATATGCGGGATGCAGGGAGCGTTCGGGAACGATGCGGAAACGGACCTGTGCGCCAGGCGGCAGCTGCCCGGCCATATCCAGCGACCCAGGTTCGAGCACCGCGATGACCGGATATCCGCCGGTCACCGGCTGGTCACGCAGGAAAATCACCGGCTGTCCGCTGGTTGGCACCTCCACCGCGCCCGGCGGCGTGGCTTCGCTGGGCAGTTCGCGATCGTCGACGCGTTCCAACGGAACATCCCCTGAGAGACGCAGGCCGACACGGTTCGATTGCGCGGTCACCGTCCATGTCCGTTCCAAAAAAGCGGACAGTCCGTCCGAAGTGAACCAGTCGTCACGCGGCCCCAATCGCACGTACAAATCCGTGACGCTGCCAGGTCGCGGCAGATCCGTCGGCCATGGATGCGGTCGATCGACACCGCAATCGCAGGCCATGGATGCGGACCGTACGGCAAGCCGCTGCTTCGCCGCAATCGGACGCGGGCCGATGCCGCTCATCGTGTCCGTCGAAGCCGAATCGAGCGAAACCCCGACATCGAAGCCGCCACGCACCGACAAATAGTCGCGCAATCCACTCGACGGCGGTCCAATCGACAGCGTATCGCCGTCGCGCAGCAGCATCGCTTCCTGCATGGCGATTGCGGTCCGATCCGGTTTTTCTTTGTTTTCTTCTTTGTTTTCCTGCGATTGGCGGACTCCCGTAATCGCAATATCCGCAGGAGCGCCCGTCACCGCCACGACAAGGCTGCCGTACGCGCGCACCGCGACGCCACCGCCGGTGATTTCCAGCGCGGGGGTATTCGCGGGATTACCGACCAACGCGTTGGCCAGATGGAAGGATTCGCGGTCCGCGGCGCCCGAGCCGGTCACGCCCATGTTCGCCGCGGCACGCCCATCATCCTGGAATGTGGTGAGCAGACCGGGGCGGAGGACTTCAAAGCTGCCGGCCAGTGCGGATGCCGGCGGGCGGGGCGCCGAGCGGGACCCTTGGTCCATAATCCCCATGCCATATGTGTCCGATTCTGGAGAAACGGACATGTGGGGCTTATCCGGACCCGTCTGCACGTCCGATTCACCAGAAACGGACACGTGGGATGCAGAGACGCTGGTTTGAGTGTCCGATTCTGGAGAATCGGACACTGTGGGCGCGATGATTCCGGCAGATACGGCGATGGCGGCATTCCGCGCAGGCGTGAACCGTACGGTGTCACCGGGTTGCAACAACGCGGGCGGGTCGGCCCGCTCGCTCCACATGCGCACCTCGGTATGGCCCAGCAATTGCCAACCGCCAGAGCTGACGCGCGGATAGACTCCGGAAAACGTGCCGGCAAGTCCCACCGCCCCCGCGGGCACGCTCAGCCGTGGCACCTTGCGTCTCGGCACGTCGAAAATCGGGTCTCCCCCCGTCAGATACGCGAAACCTGGCGCGAAACCGACGAATGCCACTGACCAGTCGGAGCCGCAATGCCGACGCACCACCTCATCAACGGAGACACCCAGCAAATCGGCGACGTCGGTCAAATCCTCGCCATCGTAAATCACCGGAATCTCGACGATTCGGGAAGACCGATCCACGTTATCGGCGATATTCAGCGATCGTATAGCGGACACCATTCCGGAACGTGAGACGCGCAACGGATCGAACGAAACGTAAATGGTGCGCGCCGCGGGAATCAGCTGCTTCACACCGGCGAAGGCGGTTTCCGCGGCCGATTCGCCGACCACTCCCCCGGCATGTTTCACGGCATGTTCCACAGCTTGCCGCAACGCGGCGAACACCCGCAAAGTCTCGTTCAGATCGGCAAGCTCCACCAATATGCCATCCACGCCGCAAGTCAGGAATCGCATGCCGCCATCACCGCCTTAATTCCTAATCCCGAATGTCCGATTCTGCAGAAACGGACATATGAACACCAGAAATGCCAGCATGAATGTCCGATTCTGCAGAAACGGACACGTGGAGGCCAGAAACACCACTCTGAGTGTCCGATTCGCCAGAATCGGACACTCGAGGTCCGCCATGGACCCCCGTGGCAGCGGGAACCGCGGACGCTCCACAGTCCGCAGCCACCCGAGCGTCCGCATCCACGCCCGCGAACGCACGCACGGCAACGCCTTCCGACTCCAACCGGGCACGCACGGCGCGGGCCATCGCCACAGCGGAAGGCGAATCGCCATGCACGCAGACCGAATCGGCGTCAAGCCGCACCACGGTACCATCGACCGCCACCACCTCATGTTCACGCACCATGCGCAGCACGCGCGCCGCGACCAGCGCGGGATCCGCAATCACAGCACCCGGCAAGCGGCGCGACACCAACGTGCCATCCGCGTTGTACGCACGGTCGGCGAACGCCTCATGGAACACCTTCAGCCCAGCCTGCGCAGCCAGACGCCCCACCACGGCACCCGGCTGCGTCAATATCGCCAGCGAATCATCCACATCGCGGACCGCCTCGACCACAGCCATGGCCTGTGATTCGTCTCGCACGATCCGGTTGTACAGCGCGCCATGCGGCTTCACATAACGCACGCGAGCGCCGACCGATCGCGCCATCCCCTCCAATGCGGCGATCTGGTACATCACGTCCGCCTTCAATTCATCGGGCGCCACATCCACATACCGTCGTCCGAAACCGGCCAAATCGCGATAGGCCACATGCGCGCCGACCGCCACTCCCCGAGAGGCCGCGCAACGCAACGTGCGCAACATGACGGACGGGTCGCCTGCATGGAAGCCGCACGCTACATTCGCGCTGGAGACAACGCCGAGCAAAGCCTCATCGTCGCCCAATTTCCAACGTCCGAAACTTTCCCCCATATCACTGTTCAAATCGATTCCGACGGCGGAATCGGCAATAACGGTATCGGCATCAGCAGCATTCATCGCAACTCCCATCTCATCATGCGTTTCGGCTCCATCATGCCTTCCCGTCACACCATGTATTCCATATCGCGTTTGCTGGTGATCAGCATGTGCCCCGGCGCGTGTGTGATCGCGAATTCCGGCTTCGACGCCATCACCGCCGCCTGAGGGGTCACTCCGCACGCCCAGAACACCGGCACATCGCCCGTTTCAAACACGGGGGTATCGCCGTAGTCGGGATGCATGATGTCGTCTATACCGATCGCAGCCGGGTCGCCAACGCATACGGGGGCTCCGTGCACAGACGGATAGTAGCCGGAAATCCGGCACGCGTCGGCCACCTGCGTCGAGGGGATGCCACGCATCGATACCACCATCGTGGAATGGAACGCGCCGGCAGGCCGGCATGCGATCGACGTGTCGTACATCGGCACATTGCGGCCAGCCGCGATATGCCGCACCGGCACACCCGCCTCCATCAGCGGGAATTCGAACGTGAAGCTGCAGCCGATCACGAACGTGACTAGGTCGGAACGCCAATAATCACGGATATCCGGCACCTCCGCCACCAATTCGCCGTGCTTCCACACACGGTACAAAGGCACGTCGGTGCGGATGTCGGCACCAGGCGCGGTGGCAGGAGCGACGACGCCCGGCTCCATCACCTCCAGCAGCGGGCATGGCTTGGGATTGCGTTGCGCGAACAGCAGGAAATCGAACGCCTGATCCTTCGGAAGGATCATCAGATTCGCCTGCGCATACCCCCGCGCGATGCCGCAGGTCGGGCGGACCAGCCCAGTCCGGAAAGCGGCGCGCGCCTGCTCGGGAGTGGACCGTGCGCCAAGCCCCTCCTCTTTCGTATCGGACGCGACGTGGGATGCACCAGTCGCGTCAATTGCGTCAGTCCTGTCAATCGCGTCAATCGCGCACGTAGCGGAATCCCCATCCACCATCTTGCCCGCCTTTCCCTTGGTTCACGCACCATGCCGGCCTTCGCCGGGAGCGTCCACGGTCTTTTTGCCGAATCTCGAATGTCCGATTCACCAGAAACGGACATCCAAGCGCCTTCCGGAACGTCCCACGTGTCCGATTCACCAGAATCGGACATTCGCGGTTCCGACGCTTCCGCTCGGCACGACCTGCATTTCCGCGCTTTCCTCCAGCTTGGCCGCGCAACGTTACGATGGCCGCACGATTCGTGACGCGCATGTTTCAGCATTGCAAATTGGCGGCGATGGCCGGAAACAAACCACGGTTAGCTTGGACGACAAGCACGCGCCGACGAACACGCAGCAAGCGCACGGCCGCGGGTACGGAAGAGAGGTTTCCATGAATTCGATGAATTCGATAGTTCTGGCAGTCGGCAATGGCAAAGCGCTGTTCGGAGGCACGTCCGTAGCCCCCGATGCCGATCTGATCCGTTTTGCGGACCCGGAAAGCGACATCATCAACGCTTTCGATTTGTGCGCGCTGCGCGGCGACGGCATTTTCGAAGCGACGACGGTTTGGAAGGGATTCCCGGTCTCGCTGGAGAATCATTTGAAGCGTCTTGCAAATTCGGCACGCCTGGTGGACATGCCGGAGCCGAACATTCCCGCGTTCACCCGCGCGATTCAACTGGTCATCGACCAGTACGACGATCCGGAACCCGGCCCGATGCTGCGCATCATCGTCTCCCGCGGCCTCGATCCGGACACCGGCGTGGGCAGGATGGCCGACCGCACGCCCACCGTCTACATCTTCCTTGACGCGAAAGGCACGCTGCATTCGCTGGAACCGATCACCATGGCTTCAATGACGCGCGGATACCCGTCGGACATCACCGCCCGCGCCCCTTGGCTGCTCAACGGCGCGAAAACGCTGAGCTACGCGTTCAACTGCGCCGTGCATCGCGAATGCGCCCGCCGCAACGTCGGCGACGCGATTCTGTATTCGGAGGACGGCTACACGATGGAATGCCCGAATTCGTCGATCGTGGCCCGCTACGACGACACATTCGTCACGCCCGACCCGCGCATCGGCATCCTCAACGGCACGTCGCAACGCGAACTGTTCGCCTGGGCGCTCGAAGAAGGCAAGAAAGCGGAGTATCGCAAGCTGCCGATCGCCGAATTGCGGGAAGCGGACAGCTTGTACATGACGCACGGCGGTTGGGCCATTCCGATCAGTGCGATCGACGGACGCGCGCTGAACGTGGATACGGCCGAGGTTCTTGCGATCAACGATGCGATCCACTCCGGTCGCACACATGAGGACGCGTTGACAATCGGGCCGACCGGCGATTACGAGTAGCGCCCGTCGCTCCGGTTCCAGCGTTCGTTCGCGTGTCCGATTCACCAGAAACGGACACTAAGGACACATATCGGATACTTCAAACGTCCGATTCGGGAGAAACGGACATCCAAACGCCCAAAATCATCGTCCGAGTGTCCGATTCTGCAGAAACGGACAAACAGACGGTCCAAATCACGTCATAAACGTCCGATTCACCAGAAACGGACACTCAGGCACTCAAAACCTCGACACAAACGTCCGATTCGGGAGAATCGGACAACGGAAGCACACGAAAAAGGCATACGGGACCGCCCGGCGGTTGTTCCGCGGATGACTGGCTATGAATAGCTACGACCAGCCGACCAGCTGGATAATCAGCGGGTGGTGTCGCCCAGTTTGAGCGTCACGGGAATGAGCACGCTCGGCTCGTACGGCTTGCGTCCGTCCTCCCGCTGCGCCGCCGCCCCGCCTTCTCCGCTTTGCGCGATCGCACGGACGATGTGTCCGACCGCGACCTGCGCGATCTTCTCGAAATCCTGCGCCACGGCGGTCATCCTTATGCCGGCCAAATCGGTCAGATACGTGCCGTCGTACGCGATCACCTGCAGATCATGCGGAATCGAAATGTTCCGGCGCAACGCCTCCCTCACACACAGCGCGGCGCCGATGTCGGAGCTGACCACGGCGTCGATGCCGTCAGTCTGCATACGGTTGAGCACATCGTTCACCGCACCCTTGTACCCTTGGAAATCCTGCACGTTGCCGGCTTCGACGTACTCGTACCGCACGCCGGCCGCCTTGAGCTCCTGCTCCAACGTGAGGTAGTAGCGGATCGTGGGAAACGTCGTCTTATGCAGGTCGAAATCGTCCGGATCGCCACCACTTTTCGACGCCAAATCGAAGAACTGCTCACGCGGTCCGCCGACCATCACCACATGGCGGGTACCGGTGTTGATCAGCATGTGCGCCATCAGACGCCCGCCCTGTTCATGGTCGGAGCCGATCGACGCGATGCCATCCCCCAGCACGCGGTCGAACGCGACGACCGGCCTGTCGATGGACGTCCAGTAGTCGTTCGGATGCGTGGTGTGCGAGCAGACGATGATGCCGTCCATCATGCGGCGACGCAGCATGTCGACGTATTCGGCTTCGCCGTTCTCCGCATCGGCCGTGGAGCACAGCATGGTGCGTAGCCCGTGTGCGGCGAGCTCGTGCTGCAGATGCGCGGTAAGGGTGGAGAAGAACGGGTGGCGGATGGTCGGCACGATCACGCCGACCAGATTCGTGCGATTCTTGTACAAATTTCGCGCCAGCTCGTTGGGCACGTAGTTGAGTTCCTTCATGGCCGTCTCCACCCGCGAGCGCATGTCGTCGGACACGTATCCCGTCTTGTTGACCACCAATGAGACGGTGCTCAACGACACTCCGGCCTTCTTTGCCACATCACGCATGCCAACCATCGTTTCGCCCCTTTTTTCCGCATGCCGGCATAAACAAAATCGACGCACCTCACTTTATCAAAAGTCGAACTGTTCGACATGGGAATCGCGTTTCCTTTCATTAAAAACACACTGCAGAACGCGCCACCCCCTTCCATCGAATGCCATCGCATTCACGTGCCGTCCGCATGTACCGGCCGCATGCGGAAAGGGCGGTGCGACGCTTGCAATCATCGCTTGCGTCGCACCGCCCTTTCCCTCGCTTCGTTCGAATCGATATGCCGTTCCTTCAATCAGGTAATCGGACAAATCAGGTAATCAAACGATCAGGCAATCAGGCTTTCGGCACGGAACCCTCCTGGGAGTGGTCGAAGACCGGCTTGTTGTCGGCATCGTACTTGTAGACGCCGATGGAAGCCGAACTTGGATCGTGCGCGTCGTTGAATGCGCCGATGGAGGTCTGGCCTTGGTATTGGATCTCCTTGCCGTCCTTCAGCAGGGCGAGGCAGGCCTTGTACGAATCGCACTTCTCGCCCTTGGTGGAACCGGAGACGGCCATGAGGTTCTTCTGCACGGTCGTGCCATCCGTGGCGCCGCCCTTCTGCGCGGCGAGCGCGGCCAGCACGATGGCGTCGTAGGTTTCGGCGGTGTACGTGAAGTCGGCGACCTTGGAATCGAAGGACTTGACGTTCTTCTGGAATTCCTCGGTCGGGTGGGCTCCCGGAATGGTGCCGGTGGAGCCTTTGAGCAGTCCCGCTTCGAAATCGGAGGAATGGTCGACGGTGTTGCCGTCGGTCATGTACAGCTTGTGGGTGTCGATGCCTTGGGCCGCGAGCTCCTTGACGAGCGGCACGGTCTGGTCGAAGGCGATGACGAGCACAGCGTCCGGATTGGTGGCCTTGATGGCGGTGACCATCGAGGAGAAGTTCGTTTCGGTCGGGTCGAAGGTGTCCTTCTCGCCGTAGACCACCTTCACACCGGCGTCTTCCACGGTTTTGACGACCACGTCACGCAAGGATGTGCCGTATTCGTCGTTGAAGACCGCGATGGCGAGGTTTTTCACGCCGTCCTGGGCGATGATCTGGCCGAGGACCGCGCCCTGCACGGTATCCGGCGGAATGGTGCGGAAGAAATAATCGTTGAGACCGGAGAAGGCCGTGGACGTGGCTCCCGAGGAGATCATCGGCACTTTGGAGGAGGTGACCTGCTTGTAGGTGTTCTTGACCACGGAGCTGGACGGAGGGCCGACCACGACGGATGGGTTCTTGGCGAGCACCGATTGCGCGGACGAGGTGTTCTGGTCGGCATGATCGGCGTCCGACGTGTCGGCGGAGGTGATTTCGATGTCCTTGCCGAGCACGCCGCCGGCGGCGTTGATGTCCTTCTGCGCGAGCTTCATGGTAGCGATGTTGGCCGGTCCCAGATAGGCCATGGAACCGGTCAGGGGGAACAGGCCTGCCGCCATGAACGTGCCGGACGACTTGGACGATCCGCCGGAAGCCGAATCGGACGAGGACCCGGTGGCCGTGCTGGACGAGCCGCAGCCGGCCAGTATCATCGTCAGTGCCGCAGCGGCTGCGGCAATCGTGATAATCGTTGTATTCGAATCCTTCTTGGAAGTGAACGCACGCATCGTAAGCTCCTCTCTCTGCTGCGATCTCGCCGCTTGATGCGGTTCGAACGCGAATACGTGCCCGGATATGGAAAACCGCGGGAAGACGCTCGAGCAGCTTTTGGCTGGATATGGTGGATTCCCGCGGTTTGGTTATGCGCTATGGGTATGCGTAGCTATTGGGTTCATGCGCTGTGCGGCTGCCGGCATGGACGGTGACCGGTATGGGCAATGGCCGATATGGACGGCGGCCGCGTCGCGCCGGATGTCGCGTCACTCGGACGGCACATCACCGGACTGGGTGTGGTCGAACACCGGCTTGTTGTCACCGTCGAAGGTGTAGATGCCGATGTTGGCCGAACTTGGATCGTTGTTCTTGTTGAACGGGCCGATGCCGGTCTGTCCTTGGTATTGGATCTCCTTGCCGTCCTTCAGCAGGGCGAGGCAGGCCTTGTACGAATCGCACTTCTCGCCCTTGGTGGAACCGGAAACGGCCGCCATGTTGGCTTGGATGGTCTTGCCGTCGGCGCTGCCGCCCTTCTGCGCGGCGAGCGCGGCGAGGATGATGCCGTCATAGGTCTCGGCTGCGTATGTGGTGGTGTTCTTCAGGTCCACGCCGGTGGATTCGAGGCGCTTGACGAACTCGTCGGATGGGTTGACGCCCGGAATGGTGCCCTTGGATCCCTTGAGCAGGCCGGCATCGAAATCGGAGGAGTAGTCGGAGGTGTTGCCGTCGACGAAGTACAGCTTGTGCATGTCCACTCCGGCCGAGGCGAGCGCCTTCAGCAGCGGCTCGGTCTGGTCGAAGGCGATGACGAGCGTCGCGTCCGGATTGGACGCCTTGATGGCGGTGGCGATCGAGGAGAAGTTCGTTTCGGTCGGATCGAAGGTGTCCTTCTCGCCATAGACGATGTCGACGCCCGCGTCGCTGGCGGTTTTGACAATCGTGTCACGCAGGCCAGTGCCGTATTCGTCGTTGAAGACCGCGACGGCGAGCTTCTGCACGCCATCCTGGGCGATCAGGCTGCCCAGTACGGCGCCCTGCACGGTATCGGGGGCGACGGTACGGAAGAAGTAATCGTTGAGACCGGAGAAACTGGCGGAAGTGGCTCCCATCGACAGCATCGGGATGTTTTGCGAGGTGATGGATTTGTAGGTGTTCTTGACCACGGAGCTGGACGCCGGGCCGATGATGAACGACGGGTTCTTGCTCAGCACGGACTGGGTGGCGGACGTGTTCTGGTCGGCGTGATCCGCATCGGACGTGTCGGCGTCCACAGTGGTGACTTTGTTGTCAAGCACGCCGCCCGCATCGTTGATATCCTTGACGGCCAGCTTTTCGGCGGCCAGTTCAGGCGGAGCCAGATAGGCCAGGGAGCCGGTTTCCGGCCACAGGCCGCCAAGCACGAATTTGGTGGTCTTGGCGCCGGAGGACGATTCCGAGCCGCTTGACGATCCTCCCGACGAACTGGACGAACCGCAACCGGCGAGCGACATAACAGCGGCCGCCACCATGGCGGTGGCCGCGACGCCGATCTTTCTCATGCTCTTCATGCTCTTCATTTGAATCACCGTTTCCTCTCTTAGCTCCGCTTGCTGCCGAGCCCTTGGTGACGATCATCGAGATAGGTTGCTCGAATATCTTGAATCGCACTATAAGCGGAGAGAAAACCGAATGTGTATGCGTGAAGTTAATCGAAGATGAAGTCCGAAAACTGTTGGAAACACAAGGATTTGCACCTGTTTTCAGGCAGTCTTCGGGCATGGTCGAGCCGCCGGCGGAGATACCCCCGTCAGCGGTGCCCGGGAATCGGCGTGCCTACCTGCCCTCCTCCTGCACCTCCTCTTCCAAATTGCCCAAGTACAGGGAGACGACCTTCGGATCGTTCATCAGATCGCGTCCTTTGCCGGAATAGGCGTTGCGACCTTGGTCGAGGACGTAGCCACGATCGCAGATCTGCAGGCATCGGCGGGCGTTCTGTTCGACGATGACCACGGAGACGCCCGCCTTGTTGACCTGGCGCACGCGGATGAAGGTCTCGTCCTGAAGCATCGGGGACAGACCGGCGGAGGGCTCGTCGAGCAACAGGACGGAAGGCTTCATCATGAGCGCGCGGGCCATGGCCACCATCTGCCGTTCGCCGCCGGAAAGCTGGCCTGCGAGCTGGTTCTTGCGCTGGCCGAGCTTGGGGAAGATGGAGCACACGTAGTCGAAACGCTCGTCGAACAGTTTCGGCGCTTGGAACGCGCCCATGTGCATGTTCTCCGCGATGGTCAGACTGGGGAAGACGTTCTCCGTCTGAGGCACGAAGCCGACACCGCGGGAGACGAGCTTGTCGGCGCGCAGGTTGGTGATGTCCTCGCCCTTGAGCAGGAGTTTTCCGGAATGGATGTGGACCAGGCCGAACAGGGATTTGAGCAGGGTGGATTTGCCCGCGCCGTTCGGGCCGATGATGCCGACGATCTCGCCTTCGTGCAAGGTCAGGGAGGCGCCGTTGAGGATGTTCACGCCGGGAATGTAGCCGGCCACCAGGTCCACCGCGTCGAGCAGCGGCTCGCCGGCGGGCTCGCCCACGTGGATTTGCGCGCGGGTCAACGGTTGACCTCCAGCACCCTGAACATCAGCACCCTGAATGTCCGATTCTGGAGAATCGGACACGTGGGATGCGTTCATACCCGTTTGAATGTCCGATTCGGCAGAATCGGACACGTGGGCCACTGAATGCACCGTCCGAACGTCCGATTCGGCAGAATCGGACAAACCCGCTACCGGAACGGCCACGCCAGCCATACCAGCCACGCTTGCCTTGTCACCCATCTCAAGCCTCCTTCAAATCTTCCAGCACCGAATCGTCGCCCAGATCCACGTTGGCGTGCGCACCCAAGTACGCATCGATCACGGCCGGATCGTTCATCACGCTCTTTGGCTGGCCCTCGGCCACGATCTTGCCCTCGGCCATCACGGTGACCCAGTCGGCGATATGGCGGACCATGTTGATGTCGTGATCCACGAACAGCACCGTGGTGCCCTCCTCACGCAACGCCATGATGTGGTCGAGCAGCGATTGCTTCAGCGCGGGGTTGACGCCGGCCATCGGCTCATCCAGCATGACCAGCTGCGGATCGGACATCAACGCACGGGCCATTTCCAGCAACTTGCGTTGGCCGCCGGAAAGCGAGCCCGCGTAATCGTCCTTCTTTTTGATCAGCAGGAACCGTTCCAGCAGCGCCTCCGCCTTTTCGATGTTCGCCTGCTCCTGTTTCTTCCACATGCCGGGGAACAGCGCGCGGAACATGCCTTCGCCCGGTTGCACAGGGGCGCCGAGCAGCATGTTGTCAAGCACGGTCAGGCGGCTCATGACCTTGGTCAGCTGGAACGTGCGGACCATGCCCATGCGCGCCACTTTCTCAGGCTGCACGTGGGCCATGTCCTTGCCGTCGAACTGCCATGTGCCGGTGTTCGGCGTGTCGAAGCCGGTCATCAGATTGAAGAACGTGGTCTTGCCGGCGCCGTTCGGTCCGATCAACGCGGTGATGCCGTGGCGTTCGATTTCGAAATGGCTGACGTCCACGGCGGTCATGCCGCCGAATTTGCGGGTCACGTTGTCAGCGATCAGGATCGGGTCGGGTTTGTGCACGCCCGGCTTGTTCTCCACGAATTTCAGATCGTCGGTGACTTTGTCCCGATAAGCAGTGGAGATGAGCTTCTCGCCTTCCGGCGCTTTGGTGGCCCACTTGGTCAGGTCATGGAACGGCACTCCCGGCTGCACGCCGGATGGACGTCGCGCGCCGGTGGTCGGAGTATTCGTTGTCTCAGGCATGGAAAGCCAACTCCTTTCGGTCGCCCAACAGGCCTTGCGGTCTGAAGATCACCAGGCACATCAGCGCCACGCCGACGATCACCCAGCCAAGGGCTTCGATCTGGTTGGAAGAGATGAGGGTTTCGGGGACGGTGTTGCGCATGACCTCCTTGACGAAGGTGAGCAGCACCCACAGCACGCAGGAGCCGAGCACCGGTCCGAGAATCGTGGCCGCGCCGCCCAACAGCAGAATCGTCCACACGTAGAAGGTGACGGTGCGTCCAAGCGAATCGGGTTGCACGGAACGCGGCAGCACGAAGATGATGCCCGCGATCGCGCCGAACAGACCGCCCAGAATCAACGATTCCATCTTGTATTTCGTTACCGGCTTGCCGAGCGAGCGGATCGCGTTCTCGTCCTCGCGGATGCCTTTGAGCATGCGGCCCCACGGCGAATGGAACCAGCGCCAGCACAGGAACGCCGCGATCGCCACCAACGTCCAGGCCACGATGCGAAGCCACCAGGAATTGGCGATGTTGTTGCTATACGTCCACAGCAGGAACGTGGTCGAGCCGTCCGGCAGCGGGGACAGCGATTCGAATTTTCCGGTGAAGTCCTGCGGCGAGATGCCCGCGGAACCGCCGGTGATCTTCGTCATGGCCGTCGACCTGCCGATGATGCGGATGATTTCCGCGGCGGCCAACGTGACCATGGCCAGATAGTCGGGGCCGAGTTTCAATGTCGGTATGCCAAGCAGCAGCGCATAGATGACCGCGAGCGCAAGCGCCGCGCACACCGATGCGAACAGGTTGCAGCCCATCGACTGCGTGATGGCGAACCCGTATGCGCCGAGGAGCATGAATCCGGCCTGGCCCATGTTCATCAGGCCCGTCATGCCGAAGTGGATGTTCAATCCGATGGCGGCGAGCACGTATGCCGCCGTGGTGGGGGCGATGAGCTCGCCCGCCGCGTTGGAGATGATTGTCATGATGTCCATATGAATCAGCCCACCCTTTGTTGCTTTCCGAAGATGCCCTGCGGGCGCACCAGCAGAACGAAGATGAGGATTGCCAGCGCGCTGGCGTAACGCATATCGTTGGGAATGACGAGCGAGCTCATGTCCGCCACGATGCCGATGACCAGCGAACCGATCAACGCGCCATTGGCCGTGCCGAGACCGCCAAGCGTCACCGCGGCGAACATCAGCAGGATCAGGGTCGCGCCGGTGTTCCAGGAGATGCCGTTCAGGTAGACGCCGAGCAGCACGCCCGACAGGGCGGCCATCGCGCACGAGAGGATCCAGACCACGCGGACCACCTGGTCGACGTTGATGCCGGATGCCGCGGCGAGCGCCGCATTGTCGGAAACCGCTCGCGTGGCGCGGCCGAGTCGCGTCTTGTAGAGGAACAGGGTGACGCCGACGATCACGCAGATGGCGATGAGCGCGGACAGCAGCGTCGGCATGTCAGTGGTGATCGGACCAATCTGGAAGCTGTCCGGCACCGATTTGATGATGCCTTTGATGTCGCCGCCGAAGAAGAATTGGAATGTGTACTGCAACGCCATGGACAGGCCGATGGTGACGATCATCTGCTGCATAGTGCCGACGTGGCGTCTGCGCAGCGGCCCCCAGACGATTTCGTTTTGGATGAAGCCGGTCAGCGCGCCGATGGCGATAGCGAAGATGGCGGAGGCGATCAGCGGCATGTGCAGCATCTGCGTGCCAACGTACGCCATGAGGCCGCCGAGCGTGACCTGCTCGCCGTGGGAGAAGGACTGCAGTCCGGTGGTGCCGTACACGAGGTTCATACCGACGGACATGAGTCCCAGCATCAGGCCGAAAATTATGCCGGAATACAGCTGCTGCCAGATGCGTTTACCGATGTTGGAACTGCTTTTCCTGGCTGGCGATGGCGTGGCGGCCGTCGAACCGGACGTGGCCTTACCGCCGTTTGCCGAACCGGACGCGGCGGAAGCGGCGGAATCACTGGCCTGGTCGAATCGGACGACGCCGCGCTGCTTGTCGAAGCTGGCTTTCTTGATCGTCACCGTCGCGCTACTGGCCTTCAGACCGTGCTCTTTCGCGACGGAATCGTCGATGGTGACGGTGTAGTCGCCATCATCGGCAACGGAGAAAGCCCATTTGCCATCGGCCGTGGTCTTGGTCTCCGCCGTTTCTTTGCCGGACAGTTTGACGGTGACGTCCGCGATCGGCTTCTTGTCGGCGTCCTGCAGGATGCCGTTGACGCAGCCGTTGCTGGCGGTCGGATTGCATTCATCCACGGCCTTCGCACCGGAATCGGCAGCGAACGCAGCGGAGGAGGGAAGTATGAAAAGCATCGAGAGAACGGCAAAAACCGCGCATACAATGGCGATCCCCGATCGACGATGCCGTATGGAATACGTTACGGCTGTCATTGGTTTTTCCTCTCTTGTTGTCTTCACAACGTAGGAGAGGAAACAGCGTATGCGGTTGCACTCAGATTTCTTTCACGTTACCCGAGACCGCCTGTGTAACGCGCAAATTACGTGCGTCCGCCGCACGCTGCCGCACGTCCGTTATGCGTTTTGCTACGCGTGCCCGCCCAGCAATGCGATGCCGAAACCAAGCGCCACACAGGCCAAGGGCACAAAAACCGTGGCGGCGCCGTAGCCCGCGGCCATGGCGAAGCGGCGTTTGCGGATCAGCGACAGCACCTCGTTGAGCGCCGTGGAAAAAGTGGAGAATCCACCGAGGAATCCCACGACGAACGTCATGACCGTTTCCATATCCACGGATTGGGAGTAATACGACATCATGGCGATGCCCGCGCACAGGGAGGCGACGCCGTTGATAACGAGCGTGGCAAGCGGGAAACCGTGCTTGCCCGCACGGTTCCAGCTGCGTTGGATCGACACGTCAAGCACGTAGCGCGCCATGGCCCCGAGACCGCCGAACAGGCAGATCATCCATATCATCAGCGCACCTCCCCTGTGATTGGGTCGGCGACGAGCGGGATCTGCGCGGTGATCGGCTTGGGTTCGAAGCTCGGCGGATTGTCGGGCTGCTGCGATTGAGCCGGCTTGGGTTGGCGGGGTTGGCGGGATTGATGGGATTGCGGTGTTTGCTGCGATTGCTGGGACTGCTGAGACTGCGGCTCTTGTTGATGCTGGTCGGGCCGATCAGTCTGCTTGTGCTGGTCGTACTGCTTGTACTGCCCGTCTTGCCCGTATTGCCGAGACTGCGGAAGGTCGGTCCGCTGGGGGGTTGTTTGGCTGTCCTGCGTCGATTGTGGATTGCTCGAAGCCTGCGATTGCGGATGCGACGGCGACGAACCTGGCAACTGCGCGGACGACAGTTGCGGGATATCCAGTTGCGGAACGGGCAACTGCGGAACGGGCAATCGAAGGATATCCCGTGAAACATTGCGTGAAACCGACTGTTCGACCGACAGCGAAGCCTCCCGCGCATCCGAATCGGCACGCGCGGCGGACGAAAGTTCCGGATTCGCCGAGGAATCCGTACGGGCCGATCTGGCCTGACCGAACGAATCGGATCGGATCGGCGTGATTGACGCGTCGCCTGCGGATCGAGGGAACGCGCCCTGTTCGGAATCGCCGGCAGCCACCGCAACCTGGGGCACCTGTCCGGTCTGCGCCGCCTGCTGGGCGATCTGCGCCGCCTGCTGGGCGGTCTGCGCCGCCTCAAGAGCCGCCTGCGCTGCGGAATGCGCCACATCCGCCACCTTCACATGACGCACGCCCTGTCCACCCTGAGTGTCCGATTCTGGAGAATCGGACATCTGAGGCTGCCGGACGCTACTCCGAATGTCCGATTCTCCAGAATCGGACGCGGAAGCACCGGCGAACGCGGCACGAACCCGCTTGCGGGTACCATGCGACGTCACGACCCGCATCAACGTCATGCCGGCCGCCGCCGCAATCAGACCGCATACGACACTTCCCGCGAGATAGCCGAACGCGGCCGCGAATCGCTGCTCATGCAACCCTTCCATGGTTTCCAACATCACGCCGGACATCGTCGAAAGACCGCCGAAGAAGCCAAGTCCCACACCGCGGCTGACAAGCTGGCGTGCCCGGCGACGCAGCCACGACGCGGTCGCCATGTATTCGACCAGCATCGCGAACAGAAAACAGGCGACCATATTCGAAACGAACGTGCCCACAACGAACGGCGTTCCGCCAACGGACGGCATCAATATGTCCAAAACGCGCCGGCAACCGACACCGAAAAAACCACCGGCGAACACCACAACATACATCACCACGTCGGCGAGCGGATTGAACCGCGCCTGCACGCGTTTCATCGGCGCAAGCGGAATTTGCGGCGGATTCTTCGACGCGGCAGCACCGGAAGGGCGGACGTCCGCATGCGCCACCTCGTTGATATCGATCGATTGCGTAGCGGGATGCGGTTCCGTGCCCGCGTTCACCTCCACCGGGCCGTCCTCCGTTTGCCGTTTTTGCGATTCCATTACGCTCCCCTGTATTGGCCATACGGCGGACAGCGTTGTTCCGCCCAAAGACCGTGCAACAACGAGCTGGCCGCAGTTGCCACCTTCCTAACCCAGACAAGTTTACACGTTGGCCCAACCCGCCCACCCTGAATGTCCGATTCTGGAGAAACGGACACTCAGGTCACACGGCACACAGGGCACGCATCGCAAGCCGCGCCTCGCTTTCGTCCTCGCCGCTGAATAGCACGACCAGGTAATCGCCTGCGCGCAAGCGGGTATCGATGCGCGGCACCACCTGCCGTTCACCCCGGCGCAGTCCGATGAGCAGGCAGCCGGACGGCCATCGCACGTCACACACCAGCTTGCCGTCCGCGAATGCCCCCATTTCCAACGGAAGCTCCATAATGCCGCGATCCACATGGCTGGCGACCGCCGTCGTGCCGCCTTGCGCACGTATGTACCGGTCCAGTAGTTCGCCGTAAATCGGTTTCGTACGGAGCAGATCGGAAACCAGCAATGCGATGAATGCGACGGCAGCGACCGGCAGCATGTGCGTCAACGTGCCGGACATTTCCACAGCCAACAGAATCGACGTGATCGGGGTTTTCACGGACGCCGACAACGTGCCGGTCATCACGCACACCGCAAAAATCGCCACGGAACCGGATGGCAGACAGTCCAACTGGCGCAACGCCTGGCCGCAGATGCCACCGGCAAGCGAGCCGACCGCGAGAATCGGCATGAAAATGCCTCCGGGCGCGCCCGAACCGAAACTCGTGGACGTGAACAGCACCTTGACCAGAAACAGCAGGCACAGCATACCCAACCCGACACGGGCATGCTCGGCCATATCGATCAGGTTCGAGCCGCCGCCAAGCACGTCAGGCAGCCAAATGCCGACCGGCAGCGCAATCGCGATCGCGATCATCGGACGGCTCCACGCAGGCAGCTTGCCATACAGCGTCTGGAATCCGAGCAGCGAACGGTTCATCAGCGAACCGACCAATCCGGCCGCCAATCCCAGCGGAATCAGCCACACGTACTCGTCAAGCGGAAGCTGGCCAATATCGCCGAAATCAAGCACGGGACGCAAGCCGAAACAGTATTTCGACACGAAATCGGCGGTGAGCGACGCGGCGGTGGCCCCCATCAGAATCGCAGGGGAAAAACTACGATGCACACCCTCCAAAGCGAACATCATGCCGGACAATGGAGCGCTGAACGCGGCGGAAAGGCCGGCTGCGGCGCCGGCGGTGACCAGATAGTGCTCCTGCACGTCCTCACGCTTCCCGCCACGCAGCCGATGGGAAAGAAACTGGGCGCCCGACGCTCCAATCTGAATGGACGGACCTTCGCGGCCGAGCGACAGACCGAACAGCGAACCGAGCAGACCGCCGATGAAGCGCACCGGAAGAATCGTCTGCCATCGCATTTTCAGGCCGCGCATCACCACGCCATTGGTCTGCGGAATGCCGCTGCCGCCGGCCATCGGCTCTCTCTTGACCATCCATGCGATCGCCAACGCGGCCAATACCGCGGCCAACGTCCACGGCGCCACAAGCCAAGGGGTTTCACGAATCCGCGCATACATCCAGCGGGCGGTTTCGGTGCCGTATTCGATGCCGAGACGATAGGCGACGACGAGGAAGCCGGAAATCAGCCCCACAATGACGCCGGCCCCCGCCATCTTCCATTTCAGATGGTCGAATCGAGGAACCAGCTTGTCAATGGATGAAGTCGGGGGCACAACGTTCAGTCGGGGCACAACGCTCAGTCGATCAGCGAATGGATCTGGATGATGTGGTCGCGCTGCGGGCCGGTGCCGATCACGGAGATACGGCAGCCGGACAGCTCCTCAAGACGCTTGACGTAATCCTGGCAGGTCTTCGGCAGATCGTTGAAATCGTGGACCTGGGAAATATCCTCGGACCAGCA
>ERZ808270.529-NODE-529-length-21673-cov-3.464983_pt1 | contig 21673 bp, 19 predicted proteins | sample MGYA00521082_ERZ808270 | MGnify/ENA primary metagenome ERZ808270 (study PRJEB31516, sample SAMN03275594) | gut metagenome | biome: mammalia-associated habitat; material: feces | host: Papio cynocephalus | place: Kenya | collected 2012-07-27 ... | reverse complement strand
GTTAATCGAAAAATATGGCAAAAACAAGGCTCTTAATCGAAAAATATGGCTATCTTTGCAGAAAAGAAAACTCTTAATCGAAAAATATGGCACAAGATAAGACTTTACATAATATTCTAGAAGTTGTGGTAGGTACAGCTGACATACGTAGTAGTATGCAAGTGAAGAGTGGAAATCTAAGGAAGATTGCAACAAGGGTCTATACGAGTAACATGGATGATACTCCTGAGGATATCATAAGAAGGAATGTGTTCTACATTTTAGGGCAACTTTATCCCCATGCTGTCATTAGCCATCGCTCAGCTTTTGAACTTAAGCCAACTACTGAGGGGGACATTTTCTTGACATATAAATACACAAGAAATATTGACTTACCAGGCATTAAAGTTCACTTGATGAAAGGTCCGATGGGTACAGATCATGATATGCCTTTCATAGAGAACTTGTATATATCAAGCACAGAAAGGCGAATGCTTGAAAACCTCCAAAAGGGAAGAACTCGTGGCAGTGTCTCAAAATGCTTACCAAGAGTTTATATCGAAGAGACTCTAGAAAAGATGTTGGTGGTTAACGGCGAGTCTGGCATCAATGATTTCCGTGATAAGGCTAAGGAGATTGCCAAACAACTGGAGATGCAAAAAGAGTTTGAAACACTCAATTCTATCATAGGAGCTTTGCTTTCTACCAAGCCATCAGGAATACTTTCCTCTAACAGTGCTTTAGCCAGAGCGAAAGGAGTACCTTTCGACCAAGAACGTGTCAAATTATTTGGAACGTTGTTCGAGGCACTTAACAAAGAACCATTTCCAAATATGGACGAACAGAACATTTCTACCTCATCTTTCAGAAACTTTGCTTTTTTCGAGAGCTATTTCTCCAACTATATTGAGGGTACCGAGTTTGAGATAGAAGACGCTTATCATATCATCGAGACTGGCCAACCAATGCCAGCAAGAAATGCCGATTCGCATGATGTCCTTGGAACTTTTCAAATTGTGGCAAGCAGACGAGAAATGAGGCGAACGCCAAACACCGCAGAAGAAATGATAGAGATACTCCAAGACCGCCATAGAATCATGATGGCTGCAAGACCAGACAGAAATCCTGGCATATTCAAGATGCAAAACAACCATGCTGGTGACTCGCATTTCGTGGACTGCACCCTTGTAAGAGGGACTTTGATAAAAGGATTTGATTTCTACCGAGCCTTGAATTCTCCTTTCGCCAAGGCTCTATTCATACTGTTCATGATTAGTGAAGTTCACCCATTCAACGATGGTAACGGTCGTATTTCCAGAATCATGATGAACGCAGAACTTGTTCATGCAGATCAGTCAAAGATAATTATTCCTACAGTTTTTCGAGAGGATTACCTAAATGGATTGAGGCGTTTGACACGAAGGGGTGACCCAAGCGTCATCATCAAGGCAATATCAAGAGTTCGCCAATTCAGTGCCAACATCATTGGTGATAATTTCGAGGAGACACGTCGTTATCTCGAAGAGACCAATGCTTTTAAGGATGGCGACGAATACATTTTGAGATTCTAAAAATAGTTGACAGGTTGAAAAACATTAAGCTCTTTCAACCTGTCAACTATTTACATTCCATTGTCATGTTCGTGGACGATGGCGCGCTGTACAGGACTAAATCATCCATATAGGAACCACCAACACCGCTCATCGCTCCTACGGCCATATTCAGAAGCCTTTGCTTGTAGGTGCCGTCCATTTTATACTTGACCTTCATGGTCGTAGAACAATGCTTCCATCAAATTGATGATGTAGGATGCTTCCTCTATAACTTACCTAGCTATTTCTGTCGTATCGTCTACACGTTGTCCGCCGCAAGGAATCCACAGCATCATTATTACTCATGCTCATTGCTATAAGCATAGGTTGCCCCATTTAGAATTTTTCCGATTTTATGTATTCCTGCTATGATACGCTCTCTTTGTTTCTTTCGAGGCTTTTTTGAGCCATTGGCATAATGAGATAGCAATGTTTGATTGATACCTGTTACACGGCTTATAGCTGCAAGCGATATGTAACTAGTACAAGCTTTTAACATTGTTTCCATATCACAAAATCTATAGTTAATCCCATTTACTGGGAAATTATACCAGTATAGTTCCTCATCCTCAGTGCCAATCTCAGATTCAATCATATCATCAACATATTCATGAATCATCTCACAAATTTCAATGAAATTTTGGGCAAATAACCTAGCTAGTCCTTCACCATGTTCGTTGACAATTGTACTTTCAAAGCAATTATCATTCCAAGTTATATTAACGTTAACTTCCTTCATTCTTATCGTTTTTACTGCAAAGATATAAAAAATAATACTTTTTCTTGCATATTACCTCAAAAAGTATAAAAAATAATACCTTTTACATAAAGGTGTAGACAAATTAGCAAAATATTTCAGGCTAAAAAATATTGTAAAGAAAATGCACCATCTTCGCGCGCGCGCGAATGTTTTAATTATTTCGCCTCAAATACAAATGTAAAAAACTAATCAATATGTCAAAAAAACAGCAAGAAAATAACGCAGAAAAAGTTTGGTGGTTACAGATAAAATGCCTACCTTTGCAAGCGAGATACAGAAATGTTCTCAACGTACATAAGCATAAGGCGTTACTGTATATAGTCGGCACTCTGAACTTCGCAACTTCATCCGCCCGATAACAACAGAAATGCCCCATAAGGTGAATTGTACCACTTTCACGACCAGGTTCGCTTGGCCGTGAAAGATTTCGTATATACACAAGCTTGGGGTGGACTGAGGTGAATCTTGCGGATGGCAATGCGAAGGCCTAGAGTGAAGATTTCAGCTTGGCTCCACCCCCTTTTGCGTACAATTCACTAATGAGCAATTTTTAATGTTGTCAGGGGCCGACACAGAGTTGATATTTATGAAAAAACTACTGTTAACAATCGCTACGCTAGGAAGCATGGCATCAGCGTATGCGCAGAATTTCAAGGAACCAGAGTACATCGGTCAAGTAGGTATAATGAGTGCGGACAGCACTGTCACATTGCTACCAACAGAGAAGACTGAGGTGAAGTCTAAGACAAACAAGCTAGGGCTTGTTCCTGTAGCAGGCTTGTTCCTCTCAAAAGGACAGGCATATATGATTGTCAAAGGAGCAACCTCACAAACGACAATGCCATCCTCAAAGGTGCAACTCGTTGTAAGAGTGGACAATAACAATATTGACCCTCACAAGAAGTTTGGATTCGTTAAGTTTGAAGTTAAGAAAAAGGAACGTCGCTTCTTGATGGCTGAATCAGGATTCCTTTCTGGTACAACCTCAAAGGTTAATTATGATGATGTTAAATACAAAGCGGAGAAAATCGGCAACTCATCATATCTCGTGACACTAGAAAACGTGGAACCTGGAGAATATGGGCTTATCGCCGAAGACTACAGTTATCTTACCACCTTCAGCGTTAAGTAAACAATGTAACATAGTATAATCAATAGTATATTCTATATAATATTAAACATTACAATTATGGGAGTAGTAGTTTTATTTTTGTTTTTCGCAGTGTTCTTCAAGGGATTTGGTAAGGCATTCCTTCATTCTGGTGATGACTGGCACCGTGACAGATAATTATGACAAAAGCAGATATATTATATCTCTTATGCGCCTTCATGGCCATCCGAGGCACATTCAAGCTCGTTTGCAAAGTTAGAAAACATCAGGAAGAGGGTATCAAAGACACGCTGTTGTTTACGACAGCAGCGTGCCTAGTTCTGCTTGTATCTGCAACAATTCTAACATATATGAACAAATAGCTATGGATTTGATGAGTTGCAAAAAGAGTCAAAGGAAACACTTGATTTTCACATTCAAGGTCTTCTTGAAGAAGGAGACATGGTTCCTGAATGGCTAAGAAACGGAGACTATGAATTTGTTTTTAACGTAAGATAATATGGAAAAGATTGGAACTATAATAAGTATTTTAGTAGCATTGATAACATTGTTGTCAATGCTAGTTTGCTTTGCTCGTTTCAAGCTGTGTTTAAACGTTCATGACAAGAAGTTAGATAAGCTGTCTGATGACGTTCGTGAAGTGAAGGAACTCGTTTTTGAGGTCACTATTCAAGACAAAAAAATTGATGATTTGTCAAAAGATATAGCTGTTTTAAAGCATGACTTTGCTTCGATAAGAACTTTGCTGATAGCAAGATAGAATGTGTAACAAAATCAAAAAATAAAATATGGAAGGTTTCGCTTTAGTAATGTGTATCGGTGCCGTCATTGGCACTGGGCTCGCAATTTGGAGCAATACAAAATCGGGTAAAAAGTGGATTGAAAATCTGTAGAAATATGGATAAGGAGTTCATCAGAAAAAGCAAACACTTGGCCTTCTTACTTCGCCATGATACCGAATATGATTTTGATAGATATGGTTGGATGGAGGTTAAAGATTTGGTAAGAAATCATGGATATACAAAAAAGGAACTTGAAGAAATAGTAGCGAGTAACGACAAACAGCGCTATGAATTCAACCAGTCGCATACCAAAATCCGGGCATGCCAAGGGCACTCCATCAAAGTCGATGTGGAGTTGCAGAATGCCCTTCCACCTGCTATTCTCTACCATGGTACTTGCACAAAAAATCTGGAATCTATTTACAAACATGGCATTCAAAGAGGTAACAGGATCTATGTGCATTTGTCAAAAAGCAAAGAAGAAGCGTTGAAGGTAGGAAGTCGCCATGGTACCCCTTTTGTGCTAGAGGTCGATTGTGAAAGCATGGTCGCCGAAGGCTTTAAGTTTTACATTTCTAACAATGGCATCTGGCTTACAGAAGAAGTTCCATCGAAATACATAAGACAATGAAATTGTGAGAAAATCAAAAACAAGAAGATTATGTAAGGATTATCATAGTACTCTTTGGCTGGCATTTGCGCTGGACTCTTTTTGCTTTGGATGACAAAAACAAAGTCAGGGCAAAAATGGGTCAAAGAACTATAATAGAAAAAGAACACTAAGACCCAATCAGAAGAAATGTAAATAAAACAGACGATTAAAGAGTATGATGGAAAACTATAAAGAATTATTAAGCAAACACGTTGAGGGTATCTTTAAGAAATACACTCAGCCAGGTTTGCACGTTTGCGACCTTGCTACAGGAGGAGGAAAGTCATATACCATTGGTAAACTAACTTGCGAATATTACCCTAAATATTTTGATAGAATTGTCATTCTTTGTGTTCAAAACAAACTTATCGATGGCATGAATCGAGAGATAGAAAAGTTTATTGATAAAAAAGACTCATTAAAATCTTCTGATAAAATGATAATCAGAAGCAATGAAGAAGTTATAAAGAATGCTGTAGAAAATGGCACATTAGAAGATTTGCTACGTGACATAGAATACAATATCGGCGAACAAAAGAAGAAAGGACACAATAATAACGAATTACAACATCTGTACAACAAAATTAAGAACTCATCTAAATCTACAGAATATCTCTTCAAAATGTATAATGACAGCGATAGGAAAAATGAAACTGTCAATAATGAAATTCGCAAGTATGAGGGCCAATTAAGATATAACATCAAGATTTTCTTTAAGGCTTACAAAAAACATTTGCAAAAGACCAAGCAATTTAAAAATGTAAGGGTGGACTATATCTTAAAGAATTTCCCATCCTTGGAAAAGGTGTACCCGCAGATCAGATGCCAAGAGAAAAAAGTCTTGCTGATGACAGTTCATAAAGCTATGCGTGGAATAGACCCTATCTTGGCAGAATCAATGTCGTTGAAAGATTTTGTGGACAATAAGCATAAGGCTCTTATACTGTTTGACGAGTCAGACCAAGCAGCTATGGCTATGCGTGATGTCATCATAGACCAATCACTAGGTAATTTAGGTGATTATAAAGATAGATATGCAAAGGGATATCAAAGTTATCTCCAATATAAAAATTTGATAGACAATCAAAATGGTTTATCAAATATTTATTATGGCAAATTGATGGAAGATTGTCTCCAGAAAGCTCAACATATAGTCAAAGCCAACTGGCAAAAGAAATTTGGTGACATTATTCCATACAAGAACATATTCTTAGAGGACTCCGAAGAAATCAGCACCTTCCGTAGAGGCGTATTCTTTTCAGGAACAACTTTTAAACTTAATTTTGGCAATGGAAATAAACAGGAACGTGCATACATCTGTTTCAAAAAAGGAGAAAGACAATTCCGTCTTGTTCATAGCCAAAATGAGGAACAACTACGCCATAGATATGACAAAGTCGTTCCTTTGGATAGCTTTTTGTATCTTATCAATGGCAATTTGGCTGCGATAAAATTGCAGCTTAGAAATATTGTAAAAGACGCTCTAGACAGAAGACGTACAGATTTTTCCAACAATAATACAGAGGATGGCAAACAATATATGGGTTATCCGACATTGGAAGGTGAGATACATACCTTACTCTCTCGCTTCGAAATTAGTTCTGAGAGACTTTTTGAAGAGCAACTTATGGATTTCATTACAAACAGAAAAAATCTAAGTTTCAAAAAAGAAAATGACACCATAAAGCTACCAGATCCTTCTGTTTACTCACAAGGAGTTCAATTATATCAAGAAGAAATTGATGAACGTGACAGTCTGCATAGAGTTATGTTATCATGTCGAGAAATCAATAATACTCCAGAGAAGATAATATACGATTTAGTCATCTCAAGAAACACATCTGTTGTGCTCTGCTCTGCTACTGCGGCAAGTAAATCTGTCATCAACAATATTGATATAGAATACTTAAAATCTGTTCTAAGCAAAAAAATCCATTTTTTGACAAAGGAAGAGAACCAAAAGTTTGATTCTTTGGTGGAGAAAACTCTACCAAAGAATCACTATTGTGAGGTTATTCCTTTAGAATGTTTTAAATATGTTGAGAAACGAAAGGAAAAGGTAATACTTCCTGCGAAATATCGCAACCTCTTTTGTAATGAAGCTATTGAGGATGGTATTATTGACGAATGGTTTAAGAGAACAAGAGAAAATATTTACAAGAATGTGGGTCCAAAAGATGATCCTACATTTCCACTTTACCGTATATATCAATTCATTGAGACCTATCATTATTTTATGACTCATGATGACATTCATAGTATGCTGTATTTTCAAAATAGATCTTCATACAAAGATACAGTTCAAATGAATGTCATCGGTTGCCTTGTTGATGGCACATATAAAGAACATATGAAAGATGGCGATTTTGACATGGGATTACCAAATTGGAAGAATGCCAACATATTTATTACAAGCAAATTAGAAGATGTAGAAAAAGAATTACTTCCAAGTTTAAGTAACGACAAAAATGTTAAGAGAATGTTGGTCACAGCATATGGCAGTTTCAAAGCTGGCGCAAACTTGCAATACAAAATACCTTCAGGTCTAAAGTTTCTAGAAGGAGACAATTGGGAGAACAAAGACGGCATATTAAAAAAAGATTGGGATGCCATTTATTTACAGTGCCCAACCTCTTACATTACTTTTAACGAAGAAGGCTTAGAAACTGCATACGAAAAGGGACTATATAGGGTTATCCTATCCTTGATGATGCTGTATGAAAGGAGTTGGCTCTCCAAAAAAGACGTATCCAAATGGTTAAACAAAGCCATAAGGACTAGCGACCTTCGCTTTAGTGAAGCCAGTGTTGCAATTGATAAAGCAGCATGGGCGCAAAGCATAATAGAACAAGCTGTTGGTAGAATCTGCAGAACCAGAAATAAGCCAGAAACAACATATATACTTTATGATGAAAGCATGAGCGAATTTTTCTTGAAAGAAAATCTAGAAAAGTCTCTCACTAAGGAATTTAAGGCTTTATCAGAGCATATTCTTTTAGAACGAAAGCAATTAGACGAGCCTAAGATTTCTCCGTCAGAGTATAAACGTTGCAATGATGCCAATTATGTGCAAGCACAATTGAGTAGAATGAGAAGCAATGCTCTCCGTTATACACCACATCCTGGCGATGATGCAGAAGATTACTTTGAGGATGATATGGGGAATGATAATATTCCATATGTTGTGAAGAACTGTCAAATTATGAATCAAAACTACAAACATACCATCATAAAGAAGCCTGTTATTGACAGTTTGGATGAGTTGACTGATGAAGATAAACTTTTCACTTCTATAGAAAAATGCTATGGAGATTGGGAACGAAATGAACATAATGAATATTTCTTCTCCTACAAGAAGGAAGGAAATATTGTACATATTGCTCCCTGTAAGGCAAAAGATAGCATAAATTGCCGAACGCCTATTTCTCCATCATCGGTAAGATTGGATGTGCTAATGAAAAATAATGTCATTCGTAGTTACTTTGAGAAAAATAGGTATGCTACAGATTGGGGACAAGGTAAACTCATCTTGCATCCAGAAATATTGAAAACAGACTATGCCGGTGAAATAGGAGAAGAAGCATTCAAGGCTATTGTCCTTAGATATACAAATTGTGCCGAAGAAAACTTTGCCCATTTAGAAGGAAAAGACTATGAACTTGCAGATTTTGTCATCAATAATTCAGATGGTACTCACAAAGTCGCATTCGATGTCAAGAATATGAACCCTAAGGTAGAGCATGATGACAAAGACAGAGACATGCCTACTTCCGAGAAACGGAAGAGAAAAGAAAAACGACTTGGCTGTAGAGTCATAACTGTCAATATGCTCAAATTGCCAAATAGTTCAATGGATATAAATGAAATAAGTGGCATCATCGATGATGATGGTAATATATTACCAGATGCCATAGAACAAATTAAATATTTAATAGAAAATTAAAAATGGAACATATAACAAAAGAGGAAATTTTAAATTTGCCTGTTACAACAAATAGAATTAATGTTGAATGGAATCATGATGGTTTTTTCAATAAGTATTCTATAGTATCGTATAGAATGACCAATGGAAAGAAAAATCTTTCATATGAGCAACTTTCCAATGTGACTTCTTTATCTGTTACAGGAATCTGGGCAAAGTATGAAGACAGATTGCCATCTTATACTAAGTTCTTTGTCTTGACTAAAAAAGGCGAAGAAAACAACGTACTGCTTGCTCTCAGAAAACATGATGACATCGCTTCCTCCTTTGATAATCTTCTAAAATATTCTGATGATGTTCAAAAGAGAATAGTAGCATCCTTGGCTATTAATTCTCTCGGAAAAAAGAGAATCGGAAAAATGATGTATAACGATGGTTCTCTATTGGTTTGTGATGACCAGAACTTTGGTGTATCAAAGTCTCGCAAGGAATTGGTTTGTCTTAAAGTTGAAGTAAACGCATACATGAACATCTCTGCACAGACTATGTCATTCACGAACCCAAAGGATTATAAAGATTTGCGCAGACATAGCAACTGTGTCTTTTTACAAAGCAAAGAAATGGATGGCACAATGTGGTTAGGACGTTCCATAAAGCCTGTAGTGATAAATGATGAAGGTTCTTCTATGCCTTATAAACTCGAAGAACTGTATATTGCAGGAAAGCGATTCAAGTCTACTCATAATATTGTACCATATTGGCCATGGAAGAAAGATCGATATAATCATGGAAAGCTGTTTGTTATTTGGCAAATTGTAGAGTCTGTCAATGATGATTTCTGTGGACTTGTCAATATTGATTTTACGGATAACAAAGTGTTGGATTATGAAGAATTTCATCCGGAAAAAGAAATGTTGTCACTATTGAAAGAATATTTTCAAGGAAAGAAGATTCTTATCGAGGATCCATTTAATGACGGTTCTTCTAAAAAGCAAATTAAAAGCCTCACAGATGCAATACAAAGAAACAACAAACAAATAGAATTCTCCTCTAAAGGAACTGTATGTGATATGATTATTAGACTCTGCGAGCCGAAAGACGCAGATAAGCCATTGGGGCTATACTCACAGTCATTGGCTAGGATGAATAGAAGCACAAAAGCCTTGCAACATGTCATCCACACAGGAGAAGAAAAAACAGATAAGATTATAGATGCCAAAGGCATCAGAATACTATTGGAACTCCTAGTAAAAGATAGCAACATTAAGCGCAGAATGCCTTCCAAGCTAAGTGAGAAAGTAAAAGGATGGCATTTCTTTCGATGGAAAATAAATAAGAGCAATGTCTTTGGTTCTTCTATGGAAGTAAGCAATGATAACATTATGACATTTAAAGACTATGGCTTTGACATGGGGTTAGGAGAAGACTATTCTTCTTTCATCAAGCAAGAAGTTGGATATAACTACCCACAAAAAATAATGGGTAGACATGACTATATGGCAATGTCTAAAGGCGATAATACTTACCTGATATTAGATACGGAAGAGATTCCTATTTTAGATGCAAAACTCATCGACGATGCGTATGGAAAAATTATAAATGGTAATGACAAAAGCTATAGCACAGAAGCTATGTTTAAACGTAAAAAGGAAGGTACAAACCATAAGTTTTTGCGTGGCTATATGGGATTCCATTTGTGGAAAGCTGAAGGAATAGATGGCGAAGAAGCTTATTCTTATATTGTAGGAAAGAACAGCGAAAATATCGATACTAAGAATAACCCTAAGATTGATAAAGTTCCCCACGCAAGACGAATTTTCATTCTCAAAAAAGGAAATCCAGACACCATAAAGTCAGAAATCCATGAAATCAAACTGATGCTCATGGAAGGATTTGGGCGATGGGACGAATTGATGACATATCCATTTCCTTTCAAATTTTTGCAAGAGCACTTAGATAACCAATGTGAGATGACATTTTCAAAGCATTGGAGTGATATTACTTTTAATAAAAGCTTAATATGAAGAAAAATAGTTACAAGAAGTACAAAGCTACACAAAATAAGTATAAGTCTCTTTTGTCTATCAAAAAGGCTAATAGCAAAGCTAATAATATCACTTCACGTATATGCCAAGCATTACGTGAAGTGAAGATGATAAAAGAAGGTAAGCTAAAGGTTAAGTCTATGGACGAGCTATTGGATGGTCTTGATAGCAAAACCACTACTAAATAGCATTTTGTGTATTGATGCTTCCAATAGGTATATATTATGTAAAAAACAAATATGTTTTACTTGTAGTTTTATTATTATTTAATAAATATATTATTTTATAGTTATTAAATAATAATATTAAACTTCACAAGTATTATTATTTATTAAATAAACACAATATGCATACAATGTAAATATTATAATATCAAATAGTTACTACGTTTACATATACTAACGCAATAAGACTATTTAAATTAGAAGTGGTTCATATAACAAAACATAATTTGAGTATGGAAAAAGAAAAGAATATAGCAATGTTAATAGATGCGGACAACATATCGTATGCCCACATCAAAGAGATGACGGACGAGTTGGCAAGATATGGTAATCTTACTATCAAGCGAATATATGGAGATTGGACTAATCAGCATATGAATGGATGGAAGGACGTTCTTTTAAAAAACGCCATCATACCTATTCAGCAATATTCATATACTACTGGCAAGAATTCCACGGACTCAGCGATGATAATTGATGCCATGGACATACTATATTCTGGACATGTAGATATATTCTGCTTAGTGTCCAGTGATAGTGACTTCACTCGCCTTGCTATGCGTCTCCGTGAGGAAGGAAAGGAAGTCATAGGAATTGGCTACAAACGTACACCACAACCTTTCATTGTTGCTTGTAACAAGTTCATACATATAGAGGTTCTTTCTCCTGTTGTTGAAACACCTATACCTTTGCATCCAATATCGCCCGAAGAAGATAGGCAGCAACAACCGAATGAACAAAAGACAGCGTTTGTATCACCAATTGAGCGTGAAACTACCCCACATTTTCTGTCTCTCATTCAGGATGCCATAGATGCCGTGGCTGATGATAGTGGTTGGTCAGCTCTTGGCAATGTCGGAAACTTGCTCATCAAGAAAGACCCAGCTTTCGATACAAGAGCCTTCGGTTTCAAAAAGCTATCAACCCTCATCGAATCATATTCAGATATGTTTGATATGCGGAAAATTAACTCATTTCATATCATCGTTAGACGGAAAAATAACAAATAAGATTATTTGATGAAACATCTATAACTTTTTATTTTATAATTACTTACAGCGCATAGCATCTCTATTAATAAATATTAACTATATACTTAATATGTAATTATATTATTATTTAATAAGTATTTATGTTAAACATTATCAATTTTCTTGTTTATTAAATAAGAATATAGTATATTTGCAACATAAAAAACTTTAAATATAAAAAATATGGCTATAAAGAAAAAAGGAAATGTGGATTTTTTGAAAGATGTTGCTCCAGTTAGTCTTTCTTCTGATAGTAATGATACTATGATTCATGCTGATGAAGACAATACACTTTCAAGTAAAAAAATAGAAGTAACGCACAAGAAAACGAAGTCACTTGACAATTGGGGAAGACCTAGAAAACAACTTATAAAAGGAGTAAAGGAAGTTTCCATAACAGTTCAACTTCCAGAGACGCTTATCAAAGCTTTACGAAAAGAAGGCAAAAAACAAGGCAAGTCGATGAAAGAGTTGATCGGAACTTCGCTTCTCTCCACTTATGCTGAATTACTAAAATAACAAGTAAAGTGTACTATTATGGCGACAAAAATAGCAATAACAAATCACAAAGGTGGTGTTGGCAAGACTATGACAACATTCAACCTAGGTGCAGCATTAGCAGAACTAGATGAAAAAGTATTGCTCATAGATAGTGATGGGCAATGTAATCTAACAATGCAATCAGGCGCAGGTATTGAAGGTATAAACAACCTATCTACTTATCTTAATGACGACAATGTAGAGATTCTCCCAGCGAAAATCAGTGAAAACCTCTGGATTATTCCTGGCTCTACAGCTCTTGATGAAGATGCACACAACATAGAACTCAGCATCGAGGATGATGTAAAAGGTGCCACCCATTACCTGTCAGATATACTTTCAAGAGTGGATGGTGAATATGATTATATACTCATTGATTCTGCACCAGGCTCTGGGGCAATCCTTGTAAATGTCATAGTAGCAGCAAATCGTCTGATTGTTCCTATCGCCGATAAGTTCAGCATAGCCGGAGCAAAAAAGCTTACTCAAATCATCAAGGCAAATCACAAGAATGTAGAAGGAAAATATTTGCTCACAAAGCAAACAAAATATGGCGTATCTAAGCAAATAAAAGAAATGCTTACAACACAATCACCAGACGCATTATTTCATACAACTATACGCCAATGTGAAGATTTAAACAAATCTGCAGCTTTATCTCAAAGTATTTTTGCATTTTCTCCAAAGTCCAAAGGGGCAGAGGATTACATGTCGTTAGCTAAAGAAATCGTAGGCAAAAAGAAAGATGAAGGAATGCCATTTTAAATATATTTATTAAATGCTAATATTCGATTTTAATAAATCTAAATATTAGTATTTAATAAATAATATCATTTTTATTTAATAAGTATATTATTTAATATTTAATAAATATTTTATGCAGGCTTATAGTCATTGCACTGCAATGCTATCGAGCAGGTTGCGCAAGTTGTGTTGCATGCCGCCACGTCCGTAACGGTATAGAATCCAGTCTTCTTACTTCCATTACGCCTCACTAAACCTGCCGATACAAGTCCAGAGAGCGCATAGGCAGCAGTTCTTTGAGAGAAGCCCAAGTCAGAAACTATCTCTTGAAGTTGCTTGCCCACTTCCGCATCTCGAATTTTCCAAAACACCTCTTGTGTTTTAGACGAGAGTGCAATAAGTCTCTGGCGAACATCTTCGTTGAGAACCATTGATTTTTCCGCAAGTTCGGAAGCCCTTTTCTCACGAAATTTCTGACGTGCCAAAAATACAGCTTTCCGAGCCTCTTTTTCCTCATCAGAAAGTTGCTCCTTCTCTTCTTTGTTTAACATGCAATTTTCTTGCATGTTATTTTGTGTGGCATTGTTTTCTTCTACAGAAGTTGTCGCAATTGGTGACGAAACTTCCTTTATCGGTAGTTCTTCCGGCGTGAAAATAATAGTTTTAGCATTCTTAAACGCATAGTTATAGACCGCGTTTTGAAGGACAAGATTTTGTCTCTCCAGGCTCACTTCTGAACGCTTCGGATGAGAGTACAGTTCGCCTGTTTCTAGCCCTAACACGCCTATTTTCGATAGCGTTTCCGGATGATTTTTATTAACCTCAACAATTTTTTCAAAAGCATATTCTACTAAATCATCAGGGACAGCAAGAAAGAAGAAGTCCGTCCATCCAATATACATCCACAATTTTTCATCACGCATCAAATCATCTTTGAACTCTTTAATTTCAAGTGCCACCGTGAAACAATTTCCTTGATTAAGGGCTCGATAACCAGGTTTGACGAACAATATGACATCTGGTATGAGTTGTAGTTTTTTATCAAGTCCAAGACGTGTTTTTTCGTCTGTATTTTTACGCAAACGAAATTCTTCAAATACCTTATATTCAATATATTGTGAAGGTATTTTCTCCGTGTAAGGATATGCGTGTAAGCATATGTCTTTAACGAATGCTTGCATATTCTTACCAGATAGCAATTTCTTTAGTTCTGCATGAGCTTTCATAATTTACCCCTTTCTTATTTGTTAATATTATGTTGCAAAGATAATACTTTTCTAGATAACGTGCAAATATTTTGCAGGTTATTTTTCCGTCTTACAGAAATTTAACTTGCAAAAACATTGCATATTAAAACTTTAATATTTTTACTATATTAATAATGCTTATCTTATATTCAAAATAATACTTTTATTATAATAGATAATATTTTTCTTATATCAAATATAATAAAAGTATTATATAAAAGGGAAAAGGTGGAGAATCAACCCCCACCTCACTCAAATTTGACGATTTTACAGTGTTATGCTCGCAGCTCGTGAGCACTACATTTTGCTTGCAAAAATACTTCTTTTCTTTGAAATAAGCAAACAATTCATCATATATTTTACCAAATTAAGACGAGCAGTATCAATATCAACGTCTTCTTCCCCCTCCAACGCTTCGTCCACCCCTTCTCATCTGATGAGCTTTTGAGAAGCATCGTCGCCGGAAAGCACGATCATCCTCATCGTCTTGTTTCCCCCAACCACTTGTAGAGCCACCTCCACCACCTCCACCTTGCGAAACTGAAGTTGCGCTATCAAGATAACCCAAGAAGAGATTCGCTGCTGTAGCAGTAATATCCGTTCCGCTTTCTGCAAGTTCAGCAACGTTTAAAGTTGGACCATCCTCGAAGAGAGGTTTATTTACATTTTCAACAAAGCTCCGCTGTGCAGGTGTAAGAGACCTTAAGTTTTCATTGAAGCGTTCAAGTCTCTCCTTCATACCATTGCAAGTTGTGAGAAAAGCATAGTCACGAAAGTCCTTGTTCGTCTCCCTCAACTGTATTTTTTGTTTTTCTTCGAGAGAATTGCTTACGTCCGTCAATGTTCTATTTTTCTCCTCGATGCTTTTTTCAAGCAATTCAAGTTTCTCGTTTGCAATCTTCAGTTTTTCTATTTTGTCCGCTTTTTTCTCTTCAACTTCTTCGAGTTGTTTGCGCAAAAGAAAGATTTTATTGTCAAATTCAGCTTGCGAGACCTTACCTGCTGCATATGATTTTTCGAGAGTTTGGATACTCGATTCAAGATCGGCTTGTCGAGTTTCCAAGTTGGAAATCATCGTTTGGATACCCTTCAATCTTGCAGAAGCGTGATGAATATCCTTGTCGAGCTGAGAGCTAAATTTCTTCTTTTTAGTTATCTCGCTAGCCAGGGTGATGTTCTCTTCTCTTAGTTTCTGGCTCATTTCCGCTCTGAACTGAGCTGTAGTTCTATGCTTGGCACCAGTCTCAAAAATGTTCTCGCCTCGCTGAAGACCATACTTCTTATTAACTTCTGACAGTTCATTATGCAGATGGAGCATAGCTTTTCGATACTCTCTTTTATCATTTATGTTCCCCACCCAAAACTTTCTCCAGGAAAGTTTGTTGTCAACGACAGGAAGCAATGTGCAATGAATATGAGGATTGGTTTCATCAAGATGAACAACGAAAGCAGCAATGTTCTCCTCGCCATATTTTTTGCTCATAAATTTGTACATATCCAATGCCCATTTTTCTATATCAGGCATTCTCTTAATCTGTGTATTATCGGCATTTTTTTCCAAATCTACCACCTGCGAACCGTAAGCCAAGCGATGCATCTGGTCACGAGAACCACCGATTATTACGTTTGCAACGGTTCTGTAAAATGGATTCATCATACCTTTATTTGGATCAACGATACCACGTTTTTTGAGATTTTCCTTAATTCTCTTTGGTATCGAATTCTTCTTGTCCAGAGGGGTGATGACACCACCTTTCCGAACCTCGAAGTTCAAGTGTTCACGTGTAGGATCAAAGTTTCCGGACAGCTTTGCGAGGTAAGCTCCACGGAACGCCACCCTCAGATGCTCATTGCTTTGAGACAGTGTCATACCCTTTCCAGGGTGTACATCCAATACTTGTTTAGCCATATCAAAATCTGTTTTAATCTGGGTTCTTAGGGCATCGCCCTGAGCCTAATTTTTAACCTCGGCTTGCCGCACGTAGTCCCTTTGTTTAAAGGAGGTTAAACACATGTTTGGGCACCAAACTTGGTATTAGGCTACCCCCCTATGTATCATCGGGCGGATTTTAGCGCAAGCGCATTAGAAAATTACGCTACTACGAGCGTTATATCTTCTTAGAGCAATCTTGCTTGTCATTTGGACTAAAACGAACCTCTGTGAGCGAAGGAATGGGATGGTCAGTATCATTTATGCTTCGAGCATTTTTGTGAGCTTGTGGGTCGGTTATTTGCGTTGAGACGATAACTTCCGGTCTAAGTCTAACAACTTTGTTGTTGACAACTCTGTCAATGTTTATAACACCTTCTTCTTGTAACCGCATCAAGAACCTGGCGGTCTTTGGCCTACCCCATCCCCAAGCTTCGCTTAGTTGTTGGAAGTTAATAGCCATATCGTCGTTGTTAGCCTTATAAGCGAAATAACGTCTAATTAAATCCTCAAGAGCCATCAATCTAGTCATGCTAGATTGACCTATGACTCCAATTTTCTCGTTCAGATAAGTTATGAGACTTACTGGAACTATAACAGAATATGTCATTATCATTTTCTTTGATAATTATTATTTACATCTTATTCTGATTTAATGCAAAACAATTTCTGAAGAATTTGCCTTCTTGAAATCCATCGGTTTTAGATCGATGGCTCTCAAGAAGGCGATGCTTGTTAGAACTCCTCTTTTACGTAATTGTAAGGACAATAGTCTGGGTGGCCATAAATTAAACTTAGTCTATATTTCCCTTTTTCATTTTTTACTATGGATAGTATGATAGCTGGCGTGTATTTCATATCAATATGATTAACGTCACCATCCCATAAAGGTGAGACACCACCATATAAGAGATCTTCATCAAGTTTTACCAAGTCATATTTCTTCAGCTTTTCTGATAATTTATTAAAATCATCTAGAAGACTTTCTGTATTATTCTCTTCTCGGCTAATAAACACGCATCCGTTCATATACGTTCTTATTCCATCTGATTGAAATTGAAACGAAACTACTTCAAATCTAATATTACCATAAGTGATACCTTTATACATAATGTGATCTTTTATGATAAAATACGGATCACCGAATTTTCCTTTAAGGAGTTCCAACGCAATTTCTTGCTTCTCGCCAAATCGCACACCGCAAATTTCTTTCACTTGCTCCTTCTTCCATCTGTTTTTCACCTCCTCTATAAAATCTTTTGTTTTTTCCTTCTCCTCAGGAGATGATTCATTGTATGTTTTAACAAGAGCAACATCTAAAGCTCCGTATAAAGTTTGTGCAGAAACTCCCAGCACAGGAGCAATCAACATCATAATAATAACAATATACTTCTTCATTTCATTTAATTTTTAATTTGTCATATAAGACTTTCAATATGTATATATTCGTAAAATACTATGCAGAATATTCATAAAGTATTATATAAACATGTAAGTTGTATGCTTAATGAGATCAATGAGAGCTTGTCTGTTATGTGCATCCAAGTTCGCAGCCCAACCAAGAACAGAGTGCGTGCCTTCAGCTGCCGCATTACGATACTTCGTAAGTACATGCTCACGAGGAATGAAGTCTGCTTTCTCATAGTCGTAAGTATCCCAATTATTCGCCCATAAAATGAACCCACCAAATAATTTAATTTCTTCCATATATAGTTCTATTTTAAATTAAAAAACTATGCAAAGTAACAGAAATTTCTGCTTAAAAACGAAGATTCAGAACTAAAAGTTTTATTTTAACACTAATATTTTTTATAGGCTGTTTTTCTTTATATTTTAAGTTAATTTTAACAGATCTTTATTTGTTAACAGCTGTAAATGAGCAAGGGGGCTTACACCAATTATTTTGGTAAAAAAACAAGGTTCAAAATAAAATTATAAGATATTATATACCAATATTTGTTATAAAATATAGCATTATTCGATAAATATTTATTTACAAAATCGCCATTATATACTTATATAAATATATAACTAAATAAGTATATAATTATGCATATACATACTTATATTCTTCAAATAAATATAGTAAGAAAACCAAAACAAGAATAGAATCATAATGCATTAAAATATAGCGACTTAAAATTGATTTACGATTTATAATAGCCACCGTTTGCGCCAAAAAACTAAGAGCATTCTAACATTCAAGGTTAGAGCCACAGCATCGGCAGTACACTAGTATCTTAAAAGCGTCATTTTTATCATTAAAAACAGAAAGTAAAATATATTTACATCGCACAAGAACTGCTCTTTATTGATACGACTGAAGAACCCGCAAACACAGCAAGTCGAATCCACACAGAAGCAAGAACGCAAGCAACGAGAGCAAGAATGAGGGATGCAGACCCTTGCGGTCTGCCCCCTAAAAGATAAAAAATAAATTAACTGCTTCTCTGTTCTAGTCCAAGTCCCCAAATTTGCGCCTAAAAAGCATTTATTTGGTGCGAAAAAGCTGTTTTTCTCGCGCGCACGCGTATTTAAGCATTTATTTAGCATATATATTTATGCATTATTTAGGAGGCTTATAACCGATTGCAAATCAAATGATTACAGAGCTAAATAGCCACCGATTGCGCCATAATAGCCACCGATTGCGCCACAAATAGCCACCGATTGCGCCATAAATAGCCACTATTTTTCATAAATAGCCACCGATTGCGCCAAAAACACCAGAAATTGTGGAAAACGAACAAATTACTGTGGAAAATAAAAAAAGCAACAAAAAAACAAACACGGGTGGCTATTTGTTAATATTCTACAAAATATCCGTTATTTAGATAGTTTTATGCGATTTTATATCTATCTTTGCATCAGTTTTTTATAAGATAGAACAGATATGGAAAATAACTTAATATCACAATCGAATGATATAACAACAAGCCGCTTCTCCTGGACAGCCTTGATGGGAAGAAGCTATGCCGTTATAGCCAACACCTTTTTCTCTCGTTACAACGAGTGGAAAAAGGTTCATCCATGGCAAACCCTAAAAGAAGCAAACACTTATGATGGATTACTATCTTACGACATTCCACGTTCAAGTTTAGCTATAACAGGAGAAGACGGACAAGAAAACCTACCAAAGGTAGATCAGCTAAAATTCGCTTTCAATCGCCTTCAAAAAACGACCTTCCTGAACCCAAGCCTTAAACCTGGCGACTGGGAGAGTATACCTATCATTGGTGGTGTAAAATACGATTCTAGCACCGATACTATTCATGTAGATCTTTATCCTATGTTGGTGGAGCGTTTGGTTGAACTTAGAGAAAAGTTCACACTATTCAATCCCGCACAGGCGATGTTACTCAACAAGTCCATGTACTCTTTTCGTTTTTTCCTATTCTGCTGTCAATGGCGAAATGAAAGGAAATTCGAATACACAATAGAGAAGCTTAAGGCTATGTTTAAACTCGACGAACACATTGACGAGGAAGGACGCAAACACAAAGAGCAGTACAAGCGAACACGTCAGTTCAAAGAGAAAGTGATTGAGCCAGCTAAAACAGAGTTAAAAGAACTGTTTAACCAAGGACTTATCGACATTTGCTTTGACTACACGGAAGTAAAGAAGGCCAACAAGCAAGGCAAGCCGACTGTAATTGGCTATAAATTCAAAATCATCAGCGCCAACGACAAACCAAAAATAACTCAGCCACCTGTAAAGAAAAAGCCTCTCTTAGACTGCCAAAAGGAGCAGTTCAACATACGTATGCACAACCTTTGTCGCATTAGGCTGCATAAGATTTTCGAAGGAGGGCATGACGAAGAATGGGCAAACAGGATAATTATGCCTCTAACAAGAAAAGCCGTTGAAGACACTACTGTTCTCGATAAAGCAGAAGCAATCGTTGACAGCGTAGAAGCTAGATACAAACTTGGTAAGGTGAGAAACCCGGCAGGAACTATCAGAAGCGCATACAAAAGAGACCTTGGTATCAATGTCGATTTAAGAAAAAAGCAATCTGAAGAGTTAGATCTCTTTAGCAACCAGATGTGACTTTAGAGGTGGCAACAAATTGTCGCCACCTATTTGCTTTTGTTCGATAAAATTAAAACTTTATCGAAATATTAAAAATCTACGAAAATAACAGCTGAAACATTTGGCTGTTATTTTCGTTTTTTGTATCTTTGCAGCATAAAACTTAATCGAAAATGGCAAAGGTTGGATATGCAAGAGTCTCAACAAGAGAACAAAACTTGGACTTGCAAATTGAAGCATTGAAAAAAGCTGGATGTGAGAAGATTTTCTCAGAAAAGAAGTCCGGAATAAGAGAACGGCCTGAATTGGAGGCTGCTCTCGAATATTTGCGTCCAGAAGACACTTTTGTTGTGTACAAGTTTGATCGCATAGGTCGCTCTCTGAAAGACCTATTGACAAGAGTTTCTTCATTGCACGAGCGAGGAATAAAGATTATCTCCATCAAGGACAACATTGATACATCTAGCACATCAGGAAAGTTGATGATGCATATTTTTGCTTCCCTTGCCGAATTTGAACGTGATTTGATTGTAGATCGAACAACAGCAGGAAGGAAAGCAGCCATAGCTAAAGGCAAGAAAATGGGCAGACCAAAAATAAAACGAAATAAGAAAGCTCAAGCAACTGCTATCTTGTACCAAAAAGGAATGACCATAAACCAGATACAAGAACAACTTGGCATCAAGTCAAAATCTACAGTGTATCGCTTTTTGAGAATGGAAGGCAATGAGCCTACAAGGAGACCATTTTTGAGAAAAAGATAAGTATAATTTTTGGTAATATTAAATTGTTTTTACACATTTGCGGTTGAAAAAGAAGTAAAAAAGTAAACTATGGGTGTACAAACAGTAGGAAATATAAAACGCATCGTTCTTTCTCGATATACCAATGGACTTATGCTTTCACAATGGTTGAAAGGAGAAGGATATTCAAGACAACTCTTGAACAAGCATAAGGTTTCAGATTGCCAAACTTAAACGAAAAAAACATAGCATCACCTGTAAAATAATATCCGACTTCTTTCTTCTCTTAATCGAAAAATATGGCAAAAACAAGGCTCTTAATCGAAAAATATGGCAAA
>ERZ808270.526-NODE-526-length-21719-cov-2.961041_pt1 | contig 21719 bp, 18 predicted proteins | sample MGYA00521082_ERZ808270 | MGnify/ENA primary metagenome ERZ808270 (study PRJEB31516, sample SAMN03275594) | gut metagenome | biome: mammalia-associated habitat; material: feces | host: Papio cynocephalus | place: Kenya | collected 2012-07-27 ... | reverse complement strand
CACCGCATCTCTGATTGCAGACTCATAATCCTTCTCACCCTTTTTTGCCTTTGCAAGATTCTCATTTACATATCCAACAAATATCATATACTCCCGCAACGTCTGGCTCCGCTTCTTCAATTCCTCATTGTTTCCCGGATTGATATTATACACGGTGCAGGTCAACTCTAACTGCGGCTCATCCGACTGATTTTCATATGCATCGGACAATTTCAGCACTTCACGCTCTGGTCTCGTTTTGTCTCCATTGTAGAACACTGCAAATTTGGGTGTCGGTATTTTGTACTCTCTGTTTGCCATATTTCGTCCTCCTTTGGCTTTCGCAGGAGAAATCCATCTGCAAACATAGCCCAAAACTATCTTCCTTGAATACCCCTGCATCTTAAATTAAATGAATTGAATTTAAAAGCATGAATGTTCAAGAATAAATAATTTGACTATTCGTAGAAAGTAACTGCTTATCAGCTACTATATGAAACTTATGCTTTGTTGGTAGATTAGCATAATCGAACTGAAGCGTCAAGGATTTTTTATATCCATCAACGGATTCGCATCCATCAACGGATTTGTGATATAATGAGTATAAATTTATAGAATCGAGATACGATATGAAAAAATTACTTACATTTATAAAAAGCGAAACCGTCCTGATGGTAAGCCTCGTGCTCGCCATCCTCTCTATGTTCCTCGTCCACCCGGACAGAAAATACATATCCTACATCGACTGGCATTCCATCACACTCCTGTTCTGCCTGATGGCTGTTATGGCAGGTTTCAAGGAAACCGGTCTGTTCCGCACGATTGGAAATGCACTGCTTGCGCACGTACACACAACCAGACAATTATTTCTTGTTCTGGTGTTGCTTCCATTTGTATTCAGCATGTTTATCACAAATGATGTCTCACTGATCACCTTTGTGCCATTTGCGATCATTGTGCTTTCCATGTCGGAAAAAGAACCTCTGATCATCCCTGTCGTTGTGATGCAGACAATCGCTGCAAATCTCGGAAGTATGCTTATGCCGATGGGAAATCCACAGAACTTGTATCTATACGCCAAATCTGGTATGTCACTCGGTACATTCGTGGAAATTATGCTTCCCTTTACGATTGCCTCGCTGCTTGGAATCCTGATCTCCGTGTTCTTCATCAAACAGCATGCCATTGTAATTGACCGGAACGACCAGTCAGTTAAACTTCCGAAAAAACAGATTATCCTTTACAGCATCGCATTCGTACTATGCCTGTTAAATGTCGCAAAGCTTCTGGACATCCGCATCCTGTTCGTAATCATTCTTGTGCTGTTCCTGCTTGTGTCGCGAAAAACTCTGCTTCACGTGGACTACGCACTGCTTGGCACATTTATCGGATTTTTCGTATTCATTGGAAATATGGAGCGGGTTCCTGCTTTCCAGTCCTTCCTCGAACACATCATTACCGGACGGGAAACATACATTGCAATCGGCGCCAGCCAGATCATCAGCAACGTGCCAACCGCCCTTTTGCTGTCTGGATTTACAACGAATTACAAGGCACTTATCATCGGCACCAACCTCGGTGGACTTGGCACGCTCATCGCTTCGATGGCAAGCCTGATCTCCTATAAGCAAATTGCCCGGGAATATCCGGGCAAAAAGGGGAAATATTTTCTGTGGTTTACAGTTGTCAATGTGGTGTTTCTGGCTGGGTTGATAGGGATTTATGCACTTCTGTGAGTTAACGCATCACTAACAATAAAGTACAAAACAGCCACGAGCACAAAGCCCGTGGCTGTTTCTGTTTCTACGCCAGCACTGCATTTCCGGTATACAACTGGTAATATCTGCCCTTCTTTTCAAGCAGTTCTTCGTGTGTTCCACGCTCAATGATGCGTCCCTGTTCGAGTACCATGATACAGTCGCTGTTGCGGATTGTGGAGAGTCGATGTGCAATTACAAAGGTTGTTCTTCCGTGCATCAGCTTGTCCATACCATCCTGTACCAGCCGCTCGGTTCGTGTATCGATCGAGCTTGTTGCTTCATCTAAGATCAGCGCTGGTGGATCGGCGATTGCTGCACGCGCGATGGCAAGAAGCTGGCGCTGTCCCTGACTTAAGTTCGCGCCGTCGCCAGTCAGAACGGTATCATAGCCCTGTGGCAGACGCCGGATGAATCCATCGGCATTTGCAAGCTTTGCAGCTGCCTCAACCTCTTCGTCCGTTGCATCGAGCCGTCCATAGCGAATATTTTCCCGTACACTCATACTAAACAAATGCGTATCCTGCAAGACGATACCGAGCGATCTTCGCAGATCCGCTTTCTTGATCTTGTTGATATTGATTCCGTCATACCGGATCTTTCCATCCTGAATATCGTAGAACCGGTTAATCAGATTCGTGATCGTTGTCTTTCCGGCACCAGTCGAACCAACGAATGCAAGCTTCTGTCCCGGCTGTGCAAACATTGTAATATTATGCAGCACGATTTTATCATCGTTATAGCCGAAGTCCACATCATCAAATACAATGTCGCCCTTCAGCTCAACATATGTGGTTGGATCTCCATTTGTATGCTTGTGCGCCCATGCCCAGAGTCCGGTACGCTTCTCACTTGGTACAAGCTGTCCATTTTCGCGCTTTGCATTGACCAGCTCGACATAGCCTTCGTCCACCTCCGGCTCTTCGTCCAACAGATTGAAGATTCGCTCTGCTCCGGCAAGTGCCATTACGATTGCATTGATCTGCATACTGATCTGGTTGATCGGCATGTTGAAGTTCTTGTTGAAAGTCAGAAAGCTCGCCAGTCCGCCCAGCGTGAATCCACCGACATTTCCAATCGCCAGCATACCACCGACAATCGCACAGAGCACATAGCTGATATTTCCAAGCTGTGCATTGATCGGTCCCAAAATATTCGAATAATTATTTGCCTTGTAGGAGCTCTCGCACAACGCATCATTCAGCTTGTCAAATGCTTCCTTGCTCTCCTCCTCGTGGCAGAACACCTTAACCACACGCTGTCCCTGCATCATCTCTTCGATGTAGCCGTTGACTGTACCGATATCCTTCTGCTGCGCAATGAAATGTTTTGCAGAAAGCCCACCGATTTTCCTTGTCAGCACCAGCATGATTGCAACCATGAAAAATGTCAGTGCCGTAAGTGGAATGTTCAACATAAACATACAGACTGTCGTACTGATAATCGTGATCGCACTGTTGAAAAGCTGTGGCATCGACTGGCTTATCATCTGACGCAGCGTATCGGTATCGTTCGTGTACATGGACATGATATCTCCATGTGCATGAGTGTCAAAATATTTGATTGGAAGCTGCTCCATCTTCGTGAACATCTCATCTCGGAATGTTTTCAGCATTCCCTGTGTGACATTGACCATAATCCGGTTATAGGAATAAGAAGCAATAATTCCGACTCCATAAAAGCATGCCACACGTCCGATTGCATGAAGCAATGGTGTGTAATTCTTCGTCTCACTCTTTAACAGCGGTGTGATATAGTCGTCGATCAACCGCTGCATGAACATTGTTCCCTGTACATTTGCAAGAACGTTGATGATGATACAGATTGCAACGATAATGACTGCTGCGCCGTAATGCTTCATCAGCATTCCCATCAATCGTTTGAGAAGTTTGCCCGGATTCGCCGGTCCTTTTCCCTTTTGATTACGCATGCTGGCTCACCTCCTCACTTACCACAGGCACCTCATCATGTGGTATTGCCCCCTCACCTTCGTTCGGCGGCAGGTCCTCGGTGCCATCCTGATGTTGCTCCTTCGTCGCAACAGGCACCTCGTCGTCAAAATCTCCGCCGACGCCATTTTGTGACTCATATACTTCACGGTAAATATCATTTCCAGCGAGCAACTCTTCGTGCGTTCCAATGCCGTTGATCTCACCCTCATGCATGACGATGATCCGGTCCGCATGCTCCACACTGGAGATACGCTGTGCAATGATAATCTTCGTCGTATTCGGAATCTCGGTTGCAAATGCGGCACGGATCTTCGCATCCGTCGCTGTATCAACCGCACTCGTCGAATCATCTAAGATCAAGATCTTCGGATTCTTCAAAAGTGCACGTGCAATACACAGACGCTGCTTCTGTCCACCGGACACATTCGAACCGCCCTGCTCGATATACGTGTTGTAGCCATCCGGCATCTTCTCGATAAATTCATCGGCGCAGGCAAGCTCACATGCACGTCTGCACATCTCGTCTGTAGCATCCTTGTCACCCCATCGCAGGTTCTCGTAAATCGTTCCGCTGAACAATGTATTCTTCTGCAGAACAACGGCAACCTCATTTCGAAGTGTCTCCATGTCGTAGTCCCGGACATCCTTGCCGCCAACCTTGACACTCCCCTTCGACACATCATACAGACGGCTGATCAGACTGACAAGACTCGTCTTCGCACTACCGGTTCCCCCGATGATGCCAATCGTCTCACCCGATTTGATCGCTACATTGATATCCTTCAATACGAAATCCTTCGCCGACTCCTTATAACGGAAATATACATGGTCGAACTCCACGCTTCCATCTGCCACTTCCATATCCGGCTGCTCCGGATTCTTCAAGGTCGTATCCTCGTTGATAACCTCTGCGATACGTCTCGCACTCGCCATACTCATACTGATCATGACGAATACCATCGAAAGCATCATCAAGCTCATCAGGATATTCATGCAGTATGCAAGCAGACTCATCAGATTACCTGTCGTAAGCGAATCACTCACGATCATATGCGCGCCAACCCAGCTTATTAACAGGATACAACTATACACTGTAAACATCATGACCGGCATATTACAGGCGATAATGCTTTCTGCCTTTACAAACATGTTGTATACCTTCGCACTTGCCTGTGCGAATTTATTCGTCTCATACTCCTCGCGGACATACGCCTTAACCACGCGGATTGCAGATACGTTTTCCTGCACACTCGCATTCAAGTCGTCGTACTTCTCAAATACGATATTGAAATATTTATTTGCCTTACGGATAATGAACTGCAGCACGATTGCCAGCAGAATCACCGCGATCAGGTAAATGCTTGCGATCCTCGCATTTATCAAAAATGCAGCTGCCATCGCGCAGATCATACTCGCCGGAGCACGCATACCCATACGCAGAATCATCATGTAGGAGTTCTGCACATTTGTTACATCGGTCGTCATACGAGTCACCAGGCCGGCGGTGCTGTACTTGTCTATGTTTGTAAATGAAAATGTCTGGATATTATAATACATCGCCTGCCGCAGATTCTTCGCAAGCCCGGCAGATGCATACGCACCATAACGGCCTCCCATCAATCCTGCAAATAGTCCGACTGCCGCTGCCACGATCATCCATGCACCAACCACGCAGATATGGTGGATATCACCGCCCGGCACGTTGACGCCATCATCAATGATTGATGACATCAGGAATGGGACGAGCGTTTCCATCAGAACTTCCAACAGCATAAACAGCGGGGTTGCGATGGACGCGGCTTTGAATTCTTTGATCTGTTTTCCTAACGTCTTTAACATGTTGTCTCCTTTCTTATGCTCCTGTGCAAAACGTGTGAATTTCTATACCGAGTTGTACAAAATACACATTTCTATGCAGACGCGCTCTCGCTCACTTCCGCACATAGCAGACACTAAACTCACAGAGCATCAATTCTACGAATTGCTGTCTGTTCGCTAAGTGCTGATGTGCTCCAATGGTCTGCATATGAAATGTTATTTGTGTACAACTCTATCTACACATTATCTCGTTTTGCAAATATATCATATGAAAGCAAGCCAAGTAACCTTCTAGTTATTTATTGGCTTACTTAACTTCTGGAACACCCAGCTTGGTCATTTCTTCTCCCAATTTATCTGTAATCAATAAAAACTGTGTGATTTCTGCCTCCGATAAGCAGTCACTCAATTGATGCTCCATCTGCATCACGCGTGTATGGATTTTCTCTTCGAGTGCCTGTCCTGCTTCGGTCAGTTCCAGTTTCTTCAGGCGTGCATCTCTGGCTACGCTGGATCGTTTGATGAGTCCGTTCTTCTCCATCGTCTGCAATGTCTGTGTGACGGTAGACCGGCGCAGATAAAAGAACTCCTCCACATCCTTCTGATATACTTCTGTCTTCTTGCTGAATTCAGAAATGTAATGCAGAATCCGGCTCTGTGAACCGCTGATGCCTTCCACTTCCGCTGCCTGATGCAGATAGTGTTTTACCTGGTTTGATAATATGATGATCTGATTTCCCAGATGATCATGTTTCCAATCATCCATGAATTCCCTCCTTTTTTGTCCATACAGTTTGCATAATTTACGAATGCTGGATCTGTATATCCACAAATTTCATTTTTCAAATGATATTCCTATCATTCGTTCATTTTATTTTTATAAAGAAAAAGTTCGGTTATGAATTGTTCGTAATTAAACAATTCATAACCGAACTATATTCTAACATGCATTTTATATTTTTCAAGCAATTCATTTTTTATTTTTTTCATTTATTTGACGTCTCGTGATTAAAGCTCGTAATCACCCGAACCTATTCTATTCTCTCACATCGTTCCTACGAAACAATATGCAGCATCTGGATCAGGAACAGCCATGCCAGGCCATAGTAAGTGACTACGGCTACAAGATCATTGACTGTCGTGATCAGCGGGCCGGATGCAACCGCCGGATCAATCTTGATCTTGTGGAAGAACATCGGAATCAAAGTTCCGACCAGACTAGAGATCACCATTGCAACCATCAGTGATACGCCAACACATCCGGAAATCAGGAATGCATGCAGCCATGCGTTGTGCTTGAAGCATGCAATGTAAATTCCGATAAATACAAATGAAAGCGAACCAAGCAATAAGCCATTTACAAAACCAACTTTCATCTCTTTCCATACGAGATGCAGCTTCTGCCTGCCAGTCAGGTTCTCGTCCATCAGCACCCGGATAGTAACCGCCAGCGACTGTGTTCCAACATTTCCTGCCATATCAAGAATCAATGACTGAAAGCACATTACGATCGGCAGTACAGCGACAACCGCTTCAAAAGCTCCTACAACGGAAGACACACCCATGCCGAGAAACAATAATATGATCAGCCATGGCAATCGTTTCTTCATGCTTTCCTTTGTAGTTTCTCTCAAATCCTCTTCGTCCGTCAAACCAGCGAGCTTTGCATAATCCTCGCCCATCTCATCATCGACAGCCTCCACGACATCCTGTGCGGTGATAACACCGAGCAATTCCTTCGTGTCAGACAAAACTGGAATTGAATCCTCTGCGTAATCTACCAGTTCGTCAATACAATCTTCGATTTTCTCATGATCTGTCACAAATGGGTATGTCGTATTGATGATGGATTCCAACGCATCATTTTCTCTTGCTACGATCAGATCCTTCAGGTCAATCGCACCGTAATATTTATCTGCCTCATCTAATACATAGACCGTTCCGATATTATCATTTTCACCTGCCTGCGAAACAAGCTCGCGCATTGCCTGTCTGATATCTATGCCCCTGCGGATTGCAATATAGTTCGTCGTCATACGACTACCCATCTCGTCTTCCTCGTACGAGAGGATCATCTGGATATCATTTCCAGCATCCTCCGGGAGCATGTCAACGACCTGCTTTTTCGTTGCATCATCGACTTCGTCCAAGACATCGACCGCATCGTCAACCTCCATCAAGGAGAGTACCTTTGCTGCCTCCTGCAGGTTCTTATCCTGCAAATGTTTCTTTGACTGTGCTGCGTAATTCTTTCTTTTCATCCATTTCTTCATTGTCTTCTACCTCCTTATTCCGGGGCATAAAAATACCACCGTTTGTGTACGGTGGTTCAGACAACAGAAAACTAAACACAGTTATATCGTCATAGATAAGATGAGACTATGTCCCAACTGCGTTCGTATATCCATATGTCCGCCACCGCGTTTCACTCGACTCGTACTATCGCAACTGTCCATAGTCTCACCTCCAAATTTTTTTATTCTTATTGCAGCTTTGTCACTGCCGGATCTGACCGAACCATATTTCGTCATGGTTCTTCCTCGATCCGGGTTGTAGTCTACCCCATTTCCCCCGGTTCGTCAACCGAGTTTACAAACTTTTAACAATTTTACAACTCATGATAATATGGGCAGATATCCTCATAGCTTCCGTCAATCATGCGGAATCCTCCCGGTATCGTACCGAGCTGTTTGAATCCAAGCCGCTCATACAGATGCCGTGCATGTACATTGCTTGCGACAACCGCATTGAACTGTAAGACGCGGTAGCCATGTGCCTTGCCCTGCACCAGACAGTCTGACACCAGCTTCTCGCCGATATGTAATCCTCTGGATTCCCGGTCAACCGCATAGCTTGCATTGCAGATGTGTCCGCATCGTCCTACATTGTTTGGATGCAGGATATACATGCCGTAGATTCTGCCTGTGTCCGTATCTTCTGCAACTCCGCAATATGTCTGTTCCGCGAAAAATGCAGTTCCCGACTCCAGCGTCAGACATTCCTCCTGCGGAAACGCCACGCCATCCTCGACAACCTGATTCCAGATCGTCACCATTGCCTCGATGTCCTTGTCTGTATATGCTCTTACTTCGATATTCATGGTTTTATCCTTCTTTCCTATATCAGCCCTGCAAACATTGCAACGGCAGTTTTCATAATCTCATCCGGGAACTCATAGCACGCTGTATGAAGCTGTGCATGCTCCTCGCCATCACCCACGCCGAAAAATGCACCCGGCACTTCCTGCAGATAATAGCCAAAATCCTCCGACCAGCGCATCGGTTCTGCAAGCTCTGTCACAGGAAATTGCAATTTCTCTGCACACGCGTGCAGCTTATCTACATTTGCATCGTGATTCTCCGTTGCCGGGAACCGCTCGATTTCCTCTATGGATATAGTAAGCTCATCATCCTCTGCAAGTGTCGCAGCCAGAGATTTAATCTCATTCACATATGCGTCAAATGCATCTTCCTTCTCTGCACGCACCGTAAGACGCAGCGTACCTTCAAACGCAGACACACCATAATTCGCACTGCCAACGTCTGCTCCGATCACAGTCATACGCGCGAAATCGCCCCGCTCCTGCATTTCCTTCGTGATCCGTTCGATCTCAAGCAGAAGCTTCGCCATCGGAATGGCTGGATTTCTGCCTGCTTCCGGGTATGCCGCATGGCTTGGTGTTCCGGTCATATGAATCGAAAGTCCCGTTGATGCACACGCAAAAGTTCCCTTGCGAAGCAATACCTGATCCTTCGGATAGCCCGGAATGTTATGCAATCCGTATATCTCTCCGATCTGCTTTTCCGCAAGTAATTCCTTACAGATCTTCGCACCCGCGCCAATTTCCTCACCCGGCTGGAAAATCAGATACACATCTCTGGTAAGCGGCTGTTCTCGCTTTGACAGATAAAGCGCCACCCCACAGAGAATCGTACTATGTCCGTCATGCCCGCAGAAATGTCCGACACCATCTGCCCCGCTCACAGCATCCATATCCGCCCGGAATGCAATCGGCGGTGTCCCATCCGGTTTGTCAGCCTTCCGTACAACATAGAACCACGTGTCCCGGTCAACAACTGTGAGTGCTGTATATTTGTGTAAAAACTCGATCAACGTGTGCTTCGTCTTCTCTTCGTGCATCGATACTTCCGGTATCTCGTGCAGCTTTTTCCGAAGCTTCACCAGAAGCTCATACATTTCTTTTCTCCGCTGTATATGTACCTCCGGGATTGCCACATCGTCAAAGGTCACCACTTCATCATCTGTATCTGTCACGTCCTCGTGCTTGGCTTCCCTCCGTCCATGAATATGCACTTCCGGAATCGCAAGATTGTCAAACGCAAGATTAAATTTTGCTTTTTCCTTCTTCTCTTTCCTGTCCTTCATGCTATTCCTCCAACCTTTATCTTCATTTCAAGATCATGATTCATTCCAAATATCCGTCCCTCTGCACTATATAATATTGATAAATAACGTAATCACCAGACTGTTAATGAAGTCTGCAAACAAACTTCCAATTAATGGGACGAGCAGATATGCTTTCACCGATGGCGCATAACGGTCACAAAGCACCTGCATGTTCGCCATGGCATTCGGTGTCGCACCCATACCGAATCCACACGTTCCAGCCGCAAGCACTGCCGCATCGTAGTCCTTTCCCATCACACGGAATACAACGAAATACGTGTACAGGAATATAAGCAACAGCTGCGCGCCAAGCAAGATCATAAGCGGTAATGCAAGCTCCGCAAGCTGCCACAGCTTCAATGTAATCATCGCAATTCCGAGAAAGAGCGACAAGCAGATACCTCCAAGGTTGTTGATCTCACCCATATAGATGTCGAATTTTCCGGAATACTCACCGACATTTCGTATGATTGCAGCGACGATCATGGCTCCGATATAAATCGGGAATGTAAGTCCTGTCTTTGTCAGAAGCTCAGAAATAATCGTACCGAGTCCGACTGCCAGAATCAACTGGAATACAGCCGCCGCATACATATTCGTGTGGCGCTCATGTTTCTTTTCATCCTCAACCAACAAGCTGTCATCCTCTGTCACGATCGTGTCAAGCAAATGATTCTTCTCGATCAGACGTTTTCCGATTGGTCCTCCAATCAGGCTTCCTGCCACCAGTCCGAAGGTTGCTGCTGCCGTACAGATTGTTGTCGCACCCTTTACATTGAAGTCCTCCAGTACGGGTCCGAATGCACCTGCCGTTCCGTGTCCGCCGACCATCGGAATCGAACCGGTACAAAGTCCGACCAGAGAATCAAGTCCGATCAGATGCGACACACCGACTGCCAGTAAATTCTGCATGAAAATCAAGGCAATTACCAATCCAAGGAAGATGGCAAGCGCCTTTCCGCCACTCTTTAACACCTTCAGATTCGCCTGAAATCCAACCGATGTGAAGAAGAACACCATGCACACTTCCCGCAGCGTATCATCAAATGTAAACTCTACCACGCCCGCACTGTATAAAATGCAGGTAAGGACCGAAAAGATCAAACCACCGACCACGGGAGCCGGAATACAGAACTTTTCCAAGAAATTTATTTTCTGTTTCAAAAACTGTCCAAGCATCAGCACCACAACCGAAAGTGCCAATGTCTGATACATATCAATTTGTATTTCCATGTAAAATGGTTCTCCTATCTGTTAGTTTTCCTGTGCATCCACTGTGATTCCCTGCGATGCATAATATGCTTTTGCCCCCGGATGAAATGGAAGCTGCACGCCATCCACAGCCGCATTTGCATCAAAGATCTCCTTTAACGAAGTTGCATACTGAATCTCCGTTGCATGTGTGAAAAACTGTTTTGTAAGCTCTTCCGCGGTCTTGTCTGACATCTTCTCACTCGCAAGCAGCAGTGCCTTGACACCGACCGTTGCTACCTTCTCCGTCTGTCCGGTGTAAGTATTTGCCGGAATCTCACAGGCTTCGTAGGATGAATATGCAAGTTTCAGCTTATCCACTGTCTTCGTATCGACCGGAACAAGTGCGATCTCACAGCTGTCTGCAAGCTCCGCAATCACATTTGTCTGCACACCACCTGTATAAAACATCGCATCGATCTCGCCACTCTTTAACTTCTCCGCTGCTTCAATATAGGTCAGGTTGACGGTCTCTGTAATCGGTGATGCAAGTCCGCTCACCTGCAGGATCTGCAATGCGTTCCGTTCGGTTCCGGATTCTGATTCACCGACACTTACCGTCTTCCCCTGCAGATCATCTAAGCTTTTAATCCCTGAATCCTTGCGCACAACAATCTGGCATGCCTCGGTATAAAGCCCCGCTAAGACACGGTATCCCTGATAGGATTCCCCGTTTTCATCCGTTCCATAATATGCGGCGGCCGCAAGATCTGCCTGCGCAATTGCCACATCCACATATCCCTCGGACAACAACCGCAGGTTCGCCATTGAACCAGCCGTCGATTTTACCTCGAAATTCATATCCGAATCTTCCGCATTTGCAAGCTGTGTATATGCAGTCGCAAACGCATAATATCCGCCTCCGACACCTGCCGCGCCAAACCGGATCGTATCCTGCCGCGCGCTGCAGCCGGTCAGGCTTACACATCCTATCGTAAATGCCAGCAGCGCCGCTGCTATCTTCTTTATCTTTTTCTTCAAACTGTTCCACTCCTTTCTCGGTATTGCCCCCTCACATCCGTTCGGCGGCAGGTCGTCGGACGCATCCTAAATATGTGCTTCGCACATATACGTCCTCCTATATTCATTCGTAATGATTCTCACATGTCATCGTTCTGATTTTCCGGCAATTTCATCCCATACTTCGCAAGATCAACCTTATTATCCACGACCGGAATTCCGTCCGCTGCAAGCAGATCTGCCTGCACATTTGCGCCGCCAAATGCGAACGCTCCGGCAAGCTCCCCTTTCGCATTGACCACACGATAACACGGAATATGTTCGGGGTCCGGGTTCCTGTGCAGTGCATTTCCTACTGCACGCGCCATCTTCTTATCCCCGGCAAGCTCTGCAACCTGTCCGTATGTTGCTACCTTTCCACGTGGAATTTTCTTCACTGCCTCATAAATCCGCTTCGACGGGCTGTCAGTGACAAGCCGGTAGCTCTCCGCAATCATTTCCCGCACCGCATCCTCCGGCACACTTCCATCTAAGATAATCGTATTCCAATGCTCCCGGTTCTGATGCCAGCCCGGCACGACAGACGCGAACGCATCCCGCCAGTAATCACGCCACTCCGGGTCTACCTTGACATTCAGATTCATATATCCATTCCGTTCATATGTCCACAAAAACGCTTTCTTGCTGCCCTTCACACGTACCAGCTGCCAGTTATCATCGCGAAACGGCGCATCCTGATATGCATCCGGGAACGACAACGCAAACGCTAATGCTTCTTCTCTTGTCCGCATCATTGTTATAGTTCTTCCTCCTACAAGAAGAAAACCAGCCATAAATGACTGGCTTTTTCTGCATTATTTATTATATTCTTCAATTATGCAACGATGTTCTTTGCTCTTCTTATCATAATTGATACCAACCAATAAGATGTTTCCTGTATATTCAAGTATTGATTGTGGATATTTTTTCTCCTTTATCTGATCAATCGCTGTTTCTGCATTTTTATTCCATTTCAATTCTACTAAAAGAGCCGGATAATCCTGTACACATTCCGGTTTTGGCAGAAATACAAAATCTGCAAATCCACGTCCTGCCGGCATTTCCCTGACTGGCTTAAAGTAATACTGCATTGCACTTAAATAACCGATCGTCAACACGCTGCTCAGAGAATTTTCATCATGATATTGAATAGCAGATGCATATTCCATGTGTATCTGTTCTATCTTCTCTGCCACCAATTCCGCCTGTTTATCTAGCGTTGCATCCAACAGCTCTCTTGATTGTTTCTGAAATTCAACCAACTCGTCCCATGTTTTTCTCTTTGTCGCATTCGTTAATTCCTGTCGTATTTCTTCGTTTGGAATAAATGCTGTTCCATGTTCCTGATCGTAGCCCAGATATCCCAGATGAATTAAATATGTGAGTACGTCATCCTTGTTTGCAAAGCTGACTGTGTCATTTTGAAATGATGAAACATCCACCTCTACGAGATTTCCTGACAACATTTCAATTATCGCTGTCTTCAGACCATCAAAATCCATATTGATAAGTGGAACAATCGCGTCATACGAACCCGTCTGTGACCAATAGCTCCTGTATCTGTCCTTCAGCATAATACTGACAACCGCCTTCGGATTATACACCTCATAACCATCCAGCCGGTATCCATCATACCAACATTTTACTTTAGAATAATCCCGCTGATAAGTATCACACAACTTCCGAACCTCTTCTTCCGTAAATCCAACAAACGATGCCAATTCCCCAGCGTCCAGCATTGTAAATTCATCGAAATTATTAAGCGCAGACTGTGTTTTCACTTTCTTGATTGGTAATATTCCGGTTAAATATGCCAAATGAATGAATTTTGAAGGCTCACTGCCCTTAAATAAACTTCGCAGAAAACTTATATATTCCTCCTGAATCTCCTCGTTCATAGCTTCATCTCGAACCAATACATCCCATTCATCTACAATAACCACAAACTTTTTTCCAGTTGTGGCATTAATACACGACAATGCATCTGCCAGCGACACAACATTGGATGGGATCTCATTCGGATAATACTCTCTCAATTCCGCAATTGTTGTTTCTGTAATATAGTTTATCACACGTTCTGCTCCGCCTGCTGGTTCTATACACCACTGCACATCAAAATGCAAAACATCATATTGATTCAGGTATTTCTTATAATCTTCGTGATTTGCAATCTGCAGATCCGCAAACATCGTCTCAGAATTACAGCCTTTACTGTAATAGGCTGTGAGCATATCTGCCGTAATGGATTTTCCAAATCTTCGCGGACGACTGTTACATATGAACTTCGCAGTTGTATCCATTACCCGATTCGTATAGGCAAGCAACTCTGTCTTATCAACATATATCTTTGAATTAAGCACATCCTGAAATGCACTATTACTTGGATTTACAAATCGTCCCATCCGGCTCATCTCCTTAACTTTTTATTATATATTAACATTTAGAATATTATTTATCAAGATTACATACACGAAAGAAAAATGGAGCAGAAAATCCTTCTGCTCCATAAATAGATTTCTTGTTATTAATTATCCGCTGTTATAGTAACACCCAATATCGTCCCTGAATACCCAGCCCTTATTGTCCATCCATTTTTTTGTATGTTAACCTCTTCTTCATTAGAAAGATTGTCAATCATTTCTTCTAACATATCAAAAACCTCATTTTCACTCAACTGCGGATCTGCAGCCATTATCAAATACGTTATTGCCAATACTTCTAAATTATCATGTAGATTGGTAAAATTCGAAAGGAGAATGTTATATTGTTTAGGTATATCTTGTTGAAATTTTTCCTTTGCGAATCCTATCATCGCTACACCTTCTTCTCCATACATTACAGGACATGTATACACCGTATTATTATCTGATATATTATCAGAGACTAAATAACTCTCATTTATTTTTTTCAGGTTATCTTTAACATAATCAACTACTTCATATTTTGTTTTAGAAAATATAGCATTGGTATTTTCTTCCGTCGATACATCGTTAACCGCCTCTTCTTCCGTTGCGGAATCATCTTCTGGAAATCCCGCCGGCAACACTAACGATTCCAATACAATATCCGCAGCGTCTAAATCATCCTCATTGTAGCAAGCAATCTGAACATTAAATGCAGCATCGTTTTCATTAATAGGAACAATACATGAACGTATATATTTCTGATCTTGCATTACATAATGTATATCCGCATATTCTATATTATTAATTTCCTCCCATGTCTTTGTATCAATTTTTAAGGTATCTGGAAAGCTATAAAATTCAACAACATCTTCTTTTGTTTGAATTGAACTTTCACTACCATCTACTTTCATTATTTCAGGTATTTTTTCATATTTTATTGTTAATCGACTTCCATCATTTAGTTCAAACACTTCAAAGTTATTTTGAACACCTATTGACAACCACTCCTCAGGTATGTCAAATTCCGCTCCTTTATATTTATAATGAACTTTTTTTATATCTTCCGTTTCTTCTGTAGTTGTAGCAGACTCCTTCACTGAATTCTCTGTTGTTAAACTTTCCTTTTCATAATTGTTGCGAGAACATGCAGTTAATAAGAAAGCCCCTATAATCCAACATCCCAATATTCCTATTCTTTTTTTCATAGCTCCTCCTTGTTGTATTATATTTATAATACTTTTTCATTATATTTGTAATATTTTATCATATTTAAAAATATAATACAATATATTTAAAGGTGGTAATTAATATGTTTCAACTAAAAAAAGAATTTAATGAATATGAAAATAAATCCTTGCGACTACCTAAGGAATTAATAAATACTATCAATACCTTGGCTGAAGAAAACAATATGTCCTTTAATAAAGTTGTCATCCAATGTATAGAGTATGCTCTAGATAATATGTCTGATCAATAAAAAATAGATATAGGTAAATAATTTTTACCTTTATCTATTTTTTTCATTACGTATTTTCTTCAAGTACGCTTTTTGCTCATCCGTGATCCGGTAGCTTTCCACCGCCTTCTGAATCGTCTTTCTATGTACCCACGGAGATAATCTTCGCTCTTCGATATATGGGATACACGTCTCCCACTGCCTGGCAAGTGCAGTTGCAAAATACCACGCGATCATCATATTCACATAATATTCTTCCGATGTAACTGCCGCAACCATCGCGGGATATTCCGGCTGGAAATCATCATCCAAGTATAACCGCATCAAAAGTCCCATGCCATACCGGATCGTATAAGTCTCCCCGGATGCCAGAAATGTCCGGATCTCCGGGAGTAGTTCCTCCTTATGCTTCGCAAAACATTTCGGGATTGGCAGATCGCATGTCGCCCAGTTGTCAATATATGGCAGCATACGCTTTACCTCATATAAGCACTGTGCATAATCTTTGATTCCGCCGATCAGCATCATATGCAGATTATTTTCTTCATAGTAAGTATGTGGCAGTTTCTGCAAAAATGCTTCTACGCCATTCTCCTTCGCGAACTCCTTTGCAAATTTCCGCAATACTGGTGTCCGGATTCCGATTACATGCTCCGGTTCAATATTCGGTATCAATTTTGATGAAAATGCCTGATATTTTTTATCCTGCAATTCAAACAATCGCTGCTGTAACTCTGTCATATTCTATGGTTCTCCTGTATTTTTTTATAAAAAATTTAGCACAGATATCTGAAACTGTCCATGGACAAAACCGTCTTTTGCCGTTGACTTAACCATTCCTCTTTGTTAAACTCTTATTTGTAGTTCAAAAAGTAACTGAAACAAAGGAGTCCTTTCATGGAAGGCAAGATATTAAAATATCTCAAAAAAAACAACATTCAAATTGAAAACATCAAATACCTGACACGTAAGGATGGCAGAACCTGTATCCATCTGATAACCAATCAGACGTTCCTTACATATATTACTGTCAAAGATTTTTTTGAATCTTTAGAGGCTCACGATTTTATCTGTGTCAATAAAGGAATTTTAGTTGCAAAAAAGCAGATTAACTTTATCGAAGATGGTGTCTATCATATGCTGGATGGTACATGCTTCCAAGGGCGCAAACGGACTGCTGCCGCACACAAGCGCTTGAACGAAACACTGCATGAAAGTATTTCCGGCAGTATTCGAACTGTAGCTGATATTCAATTTCGTTTTTCAATCCTTGACAACATGCCAATTGCATTTTGTGTTGTTGAGCTTGTTTTCAACCAGGATGGACATGGTGTTGATTTTGTATTTCGTTACTGTAATAAAGAAATGGAAATCATTCAGGGCAAGACCATTGACGAAATGCTGAACCATTCTTTTTTTACTGTTTTTCCAAACGCAGATAAGAAATGGCTCGTAGCCTACACTGATGTCGCAGTAAATGGAACTGCCCGCTACATCCGGGATTACAGTCCTGAAATCGGCAAGGAAATATTCGTTCGCTGTTTTCAGCCCCTCGATGGTTTTTGTGCCTGTTTAATGACACGTGTCGACGATCTGGAAAAAGCACTTCCTGCGGCACATCCTGACATCCAGAACAGTTTTTCTGGTAATTAAACGGATTATTTACCATGACTGCAACAGACAATGGGAGATTTCATGAAGCATTCATTTACCACGCAAAACAATTGTACCTGCACTCGCGCAACACAGAAAACGATTCTTATCTGGATTGTCTCCTTCTTTGCCCTCACTGCGGCAGAACTGTTTTTGCTTTCCGTCGTCTCTCTGATTCCACGTTCTGCGATTCAGAAACACGCGCAGGAGTCTGCTGTATATTTCATGAAACGTCCTGTATTTTATCGTGTTCTCGAAAATGATCCTGCATCCAATATTGATCACTATGCAGATGCAATTTTATTGAATGTGCTCTATTATTATGATGCTGAACACCCCTTTGCTTCCCCCTTGAAGGCTTCTTATTACTACACATCCACACACAATGAAAATACAAACTTATACACTGCTGTGACCTCCGACGCAGAACCAACCTATGATTATTTCCGATACTGGCATGGTTCTGCTGTTTTGATTCGACCATTGCTCACTATTTTTAATATACAGCAGATCTATATCGTATTTGCCATTGTACTAGCCGGACTTTTGGCAGCCCTAGTTACGATGCTTGCAAAATCCGGGCATGCATTTTGCATTTGGGGCATACTGACCGCACTTATATCCGTCTCTTTCTGTTACATTCCGATGAGTCTCGAATATATCTGGTGCTTTTTCATTATGCTTCTCGCAAGCATACTCACACTCTCCATCTACAAGAAAAAAAAGGGGCTTTCCGGCCTGTTCTTTCTGCTTATCGGAAATATCACTGCATATTTTGATTTTCTGACAACGGAGATGATTACGCTCCTTGTTCCACTTGCACTGCTTCTGATTTTCATGTATGAAAATGATCAATTAAAAGATGTCAGAACTGGATTCCGAATCATCTTCTCCCGTTCCATCTGCTGGGGCATTGGCTACCTATCTGCCTGGATTGCAAAATGGAGTATTACCTCCATCACATTGCACCGGAATATTTTTAAGGAAGCGATATCCTCTGCCTCTGTACGTGTAAATGGAAATGCCAGTGACTTGCATGGTATTTCACTTGCAATCAACGCGTTATTGCGGAATATCGCATGTCTCTTTCCATTTAATTATGTCAAAAACCATGGTTATGCAGTTTCAATCGGTGTTTTTGTATTGTTGTTTATGATATATTATTTATTCCGAAAAAGTGAAAAAAAGAATTTTATGCCATGGTTATTCATGGCATTATACTGTATTCCATACATTCGGTTTCTGATACTTGCAAACCATACTTTTCTGCATTACTTTTTTACCTATCGGGCACTGTTTGCAAGCATCTTCTGCCTCTGTATGATTTTCTACTATGGCATAGACCGGAAACTTGTCTCAAAGAGCTTCTCTACGCGCAAAAGGAAAAAGCGCACACGGTAAGCTCCTTGAAACCAAGTTATGTCAAAGCTCTATTTATCTTTGATTTTCAAAATCTTTCACATTGGAAGCATATTTCTTTGCCATCTCTTCTGTAATCTTCTGTTCACGGATCAGACGCTTCAAATCTGCATTGAGTGTATGCATACCAAGTGCTGCTCCACCCTGCATCGATGAAATAATCTGATGTGTTTTATTCTCACGAATCTGATTTGCAATCGCATCTGTGTTAATCAGAATCTCCGTAGCCATTGCCATACCTGTTCCATCTTCCATCGGTACGAGTTGCTGCGTTACAATACCTTTTAATACATTTGCAAGCTGTGTCCGGGCCTGTGATTGTCCGTGTGCCGGATAAGCATCAATAATACGCTCAATAGTCTGTGCTGCACTTGTAGTATGTAACGTAGAAAGAACTAAGTGTCCTGTTTCGGCTGCCGTAATTGCTGCACTGATTGTCTCATAATCACGCATCTCACCAACCAGGATGATATCCGGATCTTCACGCAGAGACGAACGAAGCGCCGTTGCAAAAGAATCTACATCTCTTCCTACTTCACGCTGATGAATCATAGATTTTGCATGATAGTATACGTACTCTATCGGATCTTCGATTGTCATAACGTGCTTTGCCTGCTTCTGATTTACATAATCAATCATAGATGCAAGTGTTGTTGTCTTACCACTGCCTGTCGGTCCTGTAATCAGAATCAATCCCCGTGGCTCATTGATTAACTTTCTAACTGCATCCGGAACATGCAATTCCTGAAATGTAGGTATCTTCGAGCGCAGAATGCGATACGTTGCTGCAATATTATTTCTCTGATGATAAATATTGGCACGCAGTCTTGTCCCGTCCTTTGTCATCAATGCAAAATCCAAATCTTCCCCTGCCTTTACCTTCTCAGTCTGTTCCTCCGTCAGCTCACTGAAAATCAGTTCCGTTGACTCCTCCGCTGACGGTGCCGGCTCTAAAATTTCCAGTTCACCAAATCTTCGTAGTGCAATATTCGTACCAACCGTTACATGTACGTCTGATGCTTCTTCCTTTCTCGCATAATCAATCAATTCACGAAATGTCATACTCATGTTTTACCCTCCATTTTCTTTTTATGTTTCTTGCCATCCCTTAGATTACCGAATTTCTTCTCCCGGTTTTTTCTTAGATTTCTTATCCTCGTACATTCTTTCATCCGCAAGCTTTAACAATGCTGCATAATCATACTCTTTTACACCATATGCAACGCCAACCGCAACTACGCAATGGATTCCATCATCTGCCATATTCAATCTCGCAAGCTCCTCTTCCCAACGCTGCTTGATTGTCTCTGCTTCCGCTTCTGATACATTTTCTGCCACAAGCAGGAATTCATCTCCACCCATGCGGAATGCATGTACACGATTATTTGTCACCTTACGGAAACTATTTGCCGCCTTAATAATCAACTTATCACCTGCCTCATGTCCAAACTGATCATTCATCTTCTTTAAGTTATTCACATCAAAATTGAAGATTGCAACAGACTCAAGATCAGGGAATATTTTTTCTGCCATCTCTATATATTTTGCCTTATTATAAAGCCCCGTCAAGCCGTCATGCTCACTTGCATAAACCAGTTTTTCCCGCATAACTCCATTTTCAATATACAGACGGATAACGCTCTTCAGGGTTGGTTCATTCACAGACTCCCAGTCCATATTTGGCCATACCCCAAGGTACAACGCATACTTCTGGTCAGACACTTCTCCACTCACAAGCAGACGGTATGCACTGTCTTCCTTTGCACCATTTAACCGGAGCACCTCCTGAATTTTTTCATCAAAGCTTCCAAACAGCACATCATCCTCACAACTATTTTCAAACAATGCAGCTACCGATGCATCATATGAAATACGGTCATTGCTATACATGCTTCCCATCTTATTATAGGTAATGACATCCATGACATCTTCCCTTTGAATCATAAAATAAGCCTTGCTTGTATTAAAATAATCTGCAAGCATTGGAAGCAGCTCATAATACGTCTCTGATAACTTCTCAAGAACTGCCGTCTGAAACTTTGAAAGCTTCCGGAAGAATCCCATATACTTTGTGATATCTCGATTTAATCCCATATATTCCGTAATATCTGTAACCTGATGAATTTTATAATTTTTTCCTTCTTTTTCAAACAATCCGGAGTTGAATTTAAAATATTTCTTTGAATTTGTATCTATATATTCCCATTCAACTGATGCACCACCGACCTCCAGTAAAGGACACTCATCATTCCATGCAAAAATTTCTTCCGCATCCATGCCGACTACCACATCTCCATATTTCTTCTCGAAATAAGAATCTGCATATACAATCTCCGCAGACCCCTCTGCTATAACTACAATACCTCCGACCTTGTCCGTCACGAACTGTACAATCTCCTCTTTAAAATCCATAATAACCTCCCTTTTTTCCGCTATGTACCACCCTTACGCAAATGTCAAAATATCTGCAAATCCTGTCATCTCAAATACTTCCATCACATCTCCAATGACATTCTTCACAACCATTGATCCACCTAACCCATTCATTTTCTTCTGTGCCCATAAAATGGCACGAAGTCCGGAACTCGCCACGTAATCGCAGGCTTTCATATCCAGCACAAAA
>ERZ808270.525-NODE-525-length-21755-cov-4.300968_pt1 | contig 21755 bp, 15 predicted proteins | sample MGYA00521082_ERZ808270 | MGnify/ENA primary metagenome ERZ808270 (study PRJEB31516, sample SAMN03275594) | gut metagenome | biome: mammalia-associated habitat; material: feces | host: Papio cynocephalus | place: Kenya | collected 2012-07-27 ... | reverse complement strand
GCAACAAGAACCTGCCGCAAGGCTGTGAAGAAGAAGCGGTAGGGCATAACGCGATCGTCGGCGGATTTCAGGGGCAACGGCAATGGACGGACTTCTATCCGAATTGCGATTTTCCCGAAAGCATACTGAATTCATCGTTCGACTGGAACGGCGCAAGAGAGCCGTATATTTTAGGCACGGAAAACGATACGCTGAATGCCACGAGTATGTTGTTTATGAAACTGCTGACGGGCAGAGCGCAGATGTTTGCGGACGTGAGAACGTACTGGTCCGGCGAAGCGGTAAAGCGCGTAACGGGTTACGAAATCGAAGGCAAAGCGAAAGAAGCGGACGGCTTTATTCACCTGATCAATTCTGGCGCGTGCTGTGTGGACGCGTGCGGCGAAGTGAAAGACGAAAACGGCAACGCCGTAATGAAGAAGTGGTGGGAAGTTACCGATAAAGATATCGATACAATGATGAACGCCACTACATGGCCGTATGCGGACCTCGGATATTTCCGCGGCGGCGGATATTCGAGCCGATTCGTAACGCGCGCGGAAATGCCCGCCACAATGATAAGACTTAACCTTATCAAGGGGTTAGGACCCGTATTGCAAATCGTAGAGGGCTGGACGGTGAAACTGCCGGACGAAGTAACGGATAAACTGTGGAAGCGCACGGACTACACGTGGCCCTGCACGTGGTTTACGCCGCGCGTAACGGGCAAGGGCGCGTTTAAATCTGCGTATGACGTAATGAATAACTGGGGCGCGAATCACGGTGCGATTTCCTACGGACATATCGGTGCGGACTTAATCACGATGTGTTCAATGCTCCGTATACCCGTGTGTATGCACAACGTGGACGAGAAAGACATTTACCGCCCCGCCGCGTGGAACGCGTTCGGAATGGACAAAGAAGGGCAGGACTACCGCGCCTGTGCCTCCTACGGACCTATGTATAAAAATATCAGATAAAAATTCCAAAGAAAAAATTACAAAATGAGATAGTCCCGTAATAAAAAAAACGAGGAAATACGGGGCTGGCTCGGCTTGTAATTCAATATTGTAAAAGCAAAAGTCCCTTTTCCAAGTTTTATTGGAGGAGGGAATTTTTTATACGTGAAAATAAATTTTATGCAGTATCGTTTGCTTTAAGCGATAGTCGAAAACTTGAAGTGTCGGGGTAAACGGCAGAGAAAGTGGCAAAGAAAGAGTTAAGAGGGAAAAATACAGAAACAGAAGATATGCTAAACAATGCGATGTTGATGAATATCAACCAGTCAGTACTGTTGCTCGTATAAAAACCGCAAATTTAAGCAGAGCACAAACTATTTTACTCACAATTATAAAAAAAATATTTTCTACTATCAGCAAAGGAAATGGTAGAAAAGAAGAAGCTTTGTTGCGTGGGCTGGGCGACAGGAGCGATAGTAAAATTTGCAATAAAATACTCAACAAAATGATAACAGATCAAATAATTACTAAGCACAAAGGAAAAGAGGGATGGGTTTATTCTCCTGTACTAAAAATACTGAGCGAATGTGCAATATTTTATCGGATCTTTCTAATAGCAAGGATGAGTTATGGTATTATGCAAGTGAATTGGAATGATTTATTTAATAATAAATAATTTTATTGGTTTGTTGAGAATATTGTTCTAAATATCCGAATCTTATTAAGTTTTTACTTGTTATATCTAACAATAAGAAATGGTTTTTAGACAAAAAAAATAAATGTTGAGCTTCGCTTCCACACAAAAAAAGCAAAAAATCTTTTTTGAAGTCAATAGACAAATTCATCCGAATCGGGGAGGTCCTCGGTTCGGATTCTTTTTTATATAAATTTTATCAAACTTGGCTGCTCATAGCGGAAACGGTAATCAATTCTCTTGCGGGCGGAGGAATCGTCCGGGCTGATTTTCCGGGCTGATTTTACGCAAAAAAGAACGGCTGTAACGCGGCGTTTTTTGCCGCATTGCAGCCGGGAATATGATGGATGATTTCGGATAAACGCCAGAATCGCTTTTCGGAAATTCAGTCGTTTTTCACGTGCACGTCCATTTGGTTGAACGGAATGGAAATGCCGTTTAAATCGAACGCTTTTTTAACCTGCTCGTTCATATCGAACAGAACGTCCCAGTAGTCCTCCGTTTTGCACCAGACGGGGCAGAAAAGATCGATGCTGCTGGCGGAATGCGCGGTGATTCTTGCTTTCGGCGCGGGGTCCTGCAGAATTTTCGGGTTGGCGGCGGCTACTTCTTTTACGATTCGTTCCGCTTTTTCGAAATCGTCGGCGTAAGAAATCGAATAAGTGAGGTCTACGCGGCGCGTATTTTTTTCGGTATAATTCACGATTTCGCTGGTGGAAAGTTTTCCGTTGGGCAGATAGACGATTTTGTTATCGTTCGTACGGATTTTCGTGTTACAGATAAAAATATCTTCCACGCATCCCTCGTAGCCGTTTGCCGCGATATAATCTCCGTCTTTGAACGGACGGGTGAAAAGCAGCAGCATGCCGCCCGCAAGATTGGAAAGAGTGCCGTTGACGGCAAGACCGACGCCGACGCCGAGCGAAGCGATTAAAGCCGTGATTGCGCCCGTGTCGATGCCGAGATACGCCACAAGCGATAACACAACAAGAATCTTCAGCCCGATTTTCGCGATGTAGCTGAGCGTGCGGTAAACGGTTTTGTCCACGTGCTTTGTTTCTTCCAGTTTTCTGCCGTGTTTTTCAATCTTTTTGCTGATACGGTTGATAAGCGTAAACGCAACGATTAAAACAAGCAGCGCGACGAGAATTTTAATGCCGGTCGTCGTCAGCCAGCCCTGAATGGTTTCCCAGATTTTGTTCCAGTCCATATATTTCACTCCAGTATAAATAGATTTTAAGATTTTGCGCGCCGTTCACGGATGCGTAACGTGTTACGAGACGCGGTACACTCTGATTTCAAACGGTCTGAAAATCGTTGCGGACGATTCGGCGTCCGGATAATTGCAAAGGAGAATTTCCGGGCGTGCGTTTATAACCGTTTCGGGAAGAAGAATTTCGTTATTCTTTTCGAAATTGACGGCGACTACGATTTTTTCGCCGCCGAGCGCGCGTTCGTAAACGAAACAGCCGTCATTTTTCGTAAGATCTTTGAACGAGCCGTATCTGATTACGCCGTTTGCATTGCGGAGCGCGAGGAGCTTTTTATAAAAAGCGAAAATCGATTTTTCCGAGGCGCGGTCTTTTTCAAGATTGATTTCGTCGGCGCGCGACGGCATCTTCAGCCACGGCGTGCCGCTTGTAAAGCCGTGGGAGCCCGATTCGTTCGTCCAGGCGAGCGGGCGGCGGGTGTTATCGCGGCTGCCGTAATTGATTTCGGCAATCAGTTTTTCCTGCGGCTTTTTATTAAGATTGTCGTGATAATAATTCACCGTTTCCACGTCGTTAAAGCAGGAAATATCGCTGTAATACGAATTTGCCGAGCCGAACTCCTGCCCCTGATAAATAAACGGAATGCCTTTCAGCAGGTAAAACATGCCCGCGTCCGCCGTGGCGCATTCGTAACGGAATTCTTTATCGTTTCCGAGGCGGGAAAGAAAAAACGGCTGATCGTGATTATCGGTAAATAAAATATATAAAAGATTGTGTTCCGCGGTGAAATTCTGCCATTTGACGAGCACGTTTTTAATGTCATCGCAGCGGTAGGGGGCGGGATTGTATTTATCCGATCTTCCCAGCCCGATATGTTCGAACTGAAACACCGATTTCAATTCGCCGCGGTCTTTGCCGCAAATATCGCAGATGCTTTGCGCGTCGGACTGGCATTCTCCTACTGTGAAAAGATGTTTTGTCTTTTCGCGCCCGAACAGCTGACGGATATATTCGTGCAGGCGCGGACCGTTCAGCTTTTTGTTGGCGGCAAAATCTTTGGAGATATAATCCAGCACGTCGCATCGGAAGCCGTCTACGCCGAGGTCCGTCCAGAAATCCACAACGTCGCAGCAAGCCTGCCGTACTTTCGGGTTTTCCCAGTTCAGGTCGGGCTGCTGCACGGCGAAAGAATGCAGATAGTATTCGTTCGTTGCGGGGTTATATTCCCAGGCGCTGCCGCCGAAGCACGCCGTCCAGTCCGTAAGCGGCTTGTCCGCCCAGATATAATAATCGTGGTAGGGGTTATCTTTGGAAGAACGTGCCTGACGGAACCAGAAATGTTCGGAGGACGTGTGGTTCACCACAAGGTCCATGATGATTTTCATGCCGTTTGCGTGCAGTTCTTCCGCCAGCTTTTTCCAGTCGTCCAGCGTGCCGAACTCGTCCATAATATCCCGGTAATCGGAAATATCGTAGCCGTTATCGTAATTCGGGCTTTTATAGCAAGGGCAAATCCATACGGCGTTTACGCCCAGTTCTTTCAGATAGGGGATTTTTTGCCTGATTCCGTTCAGATCGCCGATGCCGTCGCCGTTCGAATCGTAAAAGCTGCGCGGGTAAATCTGATAAACGATTAAATCGAGAAAGTCGTCTTGTTTTTCCTGCATAAGTTCTCCTTCGGGCGGATGACAGCCGCATTTTTGTTAGGTTCCGTGAAATTTTCTTCGGAAATCCCGACTGCCTATATTATATACCTATTGCGGCGGATAGTCAAATCAAATTTCATCGGCTTCCTTTCAAATATCTTCTTTTTAGGGGAAATTATACCTGAAATCGAGCGGAAAAGATACGCTGGAAATTACGATTTTATTGCGATTTCTTCATTTTCGGGGCGGATTTTTCCGAAAAAAACGTAAAAACAACCGAAAAACAGCCGATTTACCCGTAAAAAATTATTGATTTTACCCCGAAAAACGGTTATAATGAAAATACGTAAGAAGAAAGACGGATTTTTTACGGAAATACGGTTTTTACACGGGAGGGCAGGGAATGATTACCACGAATCTTTTGTTCTGTGTGAACTTCACATACGAAAAAGCCACGCTGGGCAAGCCGCACGCGCACCCCTGCTACGAAATCGTGTATTACGTAAACGGCAGCGGCTGGGTGGATTTCCACAAAGAACGGCACACGTTCGAAAAAGATACGTTCATGCTGGTGGGACCGAAAGTGCAGCATACGGAATTCGACGAGAAAGGTACGGAAGTTTTGTATATCGGGCTGGAAATTTTCGGCGAGGACGGTTACGCGGAGGGCATTTACAACGAATCGGATTACGATATCAAAGAATATATGAAAAAAATCTATCGCGAAGTAACCAACCGCAACATATATTCCGAACAGCTGATCAACAGCTATTGCACGATTATCGCCATCAAGCTGATTTCCGCGGCAAGAAAGCGCCCGTTGCTTTCGGCGGACAGAAATCTGGACAATATTCTCAACTACATCGATTCGAATTTCTGCTGCGAAATCGATACGGCGAAGCTGGCGGAAATGTCAGGGTACAGTTACGACCATTTCAGAAAAATTTTCGCGAAAAAATATAACGTCGGCGTGAACGAATATATTTTGCAGAAGCGTATCGAACTGGCGGACAGGCTGCTCAGAAGCGGCAACGGAAAAGAATACTTAATCAAGGAAATCGCGGCGCGCTGCGGCTTTTCCTCTGTGGCGCAGTTCTGTACAAAGTACCGCGAAATTATAGGCAGTACGCCCAACGAGGCGCGCACAAGGTATCTTGACGGGCTGAAGAATCTTGAAAAAGATAAATTTTCGCCGTTATAAAATTCGGTTATATATTCTGAAAATCGGTTGTCTTTATTTTTTAGTATTGACAATCGATTTTTTTTATGATACTATTTTTACGGAATTTATCCGAATTATACGATAAATAACGGAAAAATCGCCATATTCAGGCAGCTTTGGCAAAGAGGGAGAGAAAAATGATAAATTTCAAAAAATGGTTATCCGCTTTCGTTGCGGGCACAACAATCGCAACGTCGTGCCTCGGCGCCGCATGCGGCAAAGAGGAGACCGCTCTGGATTCTTCGCACGGCATAGCGGATCAGAGCAATCTGTACGGCATGTGTTATCTTCTGGAAGAACGCAGCGCCGAAACGCTGGATATCGCAAACGAAGTGCTTCTGATGAAGAACATGGGCGTAAAAACGGTGCGGCAGTGGATGCACTTCCCGCATTTCATGTCCTCGCCTAATACGCTGAAACCCGATTGCGCCGCAACGAAAAACATGCACGAACTGCTGGCGGCGTGCGAAGCGGCGGGCATGACGAACATCGGCATGAATCACCACAACTTCAACGCCACCGGCAACACCGTTGCAAAACCCTATAAGCGCGACGTATCGGAAGGCAGCGCGTATGTGGAATGGCTGAACGATTATTACGAATCGTGGCGCACGCTGGTGAAGGAGTTCCCCGAAGTGAAGTACTGGGAAATCGATAACGAAGTGAACAATTCCGATTTCATGTGGAACGGTTCTTCGCACGATTCGTATTCGGTGAAAGAGATGGCGGAAATCGCCACGGATATGTTCTATTACGCCTCCCGCGCGATTCACGAAGAAAACCCCGCGGCACAGACGGTGATGGGCGGACTTACGGAGCCGAAAGGGCTCGGCATGGGCAATACGGCAACTTTTTTACAGCTGTTATACGATAACGTGGCAAGCGGCGAATACGGATATTTTTACGGGACGGAAGAAAAAAGCGGCGCTTCGAAAAACGCCGACGATTATTTTCAGATAGCCTGCTGGCACCCGTACATGCCTTCGTTCAACAAAAAGAATTTCATAGAAATCAATAAAGAATATTACGATATTATTCTGCAGAACGAGAAAAAGCACAAAAAAGTATTCTTTACCGAAATCGGCTGGAACGATACCACCTGCAACGGCGAGCAGAACGCCATAAAATACATGGAAGAAATGTTCGACGCCTGCAAGCAGTTACCGTGGCTGGAAACTGTGAACATGTTCAAACTGTACGACGTGGGCAAGCTGAATAACTGGGACAGCGCCTACGAAGTGCGTTTCGGGCTGGTGCACGATCCCGATTATACGAGAACGTATTATAAACTCGCTTCGGAAACGCAGTCGATTAATATCGCGGCGGACGGAAGATGTATCCCCGGCGCGCCGAAAAATAAGGCTTACGCCTTCCAGCGGCTTGCGGGAGGTTCGGGCGATTTGGAAGTACTGATGAAAAAGGGGAATTGACGGGATGAAAAAGAGATTTTTCGCAGCGGTAACGGCGGCGTTTCTGTGTGCGGCTTCGGCGTTTTCCGTTGCCGGATGCGATACAAATTCGGGCGGGCAGGAACAGCCTCCGGCAGATCAACCGCAGGAAGAAATTCCGCTGGATACGTCTCACGGCATTGCCGATACGACGAAACTGTACGGAATCTGCTATCTGATAGAGGACAGAGAGTATAACGGCTCGCCGTTTACCGTGGAAGATTTCGGCGTGGATTTTCAGCTGATTGAAAATCTGGGCGCGAAAACGGTGCGGCACTGGATGCACTTCACGTATCTTCTGGAAGATAAAGATACTTTAAACGCCGGAAATTGCGCCGTAATGCACGCGGAACTTGCGGAGTGCGTTGCGCGCGGCATAACGAATATCGGCATGAACCATCACAACTTCAACAACGGGCAGAATTCCGTGGGGAAGGTGCGGCGGAATCTTTCCACGGGCAGTTATTACAAGCAGTGGCTGGACGATTATTATACTTCCTGGTATACGCTGGTTTCCGAATTTCCCGAAGTGGAGTACTGGGAAATCGATAACGAACTCAACAACCCCGATTTTATGTACAGCTGTTACGATGATTCGCTGTTCGATTCGGAAATGATGGCGGCGATTTCCACGGATATGCTCTATTTCGCCACGCGGGCGATTCACAACGCCAACCCCGACGCGAAAAGCGTGATGGGCGGGCTTACCGAACCGATGGGGCAGGGGAAAAGCGACGTAACCCAAAGCCGCCCTTCCAACGCCTGGTTTTTACAGAAGATTTACGATAATATTTTCAGCGGCGAATTCGGCTATTTCTATTCGTCCGAAACCGACGAAACCGCGTCGGTGAATCCCGACGATTATTTCGACGTGGCGGCATGGCACCCGTACCGCGATACGAAAGATTTCGACGAATCGTATTTCGTTACGGAAAATCACAAAGTGTATCAGGTTGTGCTGGATAACGAACGCAAACATAAAAAAGTGTTCATTACGGAAGTAGGGTACAGCGATACGGGCAAAGGCTCCGACGGCGCCGCGGCAAACGTGATTGCGATGATGAACGCCGTGGAAAAATATATGCCGTATGTGGAAACGGTGAATATTTTCAGATTGTTCGATAATGCGGATACGCCCTGGGCGGCGCACGGCAACGTATCGCGATTCGGCTTTTTTGCGGATCCGAACCCCGCGCGGGTGTATAACGATGTGTTCGGCACAAGGCAGATGGTTGCGGGCGAAGCCAAAGAACTGGCGGCGCTCTATCAGAAAGCTGCGGGCGGAACGGGCGATCTGAATCTGCTGGAAAACTATTACGCGTAACGGAAAAACGCCGCCAAAGCGTGCAAACGGCGCGAAAAGCGGCAAAATCGCGGAATTTATCATGTTAAAAACGGCAACTCCGCCGATAAGGAGAATTATAAGGAGAGAAGATATGAATACATCAGGAAAGAACCGGAACAAGAAACTTGCCGCACTGCTTGCGCTTTGCTGCGCGGGAAGCGCGGCGGCAGGCGCGTCGCTGCTCGGCGGAAGCACGGCTTCCGCAGCCGAAACAAAGCAGCTTACCATGGGCGATTTGCCTTATTATACGTGGTACAGCGAATATAAGGGGCACAGCATCAACAACATGAAAGTGAAGCTGATGTACACCGATTCTTCGGCGTTGTTTTTCGACTCGACGAAGAGCGATTACAACCTGAAAGATTTTTCGGCGAAAGCAAGCGATAACGCTTTGTCGCTGAAAGGATTTACCGTTGAAAACTGGCAGTATAAATTCCCGGAGGCAGGCGGCAGCGTGGTTACGTATGTGGAAGCGGAAGCCGCCGGCACGATTGCCTGGGATTACACGGCGGCGAATTTCGGCGGTTATATCGACTGGAACAGCCTTTTTGCCGTTTATAAATACGAAGCCGCAACGCAATCGGTTACGCAGCTTGCGAAATTGTATCATTTATCGAACGGCACCGACGCGATTAAAGCCGAAGTAAACAAAGGGCTTTCCGTAGAAGTGGCGCAAGGAGACGTGATTTATTACGAACTCGGCGCGGGAATTGACAGAAACTATCAGAACATGCAGAAAGCGACGATTACGTTTACGGCGAAAGGCGAAACCGACGAAGCCACGGCGGAACAGATTGCGGAATACACCAAGAAGCTGGAAGATAAGGTATCGGCGCTGAGCGCGGACGATTACACGGCGGAAAACTGGGCGCTGATTCAGAAATATCTCAAAGATTTCAAAGACGCGGAATATACGAAGTTATCCGTACTGAAAGCGGCGTACGAAAAAGCCGTATCCGATATCGACGCGGTGAAAACCAACACGGTAGATAACGCGAAAGCCGCCAAAAAGGCGGACATGGCGGAGTACTGGAAAACGCTGAAAGAAGCGAATTTCACCGCCGAGGGCTGGGCAACCGTAAATGCGGCGCACGAGCAATTCCTGACTGACGTGGAAACGGCGGAAACTGTGGAGGACGTCAATTCCGTTTACGATACCGCGATGACGGCGATGAAAGCGGTCGTTCCCGTAAAAGAAGAGGGAAGAGACCTCGATTATTGCGAAAAAATGAATGCCAACGGCTATACCTGGATTACGGGCGCCGTGGCGGATACGAAACTGATGACGGGTACCGTGGCGGACGGACTTCTCGATTTCGATAAACAGGGCGCGGATAAGTATTATATGTACAACGAATCCCTGAACGCCGGTTTCGATTCGCCGAAATATTTTGCGCAGAACTGGAAGTGGTACATCGGGCGCAACGCCGCGATCGTGCAGCTGTTCAAAGCGAATAAAGATTGCTCGCTTACGTTCGCCAACGTACTGCCCGAAGGAAAATCAAACGGCTGGACGGATAACTGCGTTCTTAACGTGTATATTGTGCGCGGCGAAGAGACGAAGAAAATCGCCACGGTGAGCAATCCCGTAACGGAAGAAGATTTCAGCGGCGTGTGGTATATGAAAGCGGGCGACATGCTCTATTTCGAATTTGCCTCGAACATCATTCTCGAAGGGCAGGTGAGAAACTTTGAAGCGCCTTGCTACACGACGTACGTGCTCGATTCTTCGGCGTTCGACGAAGAAAAGTACACCGATCAGAATCACGATTTGCCGCAGGAAGTGAAAGATAAAATCGCCGAAAAGCAGGCGGCGCTCGAAACGTGGTTCGCTACGCTTACGCAGACGGATTATTCCGCTACGAACTGGGCGCTTTTGCAGGACGAAATCGCTTCGTTTGCGGAAAGATGCGAAACGGAAGTGAAAACCGTAGAGGACGTGGAAGCGCTGTATAACGAGGTGTTTGCGGCGGCGCAGGCGGTGGAAACGATCGCTCAGGCGGAAGCCACGCTGAAAAAGACGTTGCAGGAATACGCCGACGAATTGCAGGCGAAGTACGACGAACTGATTGCCAACAACAAATATACCAAAGACGCCCGCGCCGCGCTGGACGAAGCGCTGGCGGACGGCAAGGAAAAAATCCTTTCGGCGAAGAGCAAAACGCTGGGCAATTCCGCAAAATTGCAGGCGATTGCGGCGCTGAATAAGGTAGAAACGAAGTCGGGTTGCGGCGGATTCGTCGGATTCGGCAGCGCGGCGGCGGTGCTCGGCGCGGCGGCAATCGCGTTTGCGGCAACCAGAAAGAAGAAAGAAAACTAAAGAAAAGTTACGTTTCCGCGGCGGGAAAAACTGCCGCGGAAGCAAAAAACTTTTCGGCTCGGAGTATCTTGTATGGAAAAGGAAATCGCAACGACGCGCGAACCGGCGGCAAGCAAAAACGCGGGGAAACGGAGCAGAAAAACGAAAGGCAATCTTTTCGTCAGATTTCTGCCGCTGTATCTTATGCTGCTGCCGCTCATCGTGTATCTGTTTATTTTCAATTATTATCCGATGTTCGGCTTGCAGATCGCTTTCAAAGACTGGTTTGTAAGAAAGGGCATCTGGGGCAGCCCGTGGGCGACGACGGACGGAAAACTTGATTTGTTCAAGTATTTTAATCAGCTGTTCGGAACGTCTCTCTTCAAAGAAAAACTGATCAATACGCTCAGAATTTCGCTGCTGAAAATGCTGTTCGGCTTTCCCGCGCCGATTCTTCTGGTGCTGATGCTGAACGAACTTCCGTCGGCGAGGTTTGCGAAATTTACGCAGTCGGTTTCGTACATACCGCACTTTTTATCGTGGGTAGTGCTGGGCGGCATCTTCTTGTCGCTGGATAAATCCACGGCGTTTCAGGGCGTGATGCTGAAGCTGTTCGGCAGAAACATACACTTTTTCAGTAACGACGATTTGTATGTGGGCTTCCTGATTTTTTCGGATATATATAAGGAAGCGGGCTGGGGCACGATTATCTATCTTGCCACGCTGATGAACATCGATCCGCAGCTGTATGAGGCGGCTTCGCTGGACGGCGCGGGCAGATTCAAAAAAATTCTGTACATCACCCTTCCGGGGCTGCTGCCCGCCATTTCGTTCAACGCGATTCTCACCCTTTCCAACATCATGTACGCCGGGTTCGATCAGATTTACAACACGTACAACAGCGTGCTTTCGGGCAAGGGCGAAACATTGGAAATGTATCTGTTCTCGCTGGGTATCACGGGCGGCAACTACTCGCTTTCCACGGCAATCGGACTTTTCAATTCTGCGATCGGCTGCGTGCTTGTCATCATCACCAACAAACTGACGAAACTGATAGGAGGCGAAGGAATATGGTAAAAAACGAACAGAGTATTCCCTCGCGGGAGGGCGCGAAAAAAGAACGCGGCAAGTTTTCGGCGTTCATGCGTTCGCGGTTCGGAAATAACGCTTCCGATATCCGCTGCAACGTGATATTGTATCTGATTACGCTGATTTTTCTTGCCGTGCTGATTGCCCCGTTCGTATACGTAATCACCGAATCGTTCCGTTCGCGGCAACTGGTAAACGGGCTGCCCGTGGAAGTGTGGAGCTTTTCGGCGTACAAATCCGTGCTGGGCAATCCCAACATATTCCGCGCGTACGTAAACACCATCGTGGTTACGATTATCGGAACGGCGGTTGCCGTGGCGCTTACCACGGTGGGCGCGTATCCGCTTTCGAAAAAAGATTTGCCGGGGCGGCAGGTCGCGCTGGTGTACGTGCTGATTACCATGCTGTTTTCGGGCGGGCTGATTCCGTTTTATATCCTTATCAGAAACGTGTTGCAGCTGACGGACAGTTACTTCGTGTATATCGCCGTGGGCGCTACGGGCGCGTTCAATATCTTCGTGGTGAAAAACTATTTTCAGGGGATTCCCGCGGAGCTGAGCGAATCGGCTGCGCTGGACGGCGCGGGAGAACTTCGTATTTTCTTTTCGATATATCTTCCGCTTTCCAAACCGATTATCGCTACGGTGGCGCTGTGGGTAGCCGTAGGCAAATGGAACGATTACATGACGGGGCTGCTGTATATCAAATCGCAGGAAAAACTGCTGATACAAAACATTCTGCGCGATATGCTTTCCAAAGCCACATCCACGTCCGGCATCGGCGGAGATTCTTCGATGCAGGCGCTGGCGGAATCGGTGAAAATGGCTACGGTGGTGGTTTCCATCATTCCCATTATGTTGATTTATCCTTTCGTGCAGAAGTATTTCACGAAAGGCGTGATGGTGGGCTCGGTGAAAGGCTGAGCCGCCGAAAGGACTGAATTATGACAGACAAAAAATTTATTCTCGATACCGACATCGGCGACGACATCGACGACGCGTACGCGCTGGATTTCGCGTTGAAAAAAAATTTGCCGCTGCTCGGCGTTACCACGGTGTTTCGCTGGACCGACGAGCGGGCGCGCATCGCCAAAAAAATGGCGGCTTTATACGGCAAGAAGCTTCCCGTGTATGCGGGGCTGAAAGGCGCGTGGAATGCGGACGGGCATTGCTGCCAGTGGACGGCGGACCTTGAAAACGAAGCGTATGCGCCGGATAACGAAAACGGCAGCCCGTCGGACGCCGTCGATTTTATCGTGCAAAGCGCGAAGCGCTACGGCAAAAATCTGGTGCTGCTTGCCATAGGTCCGCTGACGAATATCGCCGCGGCGATAGAAAAAGATCCGTCGGCGATGAGCGGAATCGGCGGCGTTATCATGATGGGCGGCGATTATGCGAACCAGTATGTGGAATGGAATATCAACTGCGATATTCCCGCGGCGAAAACGGTGTTTTCTTCCGATTTGCCCGTTACGGCGTTCGGCTGCGAAGTAACGTCGAAATTCGTGGTGAGCGAAAAACAGCAGCGATACATGCTGAACATGCGCGGGAGCGAATACAAAGAGTATCTTTCGCTGCTTACGAATTTATGGCTGAAATCGAAACTTCCCGGCTGGAGAATCTGCCTGCACGACGTGATGGTGGTGCGGCAGGCGTACGAAGATTACTGCGATTTTGAGGAAATCGACATGCATCTCGAAACGGAGAGCGCGTATACGTACGGCATGACGGCAAACACGGGAAAATTCGACCTCGTAAACAAACGCGGCGAAAAACATATGAAAATCGCGGTGGTTTCCGATTTTACGGAAATCATCGGAAACGAAATGAAAATTCTTGATTACAAGGAGGATTGAACAATGAAAAAAATGACTCGTATCGCGGGAATCGTTCTGGCGGCGGTTGCGCTGGCGCCGATGGCGGCGTGCGCCAAGCCCATCGACGGTTCTTCGCAGGAAATTCGTATTTTCACCTATTCGGGCGACGAATACGCGGGCGCGAAAATGGATTCCGTCTTTCAGAAAATCGAATCGGACGTAGGCGTAACCATCGCGTTTGAAGGCGCGAAAAGCGAAAATTATTACACGAAGCTTACGCCGATGATGAACAGCATGGATTTGCCGGACGTCATCTGGTCCGATCCCGAAAATTCCGAAGGCGCTTTTCAGCGCTGGGCGGATCCTTCGCAGGATTTGCTGTGGAATCTGGACGAGCTTCTGATCGGCAACGAGGAACGGTACCCGTATCTGAACAAGCTGGTATACAGCAATCAGTATAAAAACATTCAGTATTACGAAGGGCATTACCTGATTCCCGCGGTGGAAACGAAAACCGCGTGGGCGATTTATTACCGCGCGGACTGGCTGAAAGCCATCGGGTTTGTTGATGACGACGGCAATGCGAAAGCGCCCGAAACGCTGGACGAATTCGAATACGTGATGAGCAGATTTTCGGGCAACAACCTCTTCACCGATGCCAACGGAAATCCTTCCGGGCAGACGTACGGCATTTCGCCGAACACCTACAACTATTATCTTAACCCGCTGTACGGCGCGTTCGGCATTACGCCCGACTGGGACATTACGGATAGCGGCGTGGCTTCTTATATGTACGCCCGCGACGAATTCAAGCCGTATCTCGAATGGATGAACGCCATGTATAAAAAAGGCTGGATCGATCCTACGTTCAACCAGAATACGGGCGATACCGACCGCAACCAGTGGTACAACGGCAAAGTGGGCTGCATCATGACGAACGGCGAAGGACACATGGAATGGGTAGTGGCAAACTTCGAAGACGCGAACGGCGCCGATAAAGTGATTGTAGGACCTCCGCTTCTCGGCACGGGCAACACGTCGGAATTAACCGGAAAAACGCTGGGCGTCGAGGGCGAAAGAGGCTATTCCGACTGGGGCGGAGATTACGGCGGCTATGCGATTACGAAAGGCACGAAAGACGTGTATAAAACGCTGGATTTGCTGGAATACCTGATCAGCCCCGAAGGTTCGAAACTCAGATTGTACGGCATCGAAGGCACGCATTACACGCTGGACGAGGACGGTAACGTGGTTGCCGATCTCGACGGCAGAAATTCCGAACGCTCCAATTATTTCGCGAAAGTGAAAGATCTTGACGGCAATTCCGTGAACGCGGGCTTGCACGGCATGGGCAGCCGATTCGGTTATGCCGTAGACTGGGACGAATACGAAAGAAGCGGCAACATCGAAATCGCTACCGACATCGGTTCGCTGTATCCCAAATACGGCGCCCTCGTGCGGCAGGCGGTGGAGTATACGAAATATCTGCAGCATTCGAAGCTGGTAAACGTTACGGCATATCCTTCGCTGGTTTACAACAAGATGGCGGAAGTAAAAAATATTTCGTGGTCGTTCGTAAACAAAGCGATTATCGGTACGGCAAATCTTTCCGGCGACTGGGACGGCATGATTTCCGATTTGAAGAAAGCGGGGTATACCGATATTCAGAACATCCTGAAAGAAACGGCGCTGGAGCTCGGCATTATTGCCTGAGCTTCCCGCGAGGTGAAAAAAACGAGGTAAACTATGAAAAAAACGGCGGCTGTCGCACTGGCTATTCTGGTGGCGGCAACAACGATTTCCTTTGCTTCCTGCGGAAAAGACGATAAGAAAAGCGGAGAATTCGACGAAAACAACATCGTGCTTAGTTTTTCGGCGATGAGCGATATTCACCAGCAGGTAGGGCAGGAGAAGGTGAAAAACAAGCTTGTCCGCGCGCTCGATTACGCCGAAGAACTGGCGGGCGGCAAGCTGGACGTAGCGCTTTTTGCGGGCGACCTCACGGAGGATACCTGGAAAAAAACGGGTCTGAAAGATCAGCCGAATTATACTACGGAATATAACGCGGATATCGCGATGCTGAAAACCGCTGTTACCGAAGCGATCGATGTAAACGAAACGGGCGTGTTTTATTGCCTCGGCAATCACGATACCGATCCTTCCGTGCTGGGCGACGTGATGACGGAAATGCCCGCGCTGTTTTATTCGCAGCTCGGCGAAGAATTTTTCCGTATCGACGCGGCGGATTCTCTCCCGGCGGAGGGGCGGCGGCACGCCGTGGTAAACGGATATCATTTCCTTTCCGTGAACCCCGCGAGATACTGGACGCTGAACGGCTACGAAAAATCCACGCTGGACTGGCTGGACGGTCAGCTTTCGGCAATCACGCAGGAAAATCCGGGGCAATACGTGTTTGTTACGGCGCATCCGCCCGTGTACGAAACGGTAACGGGTTCCTGCGCCACCACGTGGGGCGATTCCGATATTTCCACCGTTATTTCGAAGTACCCGCAGGTGGTGTATTTCAGCGGGCACATCCATAACGTTCTGCAGGACGAAACGCAGATCAGCCAGAACGGCGCGTTCACCGCGCTCGATTGCGGCAGCGTGAAGTACACGGGCTGGATGAACAACGTGAACGATAATCTGCTGAAATTCGATAACGACGTGGGTACGCGCGTCGACGATTTTTCGGAGGGGCTGCTGGTGCAGGCGGACGCCAACGGAAATCTGCGCGTAAAACGGTGCGATTACGTAAAACAAAGCGTAATTAAAGACGCGTGGGAACTTTCTTACCCGCAGAGCGACGGTTCGCATCTGAAAAAGTACGATAACGAAAGCCGGAAGGCAAACAACGCGGCGCCGGTATTTTCCGGCGATTCCGTGTTGCAGGTTACGGCGGAAAACGAAGAGATTTCCTGCGTATGGCAATCTGCCGCGGACGACGACATGGTGCGGTATTATACGCTTGCCGTTTATAACGTAGTCGGCACGAAGAAAACAAAAGTGAAAACGTTCTATCTCGGCACGTTCACTTATCGTTACGATCGGGCGGATGAAATGCCTGCTACGGAATCGTGGAAGTTTACGGTGGCGGATATGAAAAAATATTGCGAAACGTATAAAACGGAATATACGGGTGAATATTTCTTCGAACTCCGCGCGGTAGACGTATGGTTTGCCCGCAGCGAGGCGGTTACTTTGTCGTTTTCCGCGAAGGACTGAAAACAAAAAAGGCGTACAATATGGACACGATAAAAATCGATAAAAACAACGTGAAATTGATTGCGCACAGAGGCGTGAGCGGCATCGAACGCGAAAACACGGCGGCGGCTTTCGTGGCGGCGGGGAACCGCAGCTATTACGGCGTCGAAACAGACGTACACGTTACGAAAGACGGAAAATTCGTCATCATTCACGACGACGATACAAAACGGGTGTACGGCGAAGAGTTTTCGGTGGAAGGCAGCGATTTTTCATTGCTCCGTTCGCTCCGGCTGACGGATAAAAACGGCGAAAAGCGGGAAGATTTGTGCTTGCCGGAATTGGGCGAGTATCTCAGAATCTGCAAAACGTACAATAAAACCGCCGTGCTGGAACTGAAAAATCAGATGCCGGAAAAACAAATTCGCGAAATTTACGAAGTAACTAAGAAAGAATATCATTTGGAAAAAATGATTTTCATATCGTTCTGTTACGAAAATCTTGCCGTTCTGCGTTCGATGGATTCTACCGTCCGCATACAGTTTTTAACGGGCGAAGAAGTAACGAAAAATCTGATAGATTCGTTGAAAAAATACAATCTGGGGCTGGATATTTATTACGAACGTCTTACGGCGGAAAACGTACAGGAGCTGAAACAAAACGGCATTGCCGTAAATTGCTGGACGGTGGACGATAAGTCCGTCGCCGAACGACTGATTTCTTACGGCGTGGATTTTATCACCACGGATATACTGGAATAATACAAAATCATCGTTAAAAAAAGTCGCGCCCCCGCGGGTTCGGGCGCGGCTTTTTCCGTGTGCCGCGCAAAACAAAAGCGAAACGGCAAAGAAAGATTGACAAAACGAAAAAAACGGGCTATAATGAAAACAGACACGTTGAATTTATTTACGGCAGAAGAAATTACGGAGAAGCGCGGCGGGCTATGGAAGAAACGAAATTCGGGGAACGGTTAAAAAAATTAAGGAAAGAATCGAATCTCACGCAGAACGATTTTGCGGATAAACTGCTTGTGCATTCGCAGACGGTATCGCGTTGGGAACGCGGCATTATCGAACCGGATATATCGCAGCTCGGAGAAATCGCGGCGGCGTTTCGCATCTCGCTTGAAAAACTGCTTGACCTTCCCGAAAGCGAGAAAACGTACGAGGGTGCGTTCGAACCCGTATCTTTCGGAAAAACGCTTAGCGAAAAGCGTATACAAAAAGGGGAAAGTCAGGAACAGCTTGCCGATTTTTTATCGGCGTATAACGTTTCGCCGGATACCGTTTCGCGCTGGGAACGCGGCGTAACCTGTCCCGATATTCCGCAGCTGGTTGCCCTTTCGAAGCATTTCGATTGCCCCGTTTCAGAACTTTATTGCGGCATGGGGGAAAAAGAAAAATCGGAAAGCGAAAGCGTCGTGTATGTAAAAAAACACAAACGCGCGTGGAAAATGACGGCGGCTGCGGCAGCCGTCGCCTGTCTGCTTACGGGGGCGGGCGCCGCGGTGATGATAACGTCGGCGCAAAAGGCGGACGTCTTGTATGCCGTTTCGTTCGACGGTGAAATCGTAAACGTTTCCTCCGCGCAGTCGTATATGCCCGAAACGCCGCAAAGGGCGGGCTACGATTTCTGCGGCTGGGTGAACGCGGGCGGCGAAACGGTGAGCTTTCCGCGTACGGTTACGGGGAACGAAGAATATTTTTCCGTATTCACGCCGCACGAATATTATATCGATTACTGGCTGAACGGCGGAACGTTTGCGGAAGAAACGCAAAGCGCGTTTACGTTTACCGTGGAAAGCGGCGAAATTTCTCTGAGCACGCCGCAAAAAACGGGCGCCGCTTTCGAAGGCTGGTATGCCGCGCCCGATTATTCGGGCGAAGCCGTTGCAAGCGTGCAATGCGAATGTGCCGATATAAAATTGTACGCGAAGTGGAGCGACGCGGTGTATACGGTGCGCTACGAATTATACGGCGGCACGCTGTACGATACGAATCCCGATACGGTTACGGCGCAGGAAGAAATTCCGCTGTTTTCGCCGATAAAAAAAGGGCATAAATTCGTCGGATGGTTCGACGCGCCGCCGGACGGAAACGAACGGTCGGAAAACGCGGCAAACCGGATAACGACGGTAGGCGGAAAAAAGGCGCGGAATTTAACGCTGTATGCCGTCTGGCAGAAAACCGACGAAAAATATACGATTACCTACGATTGCCGCGGCGGCACGATGCCGTACGGAAATCCGGAAACGTTGCTTGCGGGCGAAATGCGTACGCTGAACGCCGCCGAAAAATTCGGTTACGAGTTTGTCGGCTGGAACGATCTTCCCGACGGTTCGGGCGTAACTTACGAGAAATTGTATCGGCTGCAAGCCGATCTGAAATTATATGCGATATTCCGCGCAAAAAAATATCTGATTCGCTACGAATATTCGGGCGCATACGAAAACGATAAAATCAATCCAAATTATATTTCGTTCGAAGATACGGCAGTGCTGTACCCCGTCAAGAAACGCGGCTACGAATTTACGGGCTGGTTTACGGAAAAAACGGGCGGCGTAAAGGTGGAGACTATCAACAGCGCAAACGTGGCTTCGCTTTCGGTGCTGTACGCGAGGTTTTCGCCGATTACCTATACGCTGAAGCTTGACGCCGACGGCGGAAATATCGTATTTTCGGCAAACGGCGGCGCGGATGCGAAAATCACGACGTATGAGTATTCTCTTACTGTGGAAAGCGCTTCGTTCTATCTGCCGCTCTGTAAAAAAGCGGGATATGATTTCGTCGGCTGGCAGGATAAGGAAAGCGGCGAAACGCTTGATAAAATCGATTCGCTGGACGTGAAAAACCGTACGCTTACGGCAATCTGGCTCGAAAGCGAAAAAACGTAAAAAATCACGTATGTGCTTGGGATTTCCGGGGCGGAAAATCCGAATCCTGCGGAAGCAAAGTGCAAAAATACGTTGTATCTTGCCGAAGCGGAAGCGGGCGGATACGATTTTCTCGGCTGGTACGATAACGCGGAAGGCAACGGCGCGGTAATCACGAAAATCGAAAAAGGCAACGAAAGCGATATAACGTTGTACGCGTTGTGGCAGGAAATAAAAACCTACGGTTCCACGGAGTTTTTCGATTATGAAGAAACCTCTGCGGGCGTTACGATTATGAAATATAAAGGGGATTCCGGCTCGAATGTTACCGTAAACGTGCCCGCTTATATTAACGGTTCGCCCGTGGTGGCATTAAGCTGTAAATTCGGCGCCGGAAACGGGTACATCGCAGAATACAACGCGATCAATCTTCCGGACGGCACGGTGATTTTCGGCGACTGGATATTTGCCTATTGCCAAATCAATAATGCTTTTAAAATTCCTTCGGGCGTACGGGAAATCGGGGTGAATTGTTTTGCTTTATTTAAAGGAACCGTTTATTTCGACGAAAATTGTACGATAGAAACAATCGGTCGGGCGGCATTCAACGATTGCGAAGCGAAAGACGTTCTGGTGTTGCCGAAAACCGTAAAGAGTATTGATAATTACGCGTTTTCCGGCGCCGATTTTACGGGCGTCGTGTTACCGGACGGGGTGGAAACCATCGGAAAATACGCGTTCGATACCTCGTCGAAATGCGTCGTTTTTCTGCCGGAAACCGTTAAATATCTCGGCGAAAAAGCTTGCGGAGATTTCGCGTACACATCATTTACCGCCGAGGAAATGAAAAACATGGCAGGAGAGGCGTATTTGTCGGCAAATTTGCAATGCGGCGTGAAAAAAAGCGTTATTACGCTGATTGACGGCGAAAGCGTTGTTACCACGCAGGAAGATTACGCGTTTCTGCTGCCGACGTGCAGGAAAGAAGGATATCGTTTTGTAGGCTGGGCGGATGAAGAGAGAAACATCGCAAACGAATATTACGTCCCGTGCGGCAACAAAACGTTGCGTGCAAAATATATAAAGCTTTCGGAGACGGACGGATTGAGCGAAGCTACTCCGATGAAGGCGGAGCCTTCGCAGGAATACGAAGTATATATTTCGCACGACGCAGATTGTTATTTTGTGCTGAATATGGAAAGCGCGGTAAAAATCAATATAGAGATAACGTTTCTTGATATAAGTCCGTATGAAAACCGTAACTATCTGCCGACGATTTATGCGGGAGAAAACGCCCTTGACGGACCGTACGATTATACTTTGGGTACGGTAATAAAAATCGGGAACGTCCAAAAATATCGTCCGCCGTACAGAATCAGATTCAAAGTAACCGTTTTATCGTAAAGCTTCATTGCAATAGAATAAAAAAACGCACTTCTTTTTACCGGAACAACAGGGCAAGCGGAAGTGCTTTTTTTTGCGGTTTTTTATGAGAAAAATATACGGCTAAGCGTAAAACGCGGGAAAATAAGCGTAAATTGCGGGTAAAAACGCGGAATGCGCTGACAAATCCGGACGCGGAAAGTGCTATAATAGAATCGTTGAGGCGGGAGTAATTTCCCGTGAAAGACGACGCGTCGTCTGCCGACAAATTAAAAACGAAAGAGGTAGACAAAGAAATGAAAACGAAACTTGTGCTTGTTATGTACGACGCATTTATTTGCGGCGGCAGTATTTTTCGCGACGATTTTTGCAGAGAGTATAAAATCAGCGAAAGGACTTTTTACAGATATATTCTGTCGGTAAGTAAATTTTTGGCGGCATATAAACCGGATTATTTCATCAAAAACGATGGCGTCGGCGGATATTTTCTGAAAGGGTATTAAAAAAATAAAAATACGGAAGCTGCTTTGTGATATGCACCCCAAAAGTTGGACAGAAAAGAAAAACTTTTGGAGGTGCATTTTT
>ERZ808270.524-NODE-524-length-21790-cov-4.124592_pt1 | contig 21790 bp, 16 predicted proteins | sample MGYA00521082_ERZ808270 | MGnify/ENA primary metagenome ERZ808270 (study PRJEB31516, sample SAMN03275594) | gut metagenome | biome: mammalia-associated habitat; material: feces | host: Papio cynocephalus | place: Kenya | collected 2012-07-27 ... | reverse complement strand
GAAAATAAGCACCTGGCTGTTTTTTCATGTTCTCACGCTTTTGAAAGTATTGCGCAAGCACCATCGCATCGTTCAGATAAATATAGGGCATGACATCATCCTCACGGTTTGCAACAACCGGCTGCAGGGCAAGCATATCTTTTGGTTTCCCATGCTTGAAAAAATCATGTTCCTTTACTGGACGAAGCAGAAACACATCATCATTAAAATACACAAACTGTTCTGATAGTCCCGGAATCCGGTGAAAATTCAGTTCAATGGTATGAGAATTAAATGTCGGCAGATATGCCGCCGGTATATAGTTTTCATGCGGTACAATCGTAAGTTTTGGATGCTCCACATTCAACCATTGTGGCACATGTACCCAGGTCACAAAATAAATATGATGTACCCATGGAGCAAATTTCTCCACTCCGCGAAACCAGAATCGCAGAAGATCCCAGTCACGATAACGGTTCTCCCCGTCACTGCTTTTTGACTGCATCTGCGGTTTCTGATACCGCGCGCGCTCGTTTTGCCACGCTTCATCTGCACCATCTACCCATGCGATCACAAAATCCACTGCCATTTTGACGCTTCCTTTCCACCTTTATCTCTCTATGAGCCTTCCCAGACACAGCGTTTCTGCTGCTCCAACGTTTGCCAGCCGGATATTTCGTGCGTCTGTTTTTCGTTCCAGTTTCATCGAAACCGCACCACATCCCGTGACTTCCGCCGAAATCTCAACACTTTTTCCCGGCCGGAGTCTGCGCAGATCACAGGAAACCTCGACTTCCTCTTCCCCGCACACAAACATCACGCGAACATCAAAACATACAGCAGCAAATCCTTCATTCACAATCGTTGCCGAAAGAATTCCTTTCTTCCAGGCCACTTTTTTTACAACAAACCGATACCCCAGATGCTCACTGATCACATCATATAAGTTGAGATCCCCGGACAGCTTTTTGCCCTTCCATTCCTGTAAACGGATCGGATCATACACAGAATTCAGATAGGAAACCTGCATTTCCTTCATCTGGGTAAGAATTTCCTGCGCGCTGTAATCCTCTCCTGACAAGGCTTCTCCACCACAGGGAACGCCCCCTGTCTGCTCTGCCAGAAAAGCTATCTCTTCCTTCGGGCACCATGCATCCTCCCACACGGTATCACTCTGTTTTTTTTCTCCAAACGTACCCATATGGGTTTCTGTGGAACAAAGCGCATCATCATACAGACCAATCCTACGCACTTGCGGGAGCATTCTCATAAAGCACGGCTTTCTTACCGCCAGCGGGATTTCTTCCCCCGCTGCCGCTTTCCACACTTCCCCCATCCGCTGCAACTGCAATGGATCCAGAAAACGTGACGCATGCATTTCTCCCCAGCTTCCAACCAGGAGTCCCTGCACAACATAAATCTGTGCCGCATGTTTTCGCACCAGTGCACCAATCTGGCGAAGATGATTAAGTACAAGCGAAAAAGAAGATGGTTCCCGCAAAAATCCATTTCCCTCTGTATCATAACATGCCCGGAGGATCACATCTTTTCCGTTGTCTGCAAATGTGTCCAATATTTCTTCTGCATACTGCAATGCTGTTTCATCCAGCAGTTGTTCTTTGAAATCCCGCAGATCCATCCGCACCAGCGCCAGTGTCTCTTTTTCATAATAGGGCTGCCACCGAAGCTGCTGTGCTGTCGGTTTTCCCAGCCGGAACGTATAGATATGATACCATCCTCTGCCCGGATTCGCAAAATCCTGCACACTTTCTTTTAAAATTGCTCTTTCCAGATGTTTTTTATCCGTCATGTTCCAAAGCATGATTTTCCTCTCCTGCTCCTGCATCTATTTTCAAGACTTTTATCCGGTACAAAACCCCGATGATAGAAAATATCATCCGGATCATATACAACATCGGTTTCCATCCGGAATGCATACTTTTTCCATCATCCCGCGGATGCATGACTACCGGTATTTCCTCTACCCGGAATCCCAGAAGAATCATCTGAATGATCATATTGGCATCCGGATATTTATCGTCAAAATGTTTGTATTTACTATAATATAAAAATGCTCTGCGGCTCAATCCCTGCAGACCTGTCGTTGGATCTTTGATCTGTTTTCCCGTTGATATGCGAATGAGAAAACGAAACAGCGCATACGCCATTTCCCGCATATATCCAATCGGATAGGTATCACTTCCCTCCATAAACCGGGAACCAAGCACAATATCCGGAAAATTCCCCTGTGCATCGGCAGTGCGCAGCCGCTCATACAGGCGTGGAATATTGCATACATCATGCTGCCCGTCCGCGTCCATCTGTATTACGTACTGATAGTTTCGCCGGATGGCATATTTATATCCGAGCTGCAATGCACTCCCATATCCCAGATTAAAAACATGTGTGACAAGCGTGTGCCCATGTTTTTTCACAATCGTATTCGTCGAATCGGAAGAAGCATCGTTCATTACGAGAATATCTGCAATTTCTGCAATCTCCGGTTTTTCCAGTTCTTCCAGAACTTTCTGAATATTTCGCTCCTCATTATATGCCGGAATAATAATCAGCAATTCTTTTGACTTGTTTTTTCCCATAACAATTCCTCCAGCAATCCCAGCTGCTTCTCGCATGTTATTTTACGCCCGGCGGCCGCCTTTTGATAGGCCTGCCGCTTCTTTGGATGTTGTATCAGATCCAGGACCGCTTCTGCTACTGCAGATGCTTCCAGTATGCATACAGTTCCATCCACACCATCCTGAACCTGCTCAGCACTGCTTTCGGCAACTACGATTGCACAGCCAAGCGTCTGTGCTTCCTGTATGGCAATGCTTTTTCCCTCATACCTTGTCGCATGTACATAGATATCTGCCTGTGCATAATACGGATATGGATTTTCCACTGCTCCGAGAAGCAGAAACTCCTTTTGCAGTCCTTTCTGCGCAATCAGCCGCTCTAGCTTTCCTCTTTCCGGTCCTTCCCCAAGCACATACCAACGCGCATCCACACCTTTTTCCTTTAACAGACGCATTGCCTTAATTGCAACCGGGTAAGCTTTCTGTTCTGTCAATCTGCCAACGGTAAGAATGCGGATTCCATCAAACCGATCGGTAAATCCGCCCGAACATCGTGCTTTTTTTCGTATGCATGACTGATTCACGACATTTGGAAAAACGATGGTACGATCCTGTAATTGTGGATATACTTTTAAAAATTGTATTTTTACATTTTCTCCAATCGGAAATATTCTGTCATATTGAAGATAACAATCTCTGTCCAGTTCTCTGAAATACCCTGCTTTTGTGTAATCAATATGGATCATTGCTGCTTTCTTTCGGGCACGTACATGATCCGCCACATAATACGCCGATCCTCCCTCCAGAAAAGCAATTGCCAGATCATACTCTCCGGATAGTCGCTGCGCTCCGTCAGCGACCGCCCGCCACAACAGTTTGTCCATTTGCACCTGGTGATTCTTTTTCATCACACACAGTGCACGCAGCATATATGGTAACAGCCGGAACAAATTCCCGCGACAGAGTAAATCTCTTATAATCGTTGTATACATCTGTTTTTTCCCCTGGTTTTCCAGTACCGATTCCCGATGATATCTTCGATTTACCAGCGTCACTCCATCCGGCAGCTGTGCGATCAGTTCTCCCTGCTCCAGTAATACCAGAAGCTGCACTTCCATCCTTTGATCTTCTGCAAGCAGTTTCAACAATTCCAGCAGTGCCATCTCTGCTCCCGCACGGCTCAATGTATTAATGACGATCAGTATCTTCTTTTTCATCGCTCAAAATCCCCAGTTTATGCAAAATGCGCTCATTTTCCTGATTCAAAAGAGAAACCTGCATGGCAAGCTCCTGATTTTTCATTACCAGCACAGAAACCGTCTTGCTCACTTTAAAAAGTAAAAGCAATAATAGCAAGCAAACCAAAAACACCAGGAATACGATATCATTGTATTCATGTTTCTCCGGAAACGCAACTACTCCCGTGAGAATCAGTACAATTGACACAAATGCCCACAGAATTCCCATGGAATCCGTCAGTTTCTGACGCACATACGCCCGAAAATCCAGAAATAAAAACAAAATCCCCGTCAAAGCCAAAAGCAGACGTAGTACCATCATCATAATTTCTTTCCTCCTTTTTTCTTTTTCACGAGTGATCTCCGGAATACAACACTGTCCGGCATTTCCCCATTTTTTTTCGGAAACAGATCTCCATTGCAGAAAATATGCTCATCCATATGTCGTTCCACCCAGCGAAGCCGCAAATATCCAATCGTAAATCCAACAAGGCTTCCAAGTACAAGACCTGTTCCGTACCATAAATATCCCCATCCGGAAGATACAATACTCATGCCAAACGTAACGGAACATGAGCCAATGGTTGCCAGCATTGCGCCTGTTAAATCATTAAAATAGTAAAGAAAAATAATTTCTGCATAAAACAAAAACAATATAAAATATCCTGCTGCCAGACATGGGTACATCTGCATAACTCTTCCGGAATATCCCAGTCCCGGAAGAACAACTACACAGACCAGATAGATAAATACGGAAATGATAAACTGTATACGTGCCAGATTTAACAGTTCTTCGGCTAACTGACGGAACATCCGCTTTTTGGTATTCTCGATATCCTGCCATCGTCCGCCGATCACCGCTTCGGAATATGCCCGGTATCGCTCATGGAAATACATCTCAACGCGTGAAATAAAAATGATTGTCGCCGACAGGTTTGTAAACATGCCAAGACACGTTGCCAGATCATACGTTGGTGCAAAAACGAAAGAATCTGCCACCTTCATCTGCAGATCGGTATTCCAAAATACAAAATTATGAATATACAGTCCCAGTGTGTAAAGGAAATTAATAATGACCAATTTCCAGTAAATGCGAAAATACGTCAACACTCTGCGATACTGTTTACTGCTCTTCTGAAAATAGCGCCGGATCGTTGCCAGCTCCAGAACTGCAATCAGGAAAAAGCCACACGTCAGTGCCAGAAGCATACTGTATACCACTTCCCTGTGAAATACTTTTACCAGAAGCGCCGCAATGCCAAGTGCAGCTCCCATACCGAAAAAGAAATATAACGAAATTTTCTGATAATCCTTACAAATAGAAAGATACAGCATGGAATAAAATACAAGCACGAGAGAAATATATCCGCAAAATCCGGTAAACACAAACAAAAGATTCACATGTCCTACAAGATATTCCCGAATACAAAAAGGAATTCCCAGCGCACAGCTTACAATCATGTTCAGCAGCAATCCCACATCAAAACAGGGCAGAATATCATCATATTTTTCCTCGTAAATTACATCCGACATATAGCGTGACAATACCGCGTTAAACGGAGAAGCCGTAAGCAGAGAAAAAATAAATATGTAAAGCAGAGTCCCCGAAAACAGCCCTCTTCTTGCATAACTGACGGTGTCATATCCCAGCAGTGCACTCATCAGAAGAACCGTTGCAATCACCAGAAACATTGGTGCAATGGTTACGACGGTACTGTATCCAAACCCTGCCAGATGTGACAGTATGGTTTTTTTCTTATATATTTTTTGAAGCTTTATTCCTATTCCAGCCATATTTTCCCTCGACTACCAGTTAACATCCTCAAACTTCCAATAAATCTCCCGGTATTTCTGTTCCATATCTTCCACCTTATATTTCGCCATCACGCGCCGATACCCGTTCTCACCCATCTGCTTTCTTTCCTGTGGATGCTTTGCAAGTTCAATCATCGCCGCTGCAAGTTCCTGTACATTCATGATATGTGTCAGAATCCCCGCTTCTCCAAAGGTGTCATCTTCCCCGTACAACAGTCCTCTGCAGTTCCCCACATCAGTTGCAATCGCAGGAATTTTCGCTGCAAACCCCTCCAGAATTGTCAGTGGCTGTCCCTCACTGATACTTGTAAGTATCGTCATATCAATGCCGCCCAGGTACTCCGTCACATCTATTTTTCCTGTAAATTCCACGTCTGGAATCTGCATCAGATCCACCAGTTCAAAACATTCCTTCGCATACTCTTCTTCCTCGTCTGTCGGTCCCATAATCCACAACTTCAGATTCGGTACTTTCTTTTTTGCATAACCAAATGCCCGAATGAGTGTTTTTACATCCTTGATCGGCGTAACACGTATGACAGCACCAATGTGTATCATTTCCGGCGACATACAGTCCGGACGTTTTAAATCTGCAAAACGCTTTGTGTTGATTCCATTCTGGGTAATCCGCGTTTTTTCCTCCGGACAGCCAAGCTCGATCTGCAACTCTCTCGCATGTGCATACAAACTGGTAACCAAGTCGGCCTGATCGTAAGCAAGTTGTGACATTTTCCGAAATTGATCGATCCATATATTTTTATATGCGCCATCTACCCAACCCGCACGAATCAGTTCTTCCTCCCGTTCCCTTGTATAAATTCCATGTTCAGAAACCAGCAGACCGCATCCCATCTGCTGCTTTGCCATTCCCCCAAGCACACCGGCATATCCGGTTGCCACACAGTGGTACAGATCTGCTTTGGGCAAATTCATACGCATGGTCAAAAATAATGGCAGATACATGGAACGCATGGTCCACAAAAAATCCGAAAAAACAATTTCCGGATAGTTTAACAGATAACAGTCCTTCACTGCCTGCAGAAAATCTTTGCCCATCAACAGATCGTTAAGCCCAAAACGCTTTTTCTGAAACATGTGAAACAATGTTTTCCAATCCACTTTCTGGTTAATCAGAAGACTCTTTAGCGCCGCAAATTCCTCCTGATTCAATCTCAGCCCCTGATGCTGTCTTGTCCGTCCCACATTCCAATCATAATCCTGCAGATACAGCTCTCTGACTTCTATGACATTTTCCGGGAGTTCATAGACAAATTTTCCACGCAGCGAACGATTCGCCACGATGGATAATATCACAAATTTATAATCTGGAAATGTTTTTATCATGCTGTGTATCCAACTTGACACACCTCCAACCACATAGGGATAACATCCCTCTGCCACAATACATATCGTCATGCTCTCACCACTTTTCTGTCTCTTCTACCATAATCGACACCTTTTCCTTTTTTGCGGTAATCAGATAACTTCCATCTTCGATCTGGGAAGCACTTCCTCCCGTCACCGAAACCACTTTTTCCCCATGAAGTCTCAACAGGAAAAACGCTTCTTTTTCAAAATGATGGATTGTCAAAGAGATTTCCTTTCCATCTCTTTCCACCTGATCGTCCAGGGCAAGGAATCTCCGGATTCTCATATCACTTTCTGACAATGTTGTATGATCAAATGACACAAACGGTTTCCAATATGTGGCAACATTCGAAGAAATTTTTTTCGATAAAATCTGCCAGGAATCGGCTTTCGACTGCGGATATGTCACACGGTACAGATCCAGTATAATGTTGGAGTATCCCACGGCTGTTTCTCTGCACCTCAGTTGGAAATCCTGAAGAAACGTATGTTTTACTCCCTGATCCGTTGCATACTGAAAGGTCAGATTCTCTCCGACATACCCAAATGCCGGGCTGCTCTGGGAGGATTCTCCCACTGCAACTGTTTTGACCTGTGTATCATTTTCCTGCAATGCTTCCCGCATCTGCAGCGCATCTTTTACATATAATGACAGAAATTGATAGTCCGGCGCGTATGTTTTCCAAAAACTCTGGTCCATAGATAGCTTTTGGTTCACATTAAGATCTTCGTTTGTCACTCCGGAAATGCCTGCCTCTGCTTTTTGTTCATTTAATAATTTCAAATAATAGCTTACATTTGTTCCATCCGGGCTCTGCTTGTCCGAATAGGAAAACTGCGGTGTCATCATACAGGTCAGTGTGCTATCCGTCTTCTCCGCAAGCGATGCAATCGACGGCCATAAAATATCCTGGTACACCGCAGAAGCTGACTGACTGTACAATTTCTGCATTTCTTTTTCGTTTTCCGAAACAAACGCCGGATAATCTGCAACGACCAGATTCTGTGCGTTGACAACCGGGTACATCACATATGAGGCATTTTCTGCTTCTATCGCTGACAGAATTCCTACTCCGGAATCATCGGACAGAAAATCTTCATTCACACAGAAAACGTTCGACGTTCCCACACTGTTTCTCCAGATTACCGCAGGAAGCAGGTTATTCTTTATGGAATTTTTATCGGTTTCTCCGCTCAGATAGTTTTGCTGCAGCCCGTGTTTTTGCGCATAATGATAGGTCTGATCCGAGATTGTTCCGACCATATATGTTTTTGTACCGCTTCCTGTCACATACCAGGGAATGGTGACATTCAGATCCTGTCTCTTTTTATCCTCCGGTGTCTGTACCTCATACAATGCTTCCCCTCCGAGCAAAAAACCGGAAAACAGATGCATTCCCTTTAATTTTACCTCTTTTTCATATGCCTGTGAAATTCCCATAAGCTGTTGCAATTCTTCACTGGAAGCCACAAAATCATACGACGGCATGCTTGCAAAAATGATGGTAATCCCTTTCTTTGCACATTCTTCCAGCCGGCTGACATCTTCTTTCGTAGTCACACATGTCCCATCTAAAATCAGGAGCTTTTCTTCTTTCTGCTCTTTTTTTTCGTACGCCTGCAAATTCTCAGCATAAGCGAGTGTTTGTTTTGTATATTCTGCATAGGAAGAAACAACACTGGCAATGGCGCTGCTCTTCTCCCCTATAAAAACAAGATCCGGATCCTGTGTATCCGTCGGCTGGTAGATACTTTTTTCTGTCAGGGAAGTGGTCGTCTTTTTTACATATGCATTGCTTCCGTAATGATTCAGTTTGTCTTTCATGACTCCTGAAAACTGAAACATAAAAAATAAAATCAGGAACATGATCACTATCGTTGCAAAATTTCGACGCGATACCATATACTTTCTCTCCCTCCATGCCTTTACTGAAATGTACGGATCAAATCCAGGGTTTTACTGTCAATCACAATATTTGAACTTTTCAACTGATCCAGCTCGTTGAAAAATTCCTTTTTCTTTCCCATCGTAAAGTACATTTTCAGATAACATGTATATGTCGATAATTCTTCCGGATACAATTCCCGGCTTCGGTTACACCACTGTCTCATACGGTCATATTCCCCGAGTTTCAGTAACAAGGAACACAGCCATTCGATGTACTCCGGTTTTAAATCCCGCCAGAATTTGTCATATAAAAGTGTACAAGCATCTTCCATCATATCCACAAATGTCCGCTGTTCATTTTCATAAAATACGTCCTGCTTCAGCACTACCTGCATATAATTGATCAGTTGTACTGCATATGGCGCAGCATGAAGTCCGGCCCCCTGCATGGCATTATACAATTTCTGCACATGTTCCCGAAAATCATTCAATGCATCCCGAAGAACTGCTGCCGCATAATGCGAAGTCTCCGAATCCTCACTGTTAAGTGCAAGCGCAATGGTTCCAAGAGAATCCTGCACATCTCCCCGGATCACATTCATAATCAACGTCCGTACACTGTCTTTATCTGAAATCGCCAATGCTTCCTCAATAGGAACCATATTTCCTTCCCGTTCTTCGTCCGCTTTCTGCTGTGTCCGCACACGCTCTTTACTGAAAATTACATCTTCCAGATCTACATCCTGTCGAAACAAAAGACGGTGAATCACATTTCCAAGCAGAAAAAACGCTGGTCCGACAACCGGTGCCAGCAGCATGATCACCGCACGCATCCGTCCCGCGATCTGTCTTCCGTCATCCTGTCGTCTTCCCCATGTTTCATTCCAGATTTCATAAGCCACTACCACAAGTATATTTAAAATAAGGATTACCACAAATACGCATTCTGCCATTCTCATAAGCGGATTTCCTCCCGTATCTGACAGTTCATGCCCAACTGCCGAAAACGGCTTGTAACCATCTCTGCAGACCCGGAATCTGTGTTTGCAAGAAGCACATACAGACCGCCATCGTCAAGCTCCCCGACAAAATCGCTTTGCCGCATCTGATTTCCCAGTAGCTTTCCTGCATCCGATTTGTCCATATTTCCCGGATCCACCCAGATCAGTGCACACTGTGTCAGGCCTTTCTTTCTCGCATGCAGATAGGCAGTCACCAGAGAGCGAAAGGCATCTTTTTCCAGAATATTTGTTCCCGGCAAATATCTCTGATACTGCAAAGCCGACATATAACGATTTGCACGCAGTACCGCATTCTGAATCAGATACCCAATTACGGTCAGCATATTTGCCTGTCCCAGCGTCATACGCTCCCATGGGATTCCCCAGACCATAAGAATCAGCTGCATTTCATCTTCCGCATAAATAGCATCCGCCATAAGAGGATAATGCTCATCCATATTTTTGTTGATATAAACTTTGTGTTCCGAAAGTTTTTCATACATCGCATCCATCTTCTGATAATTGATGGAATTCCCAAGGCTTCTTGCTTTGGGGGATGTGGAAGAAAACAAGCGCGCATAAGAATGATTCGCTACCGAATAAATAGCTACATCCCGGCTGCCCATCAGCTTAGCAAGCACTTCTGCTGCGTAAAACAAGACCTCACTTGGCTCATACTGATCCAGACTCGAAGTAATTTCATATAATTTTCCAAAACTGTCATTCTGATTGATAATCTGACTAGATAAAATCTCTTTAATGCGCACATTGCTTCCATTGATATCTGAGATATTATCAATCTGTTTCGAGAGATAATCCACCTCATGCTTTTCCTCATCCTCTATCGAATGCAAATGATCCCGCAAGTGCCCCACGACCAGACCAAGAATCAGAATTTGTGCAATCCATATATAGGTATTAAAATCAAGAACTACATCAAATCCGCTTCGATGATACATCTGACGGAACATATATCCGGCAATGGCAAGCAGGCTTGAAAACGTTGCCTGCTGCTGCCCGTAAATAACTGCAAACAGCAATACATAGAGCAGATAAAAATCAATATTCTGAAAATATTCCCGGCCGACAGACCGGTTATTTAACATAAAAAACGGAATAAAACATACCAGATTCTCTACAAACGGAATCAGTGAATCTATAAATTCTCTTGCGTGATCTCCCAATTTCTGTAAGAAATTACGTTTTCTCCCATCTACACGCACATATTCCGAGGCATGGCGGCTGATCTCATCTACCACTTTCTTCAGACACTTTGCCGGAGGATTTAAAATCCGGATTCCAAATTCATCCGCAAACCGCCCATTCTGAAGCATTGGCTCCGCCAGTTTTTTCTCCGTTACAGGAACGAGAGAAACATTCCCCAACAATCCAGCAATCTGCTCTGCTAATTCCCGCTGTGAAATTGCCTCTCCAGATGATATCTGGTAAATCCCATATTTTACAGATTTTGCACAAACAACACGATAGATAAATTCCACGGCGTCTGCATAATAAAGAGGCATCAGATGCTGGGTATCATCCACCTGTATTTCACCTGTTTCCATGCCTTCCAAAATCATTCTGGCAATTGTATTTTTTGTTTCTGCTACCATTTTCGGAGGCCCATACAAATGATCCAGACGCAAAATGACGGTATCTTTTCCCATCCTGCGATAGCTGCTACAGATATTTTCCCCGGCATAAATTGCCTGACCTTTTTCCGTATAAGTACTACATGGTGCCTCACAATCGATAATGCCCCCGTTTTCTCCTCGAAAGATTTCTTCGGATGACAGATAAATAAATCTTCCGGTTCCCTGCTGCATACAGGCCATAAGGATATTAAACAAGCCAGCTGTATACTCGGCTGCCCGGCTCTGACTTTTATTCCATCTGAAATTTGTATCAAACGCTCCCATAAAAATAGTCACATCCGGATGAATGCTCTCCACAACCTCACAAATACAGGAATCTCCATAGGGAAATCGATAAACTTCAAATAATTTTCCCGGTGCCTTTACCGTCTTTGGCTCTTCTGTAAGCTGAAAAACGCGATGCCCTTCTTTATTCAGTTTGTCAACAAACAACCGCACAAAACGGCTGCTTCCCCCAACCAGTAAAACATTCATGCCATGTGCTCCTCTAACTGTCTGATGAACTCCTGTGTATCTTCTTTTGCCTGTTTTTCCGGAATATCGTAGGTTTCCTGCACAATATGCGATATTTTATCCACTGGATATCCTTTTGCATAACAGTCCCAGATCAATGCCCCACAGGCATTCATCACCAAAGGTTTTTCAAAAGGAAATCCCGTCTGTGTCATATGAAGCAGCCAGAATACTCCGGCAGCTTCCCGAAGTTGATATTCTGTTTTTTCTTTCATATCATTCCGTCCTGTATCCCGTATATCACAAAAGCGCATGTGGAGCAAAATTCCACATACGCTTCCTGCATATACAACCTGCATCCTATTATTTTACCGTCTCCACTTTGATCACATTGGTATTTCCTACTTTTCCATTGATCAGACCGCCGGTCAGAACGACGGTATCTCCACTCTGTAATGAAAATACTTCTTTCGCCTTTTTCATTGCATGGTAGAACATTACTTCCATTGAACTGAACTCTTCGCAGAGAACCGGAGTTACGCCCCAGCTTAAGTTCAATTTCCGCCATACTTTCTCGGAAGTTGTCATTCCGATGATATCTACCGGGCAACGGAAACGGCTGACCATACGTGCCGTAGTTCCACTCAGTGTACTTGCGACAATACATTTTGCCTTTACATCAACAGCCATCGCACAGGTTGCGTGTGAAATAGCATCCTGAATACTTCTGGTTTCAAAATCCGAATTGCGGAAACGCTTGGTGTATTTGATCTGGGATTCTGTGTACTCTGCAATCTCTGCCATGTTCCGTACGGCATCTACCGGATATTTGCCGGCAGCCGATTCTCCGGACAGCATGATCGCGGATGATCCATCATATACAGCGTTTGCCACATCAGAAAGTTCCGCACGTGTCGGACGCGGATTGTGAATCATGGACTCTAACATCTCGGTTGCAGTGATTACACGTTTGCCAAGCATACGGCACTTGCTGATCAGGTACTTCTGAACTGCCGGCACTTCCATTCCCGGAATTTCTACTCCGAGATCTCCACGGGCAATCATGACCCCATTGGCAATCTCACAGATTTCTTCAATATGCTCCACACCGGAACGGTTCTCAATCTTTGCGATAATATCAATATCTTCTCCACCATTCTCGTCGAGGAATTTACGCATATCTTCGACATCTTTCTTTACCGAAACGAAAGACGCTGCAACAAAATCCACGTCATTTTTGATACCAAAGAGCAGATCCTTCTTATCCTGCTCACTCAAAAATGCATGATCCATGACCTTGTTTGGAAAATTCATGCTCTTTTTATCCGATACCTCGCCTCCGACAAGAACCTTACAAATAGCATCTGGAGCTTTGAGTTTTTCAACTTCGAGAATAATCAGACCATTGTTGATCAGAACATGATCTCCCACCTTCAGATTATTGATCAGATTTTTGTATGTTACGGAAACTCTCTCCTGATTTCCCACAACATCATCCGTAGTCAGTGTAAATGTATCTCCATCTTTTAATGTGATTTTTCCATTTTCAAATGTCTTAATCCGGTACTCCGGTCCCTTGGTATCCAGCATAATCGCAATCGGAAGTCCCAGTGTCTTACGTACTTTTTTAATCGTATCTATCTTCTTCTGATGTTCCTCATGGCTTCCATGGGAAAAGTTCAATCTGGCTACATTCATGCCAGCTTTACACATCTGTGTCAGTACAGATTCACTCTCACTTGCAGGTCCAATGGTACAAATAATCTTTGTTTTTCTCATAATGCTTGTTCTCCTGTCTCTATCCAAAATTTTTTGTATCCCCTGAGTTTTATTTTGTCACGCACAGACGGGATTTGCGCGGATATAACGCCCGACAATCAGCCGGCGCACCGGCGGGGCAAAAAATTTTGGTCTGAAAGTCAGAATTCTCTGCACCAGTAACCGCTGCTGTGCCATATGTCTCACCGGAAGGAAACGAAGTCCGATGCGTCTGACATGCGAAACAACGGATGGTTTCCCTTCCGAGAGAACTGCCTGGGAAAAATGAAGCTCTCCTGCATCTTTCAGGTAATCCTCCACCTGCAGATTATGCATACTGCTGCTGAGCACATTTGTATTCTGCTGCGTTCCACGGATATCTGCCACCTTCATCTCCACTGGCATACGAAACACAAATGCAGCAATGACTACCGCGGAACAGATCAGCACGATATGATGTTTCTTTTTTGTCCGTTTTCTGAAATGCTTATGCATTTGCAATCACATCTGCCAGAGCTTCCATAGCCGGCAGGTCCGCATCTTTCATGGTAGAACGGATTGTTACCATCGGATCTACAATGGTAATGTTTTTCATTGTTTCCAGAATTCCTTTCATTGTCCTTCCGGCCGTTGGTCCCCACGAACCGTTTTCAATAATACCTACGGTACGGTTCTGGAATGCCTTGGACTGTAAATGATGCAGAAAGTCCTGCATACACGGAAATACTCCGCCATCGTAACTTGCTGCGGCAAGAACCATACGATCATAGCGGAAAGCATCTTCCACTGCTTCTGCCATATCATCACGGGAGAGATCCATAACAGAAACTTTTTCTACTCCTTTTGCACGTAGCATCTCAGCAAATTTCTGTGCTGCTTTGGCTGTATTTCCATGGATGGAAGCATATGCTACAAGGACACCCTTGTCCTCTGGCTTGTAACTGCTCCATGTATCATATAAACCAATGTAATAGCCAAGATTTTCTTTTAATACTGGTCCATGCAATGGACAGATCGTCTGAATATCGAGTCCTGCCGCTTTCTTTAACAGTGCCTGTACTGGTGCTCCGTATTTTCCTACAATATTAAAGTAGTATCTTCTTGCTTCACAGGACCATCCTTCCGGATCTTCATAATCGAGCGCACCAAACTTTCCGAATCCATCTGCAGAGAATAAAATCTTCTCACTGCTCTCATAGGTTACCATAACCTCCGGCCAGTGTACCATCGGAGCCATATAGAAATTCAGCGTATGGGTACCAAGAGATAAAGAATCTCCTTCTGCCACGGTAATTTTATGATCATCATCTACTGGAAGTTCATCAAAAAACTGTGGAAGCATGTTAAATGTCTTGGCATTTCCCACCAGCGTTACTTCCGGGAAAAGCTCTACCAGCCGTCCGATACTTCCTGCATGATCCGGTTCCAGATGGGAAACAACCAGATAATCTACTTTCCGTCCGTCCAATGCTTCTAACAGATTTTTCTCCCACTGCTCCATGCCTCTGGCATCCACAGTATCCATTAAAGCTACTTTTTCGTCTAAAATCAGATAAGAATTGTAGGATACTCCATGTGGAACCACATACTGGCTCTCGAACAAGTCAATTGTCTTATCATCTACTCCTATATACTTTACTGCCTCAGAAATTGTTACTCTCATTTGTTTCTCCCTCTCTCTTTTTTTATTTATGTACTATGATGCATACATATCGTTTTCTTTTTCGCGTTGTAAATCCTCCGGACTCATATAGCGGCGGAACAGACGCTCTAAAATAAAATCAAATACAACGGTCGCAATCGCCGGAACCACTATAAGCAGTACCGGAATAATATAAATGGACAAAGCCGATACTATTAAGATCACCAAAAGTAACAGTGACCACGGCAAATGTCGTACCATCAGTAAAAATCCGTTTTTCAACGTCTGCTTTACCGTGTTTTCGAATCTTGCAATGTATGGGAACAAAAAAGCGCCCCACATAATAGCCACTGCAATCATAATCAAAAAGAAATAGAAAAATGCTCCCGTCATACTGCCGGTTTTTAATACCTGATAGGTAACATAAGCATCACACACCAGAACTGCCATGACAATCAGCCACACAAGATATGGCAGTGTCGCAGCTTTGAAATTGTCCTTAAATGCTCCGAAAAAAGTTCTGGTCGTATACCCACGGTTTCCGCGAATAGACTTATGCACCGTGTAATACAAAGCCGTTGTAGATGCTCCAATCGTAAAGATCGGAATACAGCAGATTACCCATAAAATACTGACCCAGACACAGTCTACAAGTTTTCCCAGCATCTGAAATACGATATTGTCCCAATTAAATTTCACGCTTATTCCTCCAATCGCCTGATAATTTCTTCTGCGATTTCTTCCTTTGTTTTTCCATCCGTTGCTACCAGAATATCCGCAGCGGCCTCATACTTTGGCCGACGTTTTTCCATCAGATCGGAAATATATTCCACATTCATGTGTCCATTCAGCAGCGGACGGTCCGTGCTGTTTTTTACGCGTTCATAAATCGTCTGAGGGGCTGCCGTAAGGAATACAATTTTACCTCCATCCCGCATGCAGTCTACATTCTCCTGTCGCATTGCCACACCGCCACCACAGGATACGATTGTCGGCTCCTGTTGGTTTAATGACCGGATCAGCTTTGTCTCCTGCTCCCGGAAATAGGATTCCCCATGTGTCTCAAAAATTTTACTGATTGGCATTCCCTGCTCTTTCACAATGCGCTCATCCATTTCCACAACAGAATATCCCAGGCTTTGTTTTAAAGCACGTGCAACCGTACTTTTACCGGCTCCCATAAACCCGATCAGGAAAATATTTTTCTTTTCTTTATTCATGAAAAAATTTCTCCTTTACTTCTTCTACGGGCATATCCATACCTGTATATAACCGGAATGCGGCAACTCCCTGCCACAGAAGCATTCCCTTTCCTCCAATACAGGTACATCCTGCTTCTTTTGCTTCTCTCAGCAATTTTGTCTCTGCCGGATTATAAACCGCATCACATACAACCAATCCCGGACGGAATGCAGATAAATCTTTTACCACACTCTGGTCATCCATCGGTTTCATACCAACGATCGTCGCATTTGCAAAAATGTCACTGGATGCAATCTCCTCTGTCATCTTTGCCGTATCCGCAATGTCATATACATTGACAACGATTCCCGGCACCGCCTTACGGATCTTCTCTGCCGTCTGAAGGGTACGCTCAAAAAATGCATCCTTGATATTAAAAATTGTGATCTCTCTGGCTCCATCTAATGCACACTGTACCTGGATGGCTGTCGCAGCACCGCCACCGCCTGCGACAGTGATCTTTTTCCCTTTGATATCTATCCCGTGGTCTTTGAGATTGTGAACAAATCCCTCTCCATCTGTAATATATCCGGTTAATTTTCCGTCGTCATTGACGATTGTGTTTACCGCACCGATAATCTGTGCTGCCGGAGACAGCTCATCCACATATTTTGCCGCCTCGGTCTTATCCGGCATCGTTACATTGATTCCGCGCATATGAAACAGTTTCACCGCATCAAGTGCTTCTTTTACCTGATCTTCTTTTACATCAAATGCAACATATGCATAATCCAGTCCCAGCTTTGCAAAGCTGTAATTGTACATTGCCGGAGAACCGGAATGTCCTACCGGCGATCCGATCAGTGCGAGTAACCCTGTATGTCCTGAAATTCTTTCTTCCATTTTTTTCTCCTGTCCTTGTATGTTGGTTATATGATACCATAACTTTTAAATTAAGTACAACAATTCCAGTGGTCTTTGAATAAGTACCTGTGCTCTGTTTTTACGAAGGAACTCCGCATCCCGGAATCCCCACATAACCGAAACACACGGAAGTCCCGTGTTTTCCGCGGTCTGGATATCCACCTCGGAATCTCCTACATAAATGGCCTTCTTCGTGTCCGTTTTTAAAATTTTCATGGCTTTTTGTACCATATCGGGTGCCGGTTTTTTTGCCACACCTTCCATCTCACCGATTGCCGTAGTCATATACCCCCGGAAAAAACGTTCATCCAATTCTTTTACTGCAGAGTCCAGCTTATTGGATACAATTGCTGTCTTCACTCCGCGCGCCTTTAATTCAGTCAAAAGATGCATGATATCCGGATATGGCTTTGTATGATCCAGACAATGCTCCCCGTAATATTTTTTAAATTCCGCAAATGTCTCTTCAAACTTCGGGTTTTTCTCCCCATCCGGCACGGCACGCACCATCAGCATGCGCACCCCGTTTCCTACATATCTGCGCACCTGATCCAGCGTACAAGTCGGCATATTCTGTGACTCCAATGCCGCGTTGGTAGCGTTTTTTAAATCTTCCAACGAATATAACAAGGTTCCGTCCAGATCAAAGATCACACTTTTTTGCTCTTCCTGCTCACCGGAATCCCGATAGATTTCTTCAAACAGATCTTTACGCATAATCCGGATATTGTTGATCGTATCACTGCTGTCAACCATGTAATCTCCAACCCGGCCAAGTGTATACTGTTCGTTTTCATCTTTATCCCGGAACAATTTTACCTTGCGCTCCAGCCTGCGTGCACGAACAATTGTAGTTCCCTTTGGCACACAGACCTTTGCACATTTCATCGGTTCTACGATGATTCCTTTCTCTACATCTTTGATGGTAGGTTCATACTCTGCATTTCTCAGATCAAACTTCCAATCCGTGTAAATCCGGAATTCTTCCATAAAAGCCTCTTCCTTGCGAAAGAAACATTCCCCTTTCGGTCCAATGATAAAAACAATTCCTGCTTCCACCGTAGCTTTCATATCTCCCTGCAGAGTCCGCACAGTCACCTGCGTTCCCTCCGCAAAGAGATCCGTTGCCCGGACATATCCCCACGGGACGGAGCGTCTGCAGTACGTCTTTGCATCCTCTGCCTCTATTCTGCAATCCTGTGCATACACAATATCGGTATTTCCCATATAGTCCCGCATACGCTGCTCGATAACAGATTTAATACCCGAAGCTGCCGGCTGTTCATGTCTTCCCTGTGCATCATACTCCATGCGCGGTGCAAAATGATGTTCTTTGCAAAACTTTAAATATTCCTGTGTCATCAATTCCATCGGAATCAGACCACCCGCTTTTTCCAAATGTCCTCCGCCGGAACCAATTCCTTTGCACAACTCTGCCGCAAGTTCACTCGCCTTGACTTCTTTCACGCAGCTTCTCACTGAAAACTTCACACCTTCTGGTTGCAGATTAAATGCCACACAGATATCAATCGCATCCACTTCCAGCACCAGATCGGAAATCAGTCCGAGAATATTCGGATCACACTGCCCCACTTTTACAATCGCGGCACGAAATTCTTCTACATAATCCGTATGAAGAAGTGCTGCTCCAGCAACTTCCAGTTCTTCCAGCGAAAGATTGGCATTGCGGAGTTTCCTCATGATTGCCGGGTCAAAGTTTGCCTCGTCACGCAGATCCCGGTCTAGCGGATGTACAATTTCCGTGAAACTTCCGGTATCCGTATATAATCCATAATACAGTGCTGTTGACAACTCACGATTACCTCGTACATCAAATCCTTCTGTTTTGAGCATGTTCCAGACCAGTGTCGAGCACGCACCCAGATTAGAACGCACCTCGGAAAGCTCTGGTAATTCTGTGCAGATCCGGTGATGGTCAATCACAGCAATATGTTCTGCTTCAAACACTGCAGAATTTCCGGAATGGTACTGGCAGTCCACCATCACCAATAACTCTGGTTTGTGCAGATAATCCACATGCTCGATTGGTATTTTCAGATCCCGGATCAGCATCACCAGATTCGTTTTCCGAATCACATTCTGCCCTCCGTAAATCAGACGTGGTTCTTTCCCTTTGGATTTTAAATACAGATAGACCCCAAATCCACATGCAATGGTATCTGCATCCGGATTGTCATGGCACTGTATTACAATATTGTCATACGCTAATAACTCACTCAGTTTCATCTTAATTCCCCTTGCCTGATTGTTCTACTTGCTTTTTAGATTATATGGGAAGAAAAAGCTGCTGCGGTTCTTTTTGTCAAACATCGAATTATATTGCAGCATATGATACTTTTCAATCCATTCTTTTTCTTCTCCCTCGGCCTCATCGATATGCAGGTAGCAGCCTTTACTTTTGGAATAATAACCTCTGGAATTGATGGCTGGAACAACCTCCTGCATATCTGCCAGAAACTTATTGTATGCCGGAAGCTCAATTCCAGCCCGTTCCAGTGCCATGGTAGACAGATAATCAAGACTGGTAATGTCTACCGTTTCTTCCGGTGTATCATAATTGGTCCAGATAAAAAACGGAACTGTGTACAGTTTTTCCAGCTCATCTTCCGTCAGCCCTGTGAGTCCTTTTCCATTCAGAATCGGATAAAAATTACTGTTTAAGCTTGGCTGATGATCTCCAAAGAAAATGATTTCTACCGGATCATCTACCTTTGAAAAATAACTGATCAGATTTTTTACTGCCTCATCACTCTCGTGTACCAGGGACAGATACTGGTTGGCATCCGTATAAGAACGTCCAACTTTATAATAATTCTCCGGAAAATTGTCATAGGTTTCTGTATAACCACCGTGGTTCTGCATGGTAATTCCCATAAAGAACAGTTTTTCATTATTTTTACGGTTTTCATAACGCTTGATAATCTTATCATACAGTTCCTGATCGGTAATATATTCCCGCAGGATCTTTGTCTGGTCAAAATAATCAATAAAGTGCATTTCGTCAAACCCGATATGCGGATACACCAGATTCCGGCTCCATCCGGTTTCATAATATGGATGCATGGCAATGCACGTATACCCGTCATCTTTCAGATTTGACACAATCGTTGTCGGAGTATCACTGATATACTGCTGATAAACAACGGATCCCATCGGAAGAAATGCCATGGAATTTCCGGACATAAATTCCCACTCCGAATTAGGAGTCTTCGCGCCAAATACCGACGAAAGTGCATATCCCTTCGTTGTATTCTCTTTCAAAGAATCGATAAACGGTGTGAGTGGCATGTTGGTCTGCAGATCCCCAAGCACACTCAGATCGGAAAATGATTCATTCATAATGGCAATGATCGTCGGATTTTTTACCTTTTCATTCGTTTTGCTGTAATCCTTTTTATCGGATTGATAGGTTTTCTCCAGTTCTTTGATCTTATCCTCGGAATATCCTTCCGGAGCAGAAATAAAACTGTCACGAATTCCCAGTACGTAATTCAACAGATATCCATTACGATAGGTTCCCTTCTGTTCCCACGTCTCTGTATTTACGTCATAAGCATTTGCTGCAATGATCACACAACTTAAGGCAATTGCCATCACAGAAATTACCCGCATCTGGATTTTTCCAGTAAACCGAACATGCCATTTGCGGACAAATGCAATAAACAATGCCGCCAGAAAGATCACATACACTCCACGATCGTTCAATTGCAATTTATAATTTCCCGCCACACTCAGACCGGTTCCAATAGATCTGATATCGGAAAATGTAAATTCATTCCCACGAAACAGATATACAAAATAGTCTACAAATCCAAACGAAAGCAGCGACACATGGGCAATGATGCAGGTCAGCCCGCTGTTGTTCGTAAAAATCTGCACAACAAAATAGACAATCAGACAGCAAAGCACATTTAAAAAGAGCTTCTCGTACGTTGTCCTCGTAAAGTTTTCAGGATCAAGCAGCATATACTGTATCGAAAAAGTGGTGAGACAGGAACCTCCGATAAACAGAATCAGTGTCCAGAGCCATGGACACCGGTCATCCAGTTCCAGATGCAGACTTTTTACCAGATAGTACAGAAATCCATATGCGATCAATGCAACGATGGAAAAATCAATGGTCACATACATTACGACTGCCAATATAATTGCAATCGCCGCCCGGATGTTATTTTTTTTATCGTATTGAAGTTTGATTTTAAATTTTGGTTTCATGCCATTACAATACAACAAAATTCCCGGCATGTAAACCGGGAATCCTGTCTGAAATCTTAATTTTGTGTGAATTAT
>ERZ808270.523-NODE-523-length-21816-cov-5.208171_pt1 | contig 21816 bp, 18 predicted proteins | sample MGYA00521082_ERZ808270 | MGnify/ENA primary metagenome ERZ808270 (study PRJEB31516, sample SAMN03275594) | gut metagenome | biome: mammalia-associated habitat; material: feces | host: Papio cynocephalus | place: Kenya | collected 2012-07-27 ... | reverse complement strand
ATACGATGAACTACGTGAAGTGCGACGTTTCCACCATCTGTATCGGCATGGCTGCAAGCATGGGCGCGTTTTTGTTATCCAGCGGCGCCAAAGGCAAGCGTTACGCGCTGCCTAATTCCGAAATCATGATTCATCAGCCCCTCGGCGGCGCGCAGGGGCAGGCGAGCGACATCAAGATTCAGGCAGATCATATTCTGCGCACCAAAGCCAAGCTCAACCGGATTCTTTCCGAAAATACGGGGAAAGATCTTTCTGTGATCGAGCGGGATACCGACCGCGACAATTATATGTCCGCGGACGAGGCGCGCGAATACGGCTTAATCGATAAGGTGTTCGACAGAAGATAAAAATCGTACCGAAAACACGAAACAAACACGACGCGCTGCTTTCCCGGAAATACGAAAGAGGCGCGCCTGTTTTATTCGGACGTGCCGCGCGAGAAAATTCCGTATTCCCCTCGCACCGTAGTCGGCGCACGGGCGGAACACGCGGAACGGACGGCACGAAAGAGAAAGCACAAGGAGGTATAAAACCATGGCTGAAAAAGAAAGACACTGTTCCTTTTGCGGCAAGAAAGAAAGCGAAGTCAGACAGCTGATCGCTTCTCCAGAAGGAACGTTCATCTGCGAAAACTGCGTGGAAATCTGCAAAACCATGCTGGACGAAGCGCTTGAAAAGGAGGATTCGGCAAACGCCGTCGTCCCCCTCAAAAAACCCGCCGAGCTCAAAGAGGAACTGGATAAATATATCGTCGGGCAGGATAAGGCGAAGCGCGTTTTGTCGGTTGCCGTGTACAACCATTATAAGCGCATCAATTCGCTTGCGGAAAAGAAAGACGACGACGTAGAAATCGAAAAGAGCAACATTTTGCTTCTCGGTCCCACGGGCAGCGGAAAAACGCTGCTTGCCAAAACGCTGGCGCGCATTTTAAACGTGCCCTTCGCCGCGGCGGACGCCACCACGCTCACCGAAGCGGGCTACGTGGGCGAGGACGTGGAAAATATTCTTTTAAAACTCATCCAGAACGCGGATTACGACGTATCCCGCGCGCAGCGCGGCATCATCTATATCGACGAAATCGATAAAATCGCGCGCAAGGGCGAAAACGTATCTATCACGCGCGACGTATCGGGCGAGGGCGTGCAGCAGGCGCTTTTGAAAATCATCGAAAGCACCGTGGCTTCCGTTCCCCCGCAGGGCGGCAGAAAGCACCCTCAGCAGGAGTGCCTGAGAATCGATACCACAAACATTCTGTTCATCTGCGGCGGCGCGTTCGTGGGCTTGGATAAAATCGTCGCTTCCCGTAAGGACGATACCACGCTCGGTTTCGGTGGCAAAGTGCGCCTCGGCAAAGACGAGGTGGATTATTCCGCGCTGGAAGACGTAAAGCCGCAGGATCTGACGAAATTCGGCTTGATTCCCGAATTCGTGGGCAGACTTCCCATCGTGGTAAACTTAAACCCGCTGGACGAAGAAGCGCTGGTAAAAATCCTCACCGAGCCGAAGAACGCGATTATCAAGCAGTATCAGAAGCTTGTGGGGCTGGACGGCGTGAAGCTCACCGTAGAGGACGACGCGGTGCGCGAAATCGCGCAGACGGCTATCCGTTTAAAGACGGGCGCGCGCGGCTTGCGTACGATTATCGAGGGCGTCATGACGGGCGTGATGTACAAAATTCCTTCCGAACCGAACGTAGAAGAAGTCATCGTTACGAAGGAGTGCATTACAAACGGCGCCGAACCGATTCTGGTTTATAAAAAATCGGCATAAAACACCGCGTGAATCTGTAAGACTGTCGCAACGTCTTTGCGACAGCCTTATTTTTTGCTTTCTCCTTACGTCAAGGCTTCCCCTTGGGGGGAGGCTCCTTGCGAAGCAAGGTGGTGAGGGGCGTAGGTCATTTTTGATTGAAGTTTTCCACCGGAAATTTTCAATCAAGGGGCGCAAATTGTTTTCCGTTGCCTCTCATCACCCCCTGCTTTCCCCTTTGGGTTTAGCCTTGTCGAGTTGCCGCTTGAAGGCAATCTCGGCAAGTAGAGTGGCGCGCAGCGCCGATAGAGGGCAAAAAGAAACAAGCCGATAGCAGATACAAAAATAAATCCTACGCTGTAAATCAACCATTCAACAAAAAACGCGTTGCGCCGCCCGCTGCCCCGTCGTTTTATCCGCAGCCGCTGTATTGTTCGTTGCGGGCGATGTCAGCCGTGTATCGGCGCTTTGAGGAATTTGTTTAAAAGACGGGCGCGCGGGGTAAAAATAATTATATGGAAAAGAATACGAAAAAGAAAAAAATAGTTCTTCCCGTGGTCCCTCTCCGCGGGAAAGTGGCGTTTCCGGGCACGATTTTCTCGTTCGACGCGGGCAGACCGGGCACGATCGAAGCGATTAAAATTTCGTCCGCGCAGTATAACGGCGAAATTTTAATCTGCACGCAGAAAGATACCGATAAAAACGACGTCTCCGCCGAGGATATGTATTCCGTAGGCACGGTGGCGGAAATAAAACAGGTTACCAACCTTCCGGGCGGCGCCGTGCGCGTGGTGGCGGAAGGGCAACGCGCGGTAAAAGCCAAAGCGTTCACGCTCACCGATTGTTTCTATGCGGAATGTGCCGAACGGAAAACCGTGCACGGCGATCCCGTCATCGAAGAAGCCTATCTTCGTTCCGCCCGCGCGCTGGTTGCCGACGTGCTGATTTCCGAGGGCAAACTCAATAAGGAAACGGCAGCCAAATTAGAGCTCACCGCCGACGCGGACGAATACGTCAACGCCGTCGTCAACGCCATGCGCGTGCGGCTGGACGTCAAACAGCGGATTCTGGAAGAAACCGACGTGGTGGAACGCCTGAAACTTCTGGAACAGTGCCTGAACGACGAGCTGGAAATTTCCAAAATCGAAAAGCGCATCTCTTCCGCCGTGCGGCAGAGCATCGAACGTTCGCAGAAAGATTATTACCTCCGCGAACAGCTGAAAGCCATTCACGGCGAGCTCGGCGACGACGGCAAGGAACAGGACAAGTACCGCGAAAAAGCGGAAGAAAAGCACCTGCCCGATTACATGCGCGAGAAGTTTCTGAAAGAGGTCGACAGGCTCGGCAAAATGCAGCCCTCTTCGCCGGAATACACCGTCGTTACGTCCTATCTCGATCAGGTGCTGGAACTCCCGTGGACGGAGGAAACCAAAGATACCGAAAAACTTTCGGACGCGGCGGCGATTTTAAACGAAGATCATTACGCGCTTGAAAAAATCAAGGACAGAATCTGCGAATATCTCGCCGTTTTAAAACTGACGGGCAATATGAAGGCGCCCATTCTGTGCTTCGTCGGTCCTCCGGGCGTGGGCAAAACCAGCATCGCCCGTTCCATCGCCCGCGCGCTCGGCAGAAAATTCGTCCGCATGAGTCTCGGCGGCGTGAAAGACGAAGCGGAAATCCGCGGACACCGCCGCACGTATATCGGCGCGATGCCGGGGCGTATTTTGTATGCCATGAAGAGCGCGGGCACGATCAACCCAGTGATTCTGCTGGACGAAATCGATAAAATTTCTTCGGATATGCGCGGCGATCCCGCCAGCGCGCTTCTGGAAGTGCTCGATCCCGAACAGAACAATTCTTTCCGCGACCGGTATCTCGAAGAGCCGTACGATTTATCGAAAGTGCTGTTCGTTACCACGGCAAACACGCTGGATACCATTCCCGCGCCGCTGCTCGATCGTATGGAAGTCATCGAACTTTCGGGGTATACTTTGGAAGAAAAGAAAGAAATCGCGCGGCAGTATTTAATCCCCAAACAGCTGAAAGCCAACGGACTTACGGAAAAAGACGCAAGCTTTACGGACGGCGCGATTAAAAAAATCATCGAAGGGTACACTATGGAAGCTGGCGTGCGCACGCTGGAACGCACCATAGGCGCCGTATGCCGCAAAATCGCGGTAACGGCGGCGGACGCCGACGAACGCGTGAAAGTTTCCGTTACCGAAAAGGCGGCGGAAAAATATCTCGGCACGCCGCGGTTTGTCAGAAACGAAGTGGAAAAACAACCGGAAGTCGGCGCGGCGGTCGGGCTCGCCTGGACGGCGGTCGGCGGCGTAACGCTTACGGTGGAAGCCGCCATCGTGAAAGGCAAGGGCGACGTGCGCCTGACGGGCAAACTCGGCGACGTCATGAAAGAATCGGCGCTCGCCGCGCTCACGTTCATCCGCTCGCACGCAAGCCGTTACGGGCTGAACGAAGAAGTTTTCGAAGAAAGCGACGTGCATATTCACGTGCCGGAGGGCGCCACGCCGAAAGACGGTCCCTCCGCGGGCATCACCATGGCTACGGCGGTACTTTCCGCGTTTTCGGGGCTGCCCGTAAAAAAGAGCGTGGCGATGACGGGCGAAATCACGTTGCGCGGCAAAGTGCTGCCCATCGGCGGCTTGAAAGAAAAGGCGCTTGCGGCGCGCCGCGCGGGCATCACGCGCGTGATTATCCCCGCGGAAAACAGAAAAGATCTGGAAGAACTTCCCGCGCCGATCCGCGCCGAAATGACGTTTATTCCCGTAACCGACGCGGAAGAAGTATTCAGAGAAGCAATCGAAAATTTTAAAATCTGCGACGCGCCCGCGCCCAAGGCGGAAAAACGTGGTCGCGGCGGCGTTTACCCTCCCCACGGCGAGCCGATGCCCTGCTGACGGGCGGCGCGAAACATAAAAACGCCCCCGCCGCGGGCGGAGCGAAACAGGTTTTTCAAGGTGGACTATGGAATATCTTTACAAAAAAAATCCGGGCGGAGAAGCGGAAGAAAAAAAGCCCCCGCTCGTCATAAAAAACGCGAAGTTCGTAACGTCCGCGGCAACAAGCGCGCAGTTTATCAAAGCGGATAAGCCGATGATCGCGGTGTGCGGCAAATCCAACGTGGGCAAAAGCACGTTCATCAACATGCTTGCGGGGCAGAAACGGCTGGCGAAAACAAGCGCCGCGCCGGGCAGAACGCGCCTCGTGAATTATTTCGATTTCGGCGAATTTTATCTGGTGGATCTTCCGGGGTACGGCTATGCGGAAGTTTCGCGGGCGGAAAAGGCGAAATGGGCGAAAACGCTCGATAAATTTTTCGAAAACAAACGCGAGCTCGCGCACGTGTTTCTCCTGCTCGATTGCCGGCACGATCCCACGGCGGAAGATTTGCAGATGCTTGCCTATCTGAACTATCACGTCGTGCCGTTCACCGCCGTGCTCACGAAAGGCGACAAACTTTCGAAAATGAAGCTGAAAGAACAGAAAATTAAAATCGCGGCGAAAGCGGGGCTCGCGGCGGGCAACATCATCGCCACCGCCGCGGCGGACGGCACGGGCAAAACGGAAATTCTGCAAAAAACGGCGGAAATTCTCGCGCTTTCCCGCGCAAAGCAAAGCGATACGGAAGAACCCGAAGAGGAAACGGAAGATGAAAACGATGCTTGCGGATCAGACGACGGAACGGGAAATTAAACCGTCGGAAAAAACGGAAACATTGCCCTCGGAAGAGGCGGAAGCGTTGTCGGCGAAAGAAGCGGCGCAATTTGCGGAAAAGGAAATTGCAGAAACAAAGAAAGAACGCGTCGATTACGTAACGATGTTCTGCCTGTTCATGTGCGGAAATCTTCTCGGAGTGTTGATGGAAGGCGTGTTCTGCGTGTTCCGTTACGGGCACTGGGAAACGCACGTCGTTACCGTCTGGGGACCGTACAATCTGCTCTACGGCTTTGCCGCCGCAATTCTTTACGCGGGCGCCGTGCTGCTGCGCGGCAAACCCGTCGCGGTGCAGTTTGCGGTATTTGCCTTCGTCGCCACGGCGCTGGAACTTGCCGCCGGCTTGCTGCTGGAATTCGGCATGCACATGCGCGCGTGGGATTACACGCACGCGTTTCTGAACGTCCGCGGGCATATCTGCCTGAAAATGACGCTTGCCTGGGGCGCTTTGGGCGTGGCGTTCGCGCACTTCGCGGTGCCGCCGGCGGAGCGGCTGTTTCAAAAAACGCGCGGGCACGCGGTAAACGCGATTTGCGCGGTGCTTACGGCGTTCATGGCGGTAAATATCGGCGTAACTACGATAAGCATGGCGCGCTGGGCGCAGCGGCAGCAGGGCAAGGAACCTTCCTGCCGGATCGAACGCCGGATCGACGAAAAATTCAACGACGATTTCATGCGCCGCCGCTTTATCGAATGGCGCCCCATGCCGTAAATTCCTCGCGGGCGCTTCCGCAACGGAAACTCTCGGCGGAACCTTCCGCGAAGCCCCCGCAGATAACGGCGCCGGAAACGCGAAGGTTCCGCCTTTATTTTCGCGGCAAAAAGAATTGACAAACCATCGGGAAACATAGTATAATAAAACCCGAACAAGCAAAAAAAGGTGAAAAGAAGCGATGCGAATCTGGGCAAAAGCGATGAAAGGCGGCAAAATCCGCAAACAATTTGTATACGAGCGCGACGGCAAAGTGGTGTACTCGCAGTATTTCACGTATTTATCGGAAATCTGCGCCGCGCTGGACGTCCCCACGCCCGTGCTTTTAAAAACGCATATTTTCAATTTCGCCAAATTCAATCACGTCAATTTTCTCCCGCGCGATTTCGTGGAAAGCTTCCCCTACGATAAACTTGTGCTCGAAAATATCTTTTAACGCCCCGGCGGCTTTGTCGGCGGTTCCGTCGGCTGTTCGGCGGGGCGCCGCGAAAAATAAAATTTTCGCAAAATCCCCGCTTTTTCCTTGACAAATCCCCGATTTCGGGGTATAATACAGGTACTGTGAAAACCGAATAAAGCCGTGGCATGTGCCGTATCGAAAGGCGCATCGTCGCGGTTGTCTTTTTGCGTTCTTTGAAAAAGGACGGTTTTTTTGTTATTAAACGGAAAAACGCCCGAAAAAGCCCCGTAAAAAGCAAACAAGCGGCAGAAATCCGACAGAAATCGCAGAAGAAAACAAAACAAATTCAGAAAGCTTTCAAAAGGAAACTTTTAAAGATAAGCAGGAAAATTCCGGAGGTAAACAAGACATGGCTGAAAAATTTCAGATGACGCAGAAAGGGTACGACGAAGCGGTGAAACTGCTCAAATACCTGCAGGGCACCAAGCGCAAGGAAATCGTTGCGCGCATCGCGGAAGCGCGTTCGCACGGCGACCTTTCCGAAAACGCGGAATACGACGCGGCGCGCACCGAACAATCCAACAACGAAATGGAAATCGAAGAGCTCGATTATAAAATCAAAAACGCCGAAATCATCGCCGAAAACAACGATACAAGCAAGGTGAACATCGGCAACGTGGTAAAGGTGTACGATCCCGATCTCGAAGAGGAAGAAACCTACGAAATCACCGGCACCACCGAATCGAACATTCTCGAAAACAAAATTTCCAACGTCTCCCCCGTGGGCGCGGCGCTCATCGGTTCGAAAGTGGGCGATCACGTAACCGTCCGTCCCGACGGCGGCGAATCGTACGTGCTCGTCGTCAAAGAAATTTCGCTCGCGAAGAAGTAATCCGCGGCGCTCCCCGGCAGGCGCGCATACAAAAGCGCGCGCCCGGCAAGAAGTAAAAACGAGGTAAAAACCTATGGAAGAAAACAAGCAGAACGCAAACGGACAAGCCTCTGTGGCGCCCGCCGCGGCTCCGGAACAAACCGCGGAAACGCTCGCCGAACAGGCGCGCATCCGCCGCGAAAAACTGGCGAAATTGCAGGGCGAGGGCAAGAACCCGTACGAGCAGGTGAAATACCCGGTAGACGCGGACAGCGCCGCCGTCAAAGCGAATTTCGAAGCGTACGAGGGCAAAACGGTAACGATGGCGGGCAGAATGATGTCCCGCCGCATTATGGGCAAAGCCTCGTTTTCGCACATTGCCGATAAAAGCGGCTCCATTCAGATTTACGTTACCCGTCAGGATATCGGCGAAGAAAACTATCTTTCCTACAAAAAAGATTACGACATCGGCGATATTTTCGGCTTCAGAGGCTTCGTATTCAAAACGCAGACGGGCGAAGTAACGGTACACGTAACCGAACTGGTGCTTTTAACGAAATCCCTGCTCCCCCTGCCCGAAAAATACAACGGCTTGCAGGATAAGGATATGAAATACCGCCTGCGCCACCTCGATCTTATCATGAACGACGACGTGAAGCAAACCTTCCGTCTGCGTTCGAAAATCATGAAAGAACTGCGCGCGTATCTCGATTCGAAAGGCTATCTCGAAGTGGATACGCCCGTGCTGCTGCCCCTTGAAATCGGCGCCGACGCCCGCCCGTTCAAAACGCACCACAACGCTTTGAACATCGATATGTATATGCGTATCGAAACGGAGCTGTTTTTAAAGCGCCTGATCGTCGGCGGACTGGACCGCGTATACGAAGTGGGCAGAATTTTCAGAAACGAGGGCATGGACGCCTTCCACAACCCCGAATTTACCACCATCGAAATGTATCAGGCATACACCGATTACAAGGGCATGATGGATCTGATCGAGGACATGTACAAAACGGTAACGCAGAACGTCTGCGGCACGCTGGACATCACCTATCAGGGCACGGAAATTCACATGGGCGAATGGACGCGCCTCACCATGGCGGAAGCCGTGGAAAAATACGCGGGCGTTCGCTATGACGACTGGAAAACGGACGAAGAAGCCCGCGCCGCCGCAAAAGCGAAGGGCGTGGAGCTTTCCCACGGCGAAGAATCCACCAAAGGCTACGTGCTCATCGATTTCTTCGACGCGTTCGTGGAAGAAAATCTTATCCAGCCCACGATTATTTACGATTATCCCGTGGAAAATTCGCCGCTTGCCAAACGCAAGCCGTCGAATCCCGCGTTTACGGAGCGTTTCGAATACTTCATCTGCGGGCACGAATACGGCAACGCGTTCTCGGAACTCAACGATCCCATCGATCAGCTGGCGCGCATGCAGAAGCAGGTAAACGAGAAGCGCAAGGCGGGCAATCTTTCGGCGCAGGTGGACGAGGACTTCATCAACGCCCTCGAATACGGCTTGCCCCCCACGGGCGGCTTAGGCATGGGCGTAGACCGTCTGATTATGCTTTTAACCGACAGCGCGACGATAAGGGATGTTATTTTGTTCCCCACAATGAAACCGAAAAAGTAATTTTTTTTCGTTGTGTCTGCATCGCGAAATACTTTGTCGCGCTTGCGTTTTTGTCGCAGTCACGTACGTCTCTGTACGCTCCTGCTCCAAAATACGCGCGCTTCGCGTCTTTCGCGCGCATACGCAACGAAAAATCGTTTTGAATTTGCAAAGCGTTATCTCCGCAAAAAATTTCGTTTTGAATTTGCAAAAAAGCCTTCCCCCCCGGGGGGAAGGTGTCTGCGATAGCAGACGAATGAGGGGCGTAACTGATTCCGAATGGAAATTTTCCACAAGAAATTTTCAATCAAGGGGCACTCGAAAAACAACGCAGCCAAAGTTTAACGCAATCACAGGGAGGAAATAATGGACGCACGGATTACAAAAAAACGTTTATCTCAGATGCTTTCCTACGACTGGATTAAAATCATCGCCTGCATCGTTGCGGGAATCTTTTTGTGGAGCCTGATTTTCACCACTACGGCGGCACGGCTTAACCCCGCGCAGACGTTTACGGCGTACGCGTATATCGGTACGACTCCCTCTTCGGGGTTCTCGTCCAAAATCGCTTCCCGTTCCGGACTTTCGGGCGGTTTTTCTTACGACGTCATCGAAACAAACACCGTAGATCTCGCCTCGGCGGGCAATCAGGCGTACACCCTTCTGGAAGCGCGCCTCGGCGTGCAGGAAGGCAACGCCGTGTTCGTTGCGCCGCTTTCTTACGAAATCGACGACGGCAACGGCGGTAAAACCACGCGCACCTACACGCAGGATTTGCTGTTGCGCACCTATCCTTCCGCGCTGTCGTTCGGCTCGGCGGAGGACGGCGACGGCGAAGCTTCGAAAACCTCGTATTTCGCCCGCACGGAAAACTTTTTAAACCTCTATTACACCGCGGGCTACGAAAACGCGGAAAGTTTCAGCGAAGAAAAAGCGGAACAGATTTTCAGAAACCGCATTAAAACGCAGAAGGACAAGCGCTACAAAAACGAAACGCAGATTTTAAACGGCGTCAAAGACGAAATCGCGCGTATCAAAGGCTACCGCGATAATTACCTTGCTTTCAGAGGATATCTGGAAGAGGGTATCATCTCGCTTAGCGAAGAAACGTTCACGATGACGTCGTATTCGGGCGCGTCGCAGCAGATTACGGGCTATTACAGCGTCAATCTCTGCCCCGACGATCGCATGGAAAACCTCAAGGAACTGATTTGCTATCAGGACGAAACCACGGGCTCGTACACCGCGAAAAACATGCGGCTGGTGCTTCTGAATCTCGTCAAAGACGAATACGGCTACGCGTTGTACGAAAATTACGGTTTTATCCGTAAAATCGTGGAAACGTACCGCAACGACGCGTAAAGGAACGTAATTGCAGATGAAAACAGGCAAGTTTATCACCATCGAAGGCTGCGACGGTTGCGGAAAAAGCACGCAGACGGAGCGGCTGAAAAAATATTTCGACGAGCACGGCGTCGCGTACGTATCCACGCGCGAACCCGGAGGCGGAAAAATTTCGGAAGCCATCCGCGAGCTGATTCTGGACGGAAAAAACGCCGAGATGACCGACGAATGCGAAGCGCTTTTGTATGCGGCGGCGCGCGTGCAGCATCTTTCCGATACCGTGGCTCCCGCGCTGGAAGCGGGCAAAATCGTGCTTTGCGACAGGTATGTGGATTCCTCTTTCGCCTATCAGGCGGAGGGCAGAGGGCTGGGCGATAAATTCGTGGCTTCCATCAACGCGTACGCCATCGAACACTTCACGCCGGACACCACGATTTTCATCGATCTTCCCCCGCGCGAAGCGTTTCTGCGCAAACACGGCGCGGATAAAAACGATCGCATGGAGCTGGCTGGCGAAGCGTTTCACGAAAGGGTATACCGCGGCTTTTTAAAGCAGGCGCGGGAAAACAAAGAACGCTTCATCGTGGTGGACGGCAGAAAGAGCAAAGACGAAACGTTTGCCGATATTCTCGCCGCCTTAAAACAGCGCAAAATTATCCCGTAAATCCCCCTTTCCCCCTTGCTTTCCCCTTTTGGGGGAAAGTGGCGCGCAGCGCCGAAAGAGGACAATTTAGACTTTGCCTATTTCTCGGCTTCCCCTTGCCTGAAAAAAAATTCAGCGAACTTCATTTTTTCGGCAAAAATGTGAAGCCTTTCCTTACGTCAAGGCTTCCCCTTGCCTGCATAAAATTTTGCTTGCAAAATTTTCTTCGGCAAAAATGGTCAGCCGCTACGCGGCTTCCCCTTGGGGGGAAGCTGTCAACAAAGTTGACTGATGAGGGGCAGTTGCATTTACGATAAAAAATTTTTAAGCAAACAGGCAGCAAAAATTGTCAGCCGCTTCGCGGCAGAGAGAATTTTTTGAAATTCTCTCGGATAACTACATAAATAAGAAAGGTTTTCGGAGAACACTTTCTTACAGGAACGGCGCGAAAGCGGCGTTCCGAAAATAAAAACAACCGAGGTAAAACTAAATGGAAAACAAACTCTTTTCCGCAAAAGCTCTTTGCCGTTCGGGGGTGATCGCCGCATTGTACGTGGCGCTTACCGTTTCGTTCGGCTCTCTTTCTTTTCTCGGCGGGTTGCAGGTGCGCCCGTCCGAGGGATTGTGCATGTTGCCGCTCATCTATCCTGAGGCGGTGCTTGCGCTTACGGTGGGGTGCTTTATCTCCAACCTGTTCTCGCCGTTCGCCGTATTCGACGTTACGCTGGGCGTAGGCGCAACGTTGCTTGCGGCAATCTGCACGCGGCTCATCGGCAAAGCAATCGCAAATTCGAAAAAAACGCTGCCGCTTAAAATCGTGCTCGGCGGATTGTTCCCCGTGCTCTTCAACGCGGCTATCGTGCCCCTTATCGTGTTTTTCGGCAGCACGGGCACGGGCGAAATCACGGTGGCGGCATACTTCGCCATGGCGTGGGAAGTGGGCTTGGGCGAAGCCATCTGGGTGTACGCCGTGGGCACGCCGTTAATCCTTTTCTGCAACCGTCAGCTGGCAAAAAACAATCCTTTTTTCGCCGTAGCTGACAAAAAATGTGCAAAAAAGGCGGGCGAAGAAAGCGAAAAGCCCGGAAAAGACGAAACAAAAGATTGACAAACCCGTTTTCAATGCGGTATAATATGATTGCCGAGCGGCAGGATATGCGCCTCCCGGCGTATTATACGTTTCTCATGCGGGGAGAAAAATGAACGAATTAAGCGAATTATTTTCGGAAATCAAAGACGGAGGAAAAATCGTGCTGGAGCACGGCAGAGAATACCACGTGTATTCCGCCGACGTTCCCGCGGATAAAAACACCGCGGCGATTTTCCTCAAAGATAAAAAGAACATCGTAATCGACGGCGGCGGCTCGGCACTTAAAATCCACGGCGCCTTTTCGGCGTTTACGTTTATCGGCTGCAAAAACATCGCCGTTAAAAATCTCACGGCGGATTTCATTACGGAAGAACCCTGCGAAACTCCCGCGCCCGCGACGCTTATCGAAAACAGCGAAAACGTCGTGCTCCGAGGCGTGCGGTTTCGTCGGTTTCAGGGTTCCGGCGTGGTGGCGCGCGGCGTGAAGAACGCGAAGTTTCTTCGCGCGGAGTGCCTTCTGAAAGACGGCGACGGCAAAAAATGCGAAGGGTATTTCCGCTTCGAAAACTGTAAAGGCAAGGCGCTGCTGGACGGCTGCACGGTGCGCGCCGGCGGCGCAAGCGGCGATTTTGCGGGCGTCCGCGGCGAAGAAAAGTGCAATCTGGAAGTCAGAAACTGCTACGTATCGGATAACGCGGGCAGAGGAGTGTATTACGCGGCGGGCGGCAAAGCCGTGGTGGAGGGCAACACGTTTGCCCGCACGGGCGGCGCGGCGCTCTGCGCGCGCGATTGCAAGGAAACGGGCGCCGCATACGTGAAAAAAATCGTATTTAAAAACAACGTGGCGGACGGCTGCGGCAATCTGTACGAAGAAAAATATTCGGTGGCGTACTTCCCCACTTCCGAAGCGGGCTGCGAGAACTGCTCCGAAGCAAACGCGGCGTGCTGCGGCAAAAAAACGGTGGGCAAGCTGGTACTCAGAGACAACCACTTTTTCAACCCGGAGGAAGAGGAACACCGCATTTATCTTGCCGGCGTGAAGAGCGTGGTTTTCAAAAACAACACGTTCGACCGCCCGTATAAAATCGATAAAGAAAACGTGAAAAAACTTACGGAAAACGGCGATATTGCGGCGGAAAAGTGTTCGTAACCGGCAAAAAATTGCAAAAAAAGACGGGAAAATTGCGCAAAAACGCGTAAAAAATCACGTAAAATAAAGCAAAAACAGCATAAAAACAGTATAAAAACGGCAAAAAATCGGCAAAAAATCGCCGGAAAAACTACATTCTGGAGCTAAAAAAATGTTCGTAAACAATCGCGAATGGGAAAAAACGGAAGATTTCGGCATGCTGCCGATCCGCGCGTATTATACGCCGTTCGATAAAAAGGACGGCTACGATAAAGACAGGGAAAAGTCTTCCCGATTTCAGTCTTTAAACGGCGAGTGGAAACTGAAAGCGCACGCAAGAATCGAAGAGTGCAACCTTGAAGAAGAGTTGCCCGATTGCATCGAAGTGCCTTCCTGCGTGCAGATGAAGGGCTACGACGCGCCGCAGTACACCAACGTGCGTTATCCGTTCCCGTTCGATCCGCCGTATATCGATAAAGATATTCCCGCGTTCCACTACCGCCGCACGGTGAACATCGAAAACAACGGCAAAAAACCGCGCCTCGTGTTCGAAGGGGTGGATTCGGCATTTTATGTGTTTCTGAACGGCAGGCTGCTGGGATATTCGCAGATTACCCACCGCCTTACCGAGTTCGATTTGTCTGCGGCGGAAAAAGGCGAAAACACGCTGGACGTGATCGTTCTGAAATGGAACGCTTCTTCCTACCTCGAAGATCAGGATAAGTGGCGTTTTACGGGCATTTTCGGCAGCGTGTACGTGCTTTACCGCGACGAAAACGCTGTGGAAGATTACTTCCTGAAAACGAAAAAGAGCGGAAACGGCTGGGTGCTTTCCTTTGAAAACCTTGCGGGCGGCGAGTGCTTCGTAACGTTCGAAAACGAAAAGAAACCGGTGAAGCCCGGAACGACGGAAGAATTTTTTATCGCAAATCCGAGACTCTGGAGCGCGGAAATTCCCGATTTGTACCCCGTGCTGATTGAGAGCGGCGAGGAAAAAATTTACGAAGAAGTCGGCTTCCGCACGCTGAAAATCGAAAACAAAGTATTTTATCTGAACGACAAGCCGATTAAACTTTGCGGCGTGAACCGCCACGAGTTCCACCCCGAAAAGGGCGCGGCGATTTCGCTTGCGGACGCGGAAAACGATATTATCATCATGAAGAAGTATCACGTGAACGCCGTCCGCACTTCGCACTACCCCAACATGCCCGAATTTTACCGTCTGTGCGACAGATACGGCATTTACGTGTTCGACGAGGCGGACGTGGAAACCCACGGCGCCGTGATTACGGACGGCGACTGGAAATCCTGGGACGATTATAAGGGAATCGCGGATTACGATCTGTACGAAAACGCGATTGTTTCCCGCTCGGTTACGATGGTAAAGCGGGATAAAAACCGCCCGTCCGTGATTATGTGGTCGCTGGGGAACGAATCGCATTTCGGCAAGAATTTCGTGAAAGCGGCGAGAACCGTGAAAGCGATTGACGATACCCGTTTCGTGCACTACGAACAGCACGTGTATCTTGCGGGAACGGACGAATATTACGACGACGCGATAGACGTGGTATCGAGAATGTATTCGCCGATTTCCTGGATGAAAAACGATTACCTGAAAGACAAGCGCGAAACGCGCCCGATGGTGTATTGCGAATACTGCCACGCGATGGGCAACGGACCCGGAGATCTGGAAGATTACTGGAAAGTGTTCCGCTCTTCCGACCGCTTTATGGGCGGCTTCGTATGGGAGTGGGCGGACCACGGCATTTATATCGACGGCAAATACTATTACGGCGGCGATTTCGGCGAAAAATACCACGACGGCAATTTCTGCATAGACGGAATCGTATCGCCAGAACGCAAGGAAAAGGCGGGCACGTTGTGCATGAAACACGCGTACCAGCCCGCGGAAATTTCCTACAAAAACGGCAGAATCACGGTGAAAAACCGCTATTTCTTCAAGCCGCTGAAAGGCGTTTTAAAAGCGGAAATCAAGGCGGACGGGAAACGTCTGGACTTCATGAGCCGCGCGGCGGAAATTCCCGTCGGAGGCAAAAAGCGGTTTGTGTTCGAAATGCCCGCGCAAACGGAAGAGTACGCGGATAAATTCGCGGGGCTGAAAGTAACGTTTACCGATGGCGACGGGCTGACCTCCTCGGAATTTTTCACGCTGCGGGAAGGAGCGGAAAAGAAAATTTCCGCGCCCGCTTCGAAGGAGTGCGTCGCCACCGACGACGAATACGTTTTAAAAGGCGGCGATATCGCGCTGACGATAGAACGGAGCACGGGCAACCTGCTTTCCGTGAAGCGCGGCGAAAAGGAATACCTTACCGCGCCGATGAAAGTTTCGGTGTACCGCGCCCCTACCGACAACGAGAGAAACGAACGCGTCGAACGGGAGAAACGCGGCGTGTACGACGCGCTGCCGAGAGTGCGGTATGACGGGAAATTCGGCGACGGCGCCCTGACGTTGCAGGGAAAAATGATGCCCGAATACAGAAGAAGCGTGCTGGATTACACCCTGACTTACGCCGTAACGGACGAGGGATTCACGGTGCGGCTGCAATATAAAGCCGCCGCAAACGTAAAGAGCGGGCTGCCCGTAACGGGACTGCGCTTTGCGGTGAGAAAATCGGAAAAGAAAATCGATTACTTCGGGTATGGTCCGCAGGAGACGTACCGCGATACGCTTGCCGCGGCGGCGAAAGACGAATACGAGTACCGCGCGAGAAGCGGGTATCACAGATATATCAAGCCGCAGGAGAGCGGCAACCATGCGGAGACGGAGCGCGTTGCGCTTGCCGAAATGCAGATTTACGGGGAGCGCCCGTTCGACTTTTCGGCGATTATCTATTCCCCGGACGATCTGATGCGCGCGGAGCACGATTACGAACTGAAAGATTCGAAGAACACGTACGTGTTCCTCGGCACGAGCGAGGGGCTGGGTTCGAATTCCTGCGGTCCCGCGCCGGCGGAGGAATATCGCATCGACAAAGAGGGCGAGTTCGCGTTCGATTTCAGATTGCTGTAAAAATACCGTTTTCACGGCGGAACATTCCCTCCCCGATAAGCCGGGGAGGGATAAATTTTAAGGAGCGAAGATGCAGAAACAAAACGGACAAAGCGGACGGCGGGCGGAAGATTTCGATTTTTGCGCGATTACGGCGCCGCTGACGGCGTGGTTTAACCGCGTGAAGCGCGATTTGCCGTGGCGGGTGAATCCCACGCCCTACCGCGTGTGGGTATCGGAAATTATGTTGCAGCAGACACGCGTGGAAGCCGCGAAAGATTATTATCTGCGTTTTCTAAACGCGCTGCCCGCCGTGGAAGATCTGGCGGCGTGCGACGAGGAAACGCTGATGAAACTGTGGGAAGGCTTAGGGTATTATTCCCGCGCGCGCAACCTGCACAAAACGGCGAAAATCGTGTGCGAAGAATACGGCGGCGCGTTTCCGTCGGACGAAAAAGCGTTGCGGGCGCTGCCCGGAATCGGCGATTATACCGTGGGAGCGATCCGTTCGATTGCGTTCGGGCTGCCTTCGCCCGCCGTGGACGGCAACGTGCTGCGGGTGTGCAGCCGCCTTTCCGCCGACGCAACCGAAATTTCGGACGAGAACTTCAAAGCGAGGCTGAAAGCGCTGCTGGTGCCCGCGTACCCCGAAACGGCAAAGGGGTGTTCCGATTTTACGCAGGCGCTGATGGAGCTGGGCGCGCTGGTGTGCGTGCCGCGGTCGCCTGCGTGCGGGGAATGTCCGCTTGCGGCGATGTGCCTCGCGCATAAAAACGGCGAGGAAGGGAACTTCCCCGTAATGCCCGAAAAGAAGCCCAAGAAAGAGGAAACCGTTTACGCGTTCGTTATCATGACGCCGCGCGGAATCGCGTACAGAAAGCGGAATAAGGGCGTTTTACGGGGTATGAACGAATTTCCTTCGGAAACGGCGGACGGCGCGGACGGCGCGGACGAAAACGCGCGGGCGGCGCGTATACTGGAAGAGTGGGGCGTATCGGGCGCGAAGATATTGAAAAAGCACCGTTACGCGCATATTTTCACGCACGTGAAGTGGAACGTTACGGCGTTTACGGTAACGGCGGACGAAGCGCCGTTTTCCGCGGCATCCGAAGCGGAACTGCGCGAAAAGGCGGCTTTCCCCACGGCGTTCCGCCGCTGCCTCGATTATCTGGACGATTTCCGCGGGGCGTGAGCGTATGGAAGAAAAACGGTATAAGCTTGATTTCGATTTTATCCCCGAAGAGAGCTGGAAATTTAATCTGCGCCACCTTTTATCGCCCGCGGCGTGGGACGTGGTGCGGCGGGACGCGTATAAACGGGCAGGCTATAAGTGCCGTATCTGCGGCAGGGGAAATTGTCGCCTCGAAGCGCACGAAAAATGGAGCTTCGACCCGGAGAAAAAAATACAGAAACTGGAGGACGTGCTTGCGCTTTGCCACGATTGCCATGCGGTGATTCATTATCAGCGGACGGCGCTTTGCGAGGGCGCGGAGGGCGCACGGCGGGCGGAAGAACATTTCATGCGCGTGAACGGATGCACGGAAAGCGATTTTCACGAGGCGCTTGCGCGCGCCGCCGCGCGGCACGAAAGGCTGAACGTTACGGAAAATTGGCAGCTTGATTTATCTTTCCTCAAACGGTTTATATAAAAAATGCGGGTTCAAAGCGGACTTGTAAGGTGCGGATACGGGAAATTTTACAAAATTCGGAAAAATTTTTGCCTGTCCGTCTTGAAAATTTCTTAAAAGTATGATATAATACAGAAAAGCCGAGGAGAAGAAACGGAAATGAAAGTGATTCTGGTGAACGGGAGTCCGCACGAACACGGGTGTACCGACCGCGCGCTGAGAGAGGTTGCCGCGGCGCTGGAAAGCGAGGGCGTGCAGACGGAAATGCTTTGGATAGGCAGGCAGCCGGTTTCGGGGTGCACGGGCTGCGGCGCGTGCCGGAAACTGAAAAAATGCGTGATTGACGGCGACGGCGTGAACGACTTTATTCAAAAAGCGGAATCCGCCGACGGGTTTGTGTTCGGTTCGCCCGTGCATTACGCTTCGGCGGGCGGCGCGATGACTTCGTTTCTCGACAGGGCGTTTTATTCGGGCGGCGCGGCGATGAAATACAAGCCGGGCGCGGCGGTGGTGAGCTGCCGGCGGGCGGGCGCAAGCGCGACGTTCGATATTCTGAACAAGTATTTCACGATTAACTGTATGCCGGTGGCTTCTTCGAATTACTGGAACGAGGTGCACGGACAGACGGCGGAGGACGTGGAAAAGGACGAAGAAGGCTTGCAGACGATGCGGGTGCTGGGCTACAACCTCGCGTGGCTTTTAAAGTGCGTCGCGCTGGGAAAAGCGCAGGGCTTAACGCCGAAAGGCGAGGAAAAAATCAAGACGAATTTTATCCGCTGAAAACGCGGAGAAAATAAAAGCCGTGTTTTTGCACGTCGGGGCGGAACGCGGCGGAAAAAATAAAAAAATAACGCGGGGAAAACCGCGGATAAAAAGAGAGGAAGGAGAACATAATGAAATACTACATCGGTATAGATTTAGGCGGCATGAGCGCGAAAGGCGCGATTTTCGGGGAGGACGGAGCTCTGATTGTGAAAAAATCGGTGGTAACGCAGCCCGAAGACGGGTTCGAAGGGACCGTGGATAAGATGGCGGGGCTTTGCAAGGAGCTTGCCGCGGAAGCGAAAACTTCGATGAAGAACGTGGAAGCGATTGGCATGGCGGTGCCGGGGTATATCGACGTGGCGACCGGCGTTGTGGTGCGCTGGGCGAATTTCGGCTGGGTGAAAGTTCCGCTCGGCGAAAAAATGAAAGAAAAAACGGGCGTTGCGACGATTAAAATGTCGAACGACGCGAACGTGGCGGCGCTGGGCGAAGCCAAATTCGGAGCCGGAAAGGAATACGGAAGCTGCCTGATGGTTACGCTCGGAACGGGCGTAGGCGGCGGCATCATCATCGACGGAAAGCTGATGGAAGGGTACATGAGCGCGGGCGCGGAAATCGGGCATATGGTGATTTGCGAGGGCGGCGCGCTGTGCACCTGCGGCAGACACGGGTGCCTCGAAGCGTATGCTTCGGCGACGGCGCTGATCCGGCTGACGAAGTGGAAGATGGAGCTGGATTGTTCCACGAAGATGTGGGAAATCGCGGGCGGAAAGCTGGAAAACGTGGACGGAAAGACGGCGTTTTTGGCGGCGCGCGCGGGCGATTTGCGCGGCAAAGAAGTGGTGGACGAATACGTGGAACACCTTGCCGTAGGACTTGCGAATCTGGCGAACGTGCTGCGCCCCGAAGCGATTCTTCTCGGCGGCGGCGTTTCCAACGAGGGCGAGTACCTGTTTGCTCCGCTGCGTACCGCCGTGGAAAAGAAACTGTATACTTCCGTGGAGTTTGTGCCCTTGAAGATCGAAAAAGCGGCGCTTGGAAACGACGCGGGAATCTGGGGGGCGTTTGCGCTGGCGAAAGGGCTGTAATTCGCGGATGTGCCGCGAAGGGGCGCGAATGATAAGCATCGCATTTCTTTGTCGAAGTAAATCCGGACGCTAAAATATTCAGAAATCGATAGACGTTGCGCCCCTTGATTTTCAGAAATTCCTTCCGGAATATTCAGAAAAACAAAAATGGGCTGCGCCCCTCATCTGCTTCGCTGCGCTCGGCACCTTCCCCCCAAGGGGAAGGCTATATCATGGAAAGTCAATAAAATTTCAGACAAAGGGAAAGGCTTTGAAGCAGGGCGCGCAAAATGTTAATCAAGGAGATATTTCTATGAGTGAAAGAAGAAAAGTGGTTTCCGTGATAGGAAACAGAGCCGTGGAAGAAGGCTCGCTGAGATATAATCTTGCCTTTGAAATGGGAAAGGCGCTTGTGGATAACGGGTACAGAGTGCAGTCCGGAGGGCTGAGCGGCATTATGCGCGCGGTGATGAAGGGCGCGCACGCCAGCGAGAAATACAAAGAGGGCGATACGATTGCGCTGGTGCCCTCGTTCGATACAGAGATTGCCAACGAGTACGCCGATATTTCCGTGCCGACGGGGCTGGACGTGATGAGAAACGCGCTGGTTGCCAACGCGGACGCGGTGATAGGCATCGGCGGCGGCGCGGGCACGCTGTGCGAATATTCGTTTGCGTGGTCGTTCAACCGACTGGTGATTGCGTTTGAAAATTCGGGCGGCTGGAGCGAGAAACTGGCGGGAACGCGTTTGGACGACGTGGTGCGTTACGAAAATATTCCGGACGATAAAGTGTACGGCGTAACCACGCCCGAACAGGCGATTGAAATTTTAAAGGAGAGAATCAACCTTTATACGCGCCGCCATCAGGGCATCGGCAAAGTGTGATTTTTGCCGCAAAAATTAAAAGCATACAATAAAAACGCCCCGGAAAGTGTTTCCGGGGCGCGATTCGTATCGCGTTATCGCGGTCGTTGACGGGCAAATTACATGACGACGATGTCTTTTTCTTTGAATTGTTCTTTGAGAGACTGCGGGAAGGCGTCGTCGGTGATTAAAACGTTGATATCTTCCGGGCGGGCGAAGGTGTAGGGCATGATTTTGCCGATTTTGGAAGAATCGAGCATCATGTACACGAATTTCGCCTTTTTGCGCACGAAACGGAGAAGATCGGCTTCTACCTGCGCGCCGCACGAAAAGCCGCTTTCCGGGGTGAACGCCGACGCCGAGATGATTGCCAGTTCGAAATTCGTATCGGCGAAATACTGTGCGGCGAGGGGCGAGGCGGTGGATAAATTGTCTTTGATTAAAAGTCCGCCGAGGAGGTTTACGGTAACGTTTTTCTTCTGCGCCAGCTCCTGCGCGACGGCGATGCCGTTGGTGAATACGTTACACTTCATATCGGGCAGTTCTTTGGCGAAATACAGCGCCGTGGTGCCGCCGTCGATGAAAATGGAAGTGCCTTCGTCCACCAGCATAGCCGCTTTCTGCGCGATGGCGATTTTTTCGTCGGTGTGAAGCGCGGTTTTTTTCACGTACGGTTCGCCCGAAGTTTTCTGCACGTCTTTTACCGAAAGCGCGCCGCCGCGGATGCGGATGATTTTTCCCTCTTCTTCCAGCTGGAACAGATCGCGCCGGAGCGTCATCTGCGAGACTTTCGGAAAGTATTCTTCCAGTTGTTCCAGTGTGAGTTTGCCGCGTTTGTTGATAAGTTCGGATAATTCTTCGATTCTTTCGCGTTTCATAAATAAAGCCCTCTTGAGATAAATTCTGTACGCTCTTCAAATTTATCACAAAATTCACAAAAATGCAAGTGTTTAAGGATAGATTTCATAAAAAAATTATCGAAACGCACAAAAAACAGCAAAATTCAACAATCGGGGCGGAAAACAGGCGTAAAAAACGGACGGCGCGGCGGCGGGGCGGAAAGCGCGCGGGAAATAAAAAAATGCGGGGCGGCAAGCCTTTAAACGGTTGTATTTTTGCGCGAAATATGCTATAATGATTCAAAGGTAAAGCCGCGCGGAATTTGTGCGGCGGTTTTCGACGATTCTTCGCGT
>ERZ808270.521-NODE-521-length-21839-cov-12.947576_pt1 | contig 21839 bp, 20 predicted proteins | sample MGYA00521082_ERZ808270 | MGnify/ENA primary metagenome ERZ808270 (study PRJEB31516, sample SAMN03275594) | gut metagenome | biome: mammalia-associated habitat; material: feces | host: Papio cynocephalus | place: Kenya | collected 2012-07-27 ... | reverse complement strand
TTACCATCAGGGAATTCACATCTGTCTAATTCGAACTTTTGGTAATTAGGTTGCCTATAGGTCTGAACAACATACTTAACACCTGGTTCACAATCTATTATTTGGAAAGAATTCTTATATTCTGCATGTTCTTTATAGATATTTCCAGCCAATGTTCCAGAAGCATTTATCTCAAAGAATACTTCATTCTTATAAGGTGCTTGGAAATTTGTATATCCTCGATGTGAATGTCCACAAAAGAACAGGTCAAAGTTTTCTGCACACTTTTGAGTAACATCCACTCGTTCCACTTCCTTCAAAAAAGAAATAGGATAGTGAGTCAAGGCTATACGAAGTTGTTTTCCTTGCAAAGGCTTACATTGCTCTGTAATCTGATTCAAACCTAATGCAATTTTATGAGCATCATCCTCGCCACATCTCCAAACAGAATTCAAGGAAGCGATACCTACAGAAATTCCATCAATATCCATTTCAAAAGTAGAAGTGAATCTGCCATACTTATAACTTAGGTCTGTAAATTGAGAATAATATTCATTTTCAAAAGTTTTAAAGGCATCAATACGGTGCGTAAAAGACTCTACGTCTTTGGCTGTCACAAGCTCGATTATACCTTTTAGGCTTTGTGCATCAGATTCCACGCTCATTTCAAAACGTGTATTATCTGCATTTCTATCTATATCATGATTACCTGGAGTAAATACAAATCGAGACTCTGGTAATCCAAGACTTTGCATAAGAGGAGTGATAACCACCTCATGAAACTTTTCAAAACCTTGTTTCAAATCATTGTCAAAGCCCAATCCACCTTGAACCAGCATATCACCAGAAAATAGAACCAAGTCTATTTTTTGTTCTTCATTGATTTCGGCCAATGCCTCCATCACATAATCAAGTACGAATTTTGACTCATCAATATGTTTTCCATCCAAATGGAAATCTGAAAAATGTAGGATTCTCATAAGATTTATATTTATAAGCTGTAATTTAAGCCTCTGTTGGCACATATCCATGAAGATTCCAATGCCTCCACAACATCGCATAAGGACATAAGTGAGAATCTTCAATACGTTTCCAAGGATTTTCCCAACACCTATTGTCTTCTTTTACATTTGGAGACTTTTCACACCATGGAATCATCTCACAAATAGTATTGCCCTCTGCCAAACATTTATACACTTGCTCTACAGCAGGGAAATACTCTATCCAATAATCATGCATAGATTTTCCAAATGGCGGAACAAACCAATAATCATCATTACAATCCGTAATAACAGGAGTACCTGTCGTTCTGATGTATCGTTTCATCAACGGATTATCCAAGACATATCCATTTCGCACAATATCAAGCATGAAATAACGATTACGTATTCTCTCTTTCATTCCAAAGCCCAATAAATTATGTACTACATCATGAAATGGCTTAAAAAAGTTTCCTTTTAAATACAAATTGAGCCGTTCTCCAACCATCATTCCCATGGAGACAAGCCCTTGGAGCATATCTGTTTCCTTGCCCATTTGAATACATGGGCAAGAGTAGAAATGATCTATAACCAGATTGGCGTTGTTAGGGAGAAAGTTTTGCCCCTTAAATATATCCAAAGACTGTACAAATATTTTTCCTAGCTCCGAAAATTGCATACAGGCATCACACAAGGCTATTATGCGAAGTTTGTCTTCAGCAAATTGTGGAAAGATTTTATCTGCAACCATTTCTGCTGCATTATAAGGGTAATCGGGGGCAGGAGTACTTCCATGTGTAATCATCCGCTCCATCATATATGCCATACTTTCCATAATGGCACGAGAGCCAAATACCACCTTGTCTCCTTTTGCTGATATTAGCAAAATCTGTGTAAGTTCCTTCACATAATCATTTGCAAAAGGCACTTTTTTGCATTTCTTTTTGATGTTGACTAGGAAAAATTCGTCTATCTCGTTCAAAGTTCCCATACCTTCCTCGTTAACAAAACGATTAAGGGTAATGTTGCCATAATTGTTAGGCATACTAATAGGTATATGCAATTGTCCCTTAGGCTTTGAATACACACAGTTTATTGCACCATGCATGTACTCACTATAAACATAAGCATTGTTGAAACCTACATAAGTTGACAAATCCTGTAGGAAATGAATATACTCATGTGTAAAAACAGATATCCATTTCTCATCCATCGGCTGAGTGAAATCGAATCTATGGGGGAACGGGAAGTTTACTTCCATTCTGAAAAATGAAGGCATATAACTGCCTAATGTAGAGTTCAACTTGTTCATAACATTAGTTGTCTAATATGATTCAAGCTATTCGCTTGTTTTTAATACACAAATCCCTCTTTTCTCAAAAAATATTTTGCATCTTGAGGTATCTCTTTCTTTGGTACTGCAGGCACACCAACATATAGCATTCTTTCTTTGGCGTATGCCTTATTTAGGACAGCTCCTGCACCGAGGACGGAACAAGCAGGAAGTTTGGCACCTCCCAATACCCTGACACCAGTAGATACAAAACAGTAATCGCCAATTTCTATTGGATGACTATCCTGCCTTGACTCATAAATATCTATTGAATGCGTCAAGAACTGGGAGTTGTATCCTGCAATAGTAACGAAATTGCCTATATGGATATAGTTTGTGCAATCGATATGGTGGTTCTTCGTAATAGCAGACTCTTTACCCATAATCAGTTCGCTTTTACGATTCTTGTCGTGAGCAAAAAATTTTGAATCAGTCCCCGTAGGGAAACCTGTTATCCAATTGCTTCTGACAATAGAAGATTTCTCCCCTATCACCACTCGATCCAAATGTATTGCCACATTGAAATGGCCAATGGACGCTCCTGCCCCCATTTCAAGGTATTTGGGGTAAATATATGACAATCCGATATGGGCGGTAGGATGAATTTTGTAACCATACTTCCTTATCAAAATCTTACGACGAAGTGACCAAGGAAAGAAAAGTAATAATAATTTAAGCATAATTTATGCGATACTTTTTATATGAATAAATATAGCCAAGTAACATCCAAAACAAGATGCACAAATAATAACCTGAAGTCAGAATATATCCTTCAAACAACGAATGGAGACATAAAAAAACAAATGCAAGAAGATATAAATGTGAACTATGATTTTTTAATATGTATTTTATATTTTTCTTTGCCTTTAATAGTATAAACAACAGGCTTACGAACCCAACAATTCCTGTTTGAAACAAGACAGATAACCAACCAGAACCACTCTCTAATCTTCCGATTTTCTTTTCTTCGCCATCATATTTAGTTCCGAAACCACTCCCAAAAATGGGTTCGTTTTCAAAATGTCTAAAACCCTCTTGCCATATTCCCGTTCTTGATCCATATTTGCCTTCCGATTGTTCATTTTTATACATTATTCTCTGAGATCTTGAGGATAAAAAAGGATATGAAATAAAACCTATAGCTGCAGCAATCAGCAAATAGCATAGAGTTTTCTTGATTTTTCTTGTCCTTAAAAACAAATATAGTAATATAACTACCAAACTTGATATTAATGCAGACCTTGAAGCTGATATTACTGAAACATATATAGACATGATTAAGAATAATAGTAAAAGAACTTTCCCTAATTTATTCTTAGCTTCAAAAATTTGCCAACATAAGACAACATTTGCCAAACCAACAGCTGCACCTAACCATAATGGATGAGGAAAAATACCTGAAAAATCCAAGCCCTGCCCTATATCTTCTGTTTGAAAATAATTTATCCCTCTATAATAACACCATAGAGATATTAAAGAAATTAAGGGAAATATTTGTAAGGAGTATTTCAAATATTTTTCTCTAAATTCATATACTTTCCTTGATTCCATCAACGGAGTACAACAAAAAATTGTTATTATAAATGTCAATAAACGATAATCAAACAAACCACTAACAAAAGAAGATAGAATACAGGCCATTACAAAAATAAGAAATGGACTCAATCTTTTTTCTTTAGATGCCACTTTATATTTGAAAGTAAAAACAAACATAAAGAAGAGACCAATCATATAGAAAACGATACCATAAGGAATAATTACTAATGAACTAGAAATTAAGCAAAATGCAAAAAAATAGAATAACAAATTATTCTTTATATCATGTATGAAATACTGTAAAGAACTTAACATAAGATTTTTCTTATTAATTTTCCAACCAAGTTTTCTTTTGCACATAGTCAAAGAATCGTTTCGTTAACTTAAACGACTCCAACCATCTATACATACCTAAGATTACCTTATTGTGCTGCAGAGTTTGATATATTTTTTGCTTATGTGTCAGATTTACCCAACTGTTTTTTGCCATGTGTAGGACTAATGTGTTAGGTGTCTGCAAATGAGGGTTCGTAAAATATTCACAAGGAATAATATGCATACCTTCTTTTAGTTGCTGGAACTCATTCACATATCTCAAGCCATATTTGTCTGCTTCTAAAGCCATAATAACCGGTACGATTATCTTGTCGTAATAGCTGCCGTCTGGAAGAACAAAGTGTCTGTCCTTATAATAAGACAGGCAATCATTAATAAACGGATGATTAGCCTCTGCTGCAAAAATGCTTGATTCTAAACAAATATACTTCAAAATGTCTTTAGGATCTTTTTTATATCCTTCAGGAGTTAAGCGGTCTTTATAATTCAAGATTCTTGCATTATCCTCATGATACTCCATTGCAGCAAGGAATCTGTCATTATTAAGCCAATCCTCATTTATTCGTTTTATAACTTTAATGTCAGTATCCATGTAAAGCCCTCCATATTTGTATAAAGCCCACATTCTCACATAATCTGCTACAAAAGCATACTTTCTAACGGAATAAGCCTCTTTAGTGAATGTAGTACTGTTTACATCAAAATTACTCTCATCCCACTGAATTATCTTAAAGTCTGGATAAATTTCTTTCCATCCTTCTATGTAGTCTTTAAACTCTTGTGGTAGCGGATTTCCTCCAAACCAACAATAATGTATAATCTTAGGTATCATATTTCTAAATTTTGGGATAATTATTAACTCTATTCTTCAATTCTTCAATGTATGGTTTCATATTAAAATCGTACACATCGTTTCTGTCGTATTTTTCAAAATGTTCATCATTATAGACACCGGCTCTATCTCCCAAGCCCCGAGCACGTTTTGCGGCGTATTCTTCTACACTTTTAGTGTAATAGTGATTTATGCGAAGATTCTTGTATATAATCTTGTTTGCGCCCCATCCTATTATTCTTGTACCATAAGCCTCTTTTACCGTATAGCCACCTCTTATGTAAAGTGGATAATGAGGAGAGATATAATTCGTTACAAGTCGTGGATTACAAATACATTTAATGTGTACGTTTAGATAATACTCATTATCAGCTCTATGGGTATAGTTCTCCGTTATTAATCCTTGCGGTTTCTTCGTAAATCCAGAAGTTCCATATAAAGCCCAGTTTACGCCAACACCTGCTGCTCCGCCACCTGCTGCATATACAACCTCATCAACGACCTTATACAAAGGCTTAAAAGGCATAGCTGGCATCAGATATTCATCCATATCGATAAATGCCATCCACCTACATTCTTGTTTATGCTTTTTTATTGCATCGTTATACGCATCAAGTTGCCTACCTACACCTGGTATTTTAATATAATCAACGATACCTTGCTCTACATAAGGTTTTAGTATTTCCTCGGTATCATCCTTACTTTCATTATCATAGAAATAAAATTTTGACACACCAACCAGACGGTGAAACTCTATCCATTCCACAAGATAAGGTCCTTCATTCTTGCTGATTGAAACAATAGCTAACTCGTATCTAAATTTTTTCTTACGATCTTCACCCATCAATCGCTCAACCCTCTTGAAGCCATAAAGTTTCTCATACAACAATGTGAACCAATAATTCAACAGGATGTAAGGCGAAGCAAATAACAAGATTAAATTTCCAACAAACTCATTCTTTATATTATGCTTGATTGGACGGATAAATGCATTATTATAACAATAAATCCTTATCCAATACTTAAATGTTTTTTCTTTTAATGTTGCCATGTGCTTATTTTATGTGTTTATCCATTTATCTAATATATTCATCGCATTTGTTCTATCTTCATCTAAATATTGAGAGATAGTGGAGTAATCAAAAACTGTAGTTTCTAATTCTTCCAATGTTTTCACTCTTGGAATATGGTAAATATCAAAAAGAGTATCAATTCTTACATTCATTTTTTTGAATATACCAGTTAAAGGCAATGCCATGAACTTTCGTTCAAAATACATGCTGAACATACAACAATGGTAAGAGTTCGTTATCACATATTTTGCGTTAGCTACAAGTCCAATCCATTCGGTGGGAGAAGGAAAAATTTTGTCGTACTTGTCGTTTCTACCTTGACTGGCGATATATTTTACAACTAATTTATGTTCCTTCGCAAAATTAAAAATCTTGTCTACATCAACATCTGTGAAATTTCCCAAGAGATAAAGCAAAATATAGTTGTCTGAGGGTTCACATTTAGCTATAGATAAGTAGTCAGTGGCAGTCAATAGTCCTGTTGGGTCTATTACCCGTTTGGCATTTATACCTAAAAGTTGGCATTTTCTAACACCGCCTTTTTCCCTTACTGTGACTTCCGAAAATTTCTGCAAATAATTCTTCATCTTATAGCAGCCGTCTTTAGTAAAAGGATTACTGCCAAAACTTGCTGCATAAGAATATCTTTGTGTTCCCTTTGGAGCGAAATCCAAAAAAAACAAATCTGAAGGTGCTCCCCAAACCTGGTCACTTCCTGTTATATAGATGTCAGCATCAGGCGGATTATTTCTTAAAGCTGCTATATCATATACTTTTTTCGTACTATGTATGTACTTGTCTCTGAAATCATCAAAATGACGGTTTACATTACCGAAGCGTTTGTCAAATACTTTCAATTTATATCGAAAATACAAAAGGCTCCAAAAACGATACGTAAGTATTTTTCTTGGTAAATTAAACAACCTTTTAGAAGAAGAAGATTGCGATGCTAACGTATCTGACACATTTTTAATTAAGTATGCCTTCTGATTATTTTTTATCAAATAATGTTGTAAAGCAAAACACTGTAAGACTTGTCCATAATTGTCCTGACTGTCCCACAATGTTACTATTCCTATTTTCTTTTCCATTTAGCTTTCATCTTATTTATAAAATGATTAATACCTATGTTTTTTAGACAGACACGAGCATAATAATATATTCGTTGATTAATTTTTTGTTTGGTCAATTCATTCACAAGTTTTGTGAAATCCTCATGCTCTATTCTATCAAAAAAAATCTTTCTTTTGGGATTTGGTATAGCACAATGAGAATACGATTGATTCAGCAATTCTATATCCTCATTTATTTGTTTTATATGTCCTTTAATATATGCAAGGTAATCTCCTCCCTTTTTAGAGTGTACAATAAGCATACTGACACCTTGCGGCGAATAGAATCGTTTGTCTATCTCACGGATACCCCAAAAATCAGCCATTTGAATATCGCTTCCCGATTTGCCGCTCTTGGCAGGACAATTATAGCAAGAAGGTCGTAAATATATATCAGCAAGAAATCCTTTCATGTATGGATTGTCTCTATGCATATCGGACAACAAAACGGAATTTTTGTCCGCCTCAACAGCGGACCTCCTACGGACAACAAAACGGTATTTTTCCCATCCATTAGCTTTATCCCTAAACTTAATGTCCCCTATGGGGGACTTTGCGTTTAGGGATGAATTCAAAACGGTATTTTTCCCATCGGTCGCCTTACGGCGACCATTGACATTTTCTTCTCCAAAAGTTTCAGCCAAATACCGTTTCCAAATCTTTGGACTGGGTACACCATGACAAATAAAATCTACAGTAAGTAAATTAGGATAGTCTTTTCGCAAAAAAAACTTCAATCCTTTTATTTGGCAAGGAGTTCCGGTAAACAATACCAATTGCCCGTTCTTTAATTTATGTTCTGCATCTCTATAAGAATTTCCAATATAACTCTGTACATATTTACTTCCACGTAATTTTCCAAGTTCATCTATAGATTCTACACATATGTGCTTAACGCTCCAGTCTTCTGAAAATGCTGCTCCATAAACAGCACCACCTCTATCTATAATGTAAGTTGCCAATTCTGTAAAAGCACCCCCAGAAGAACTTTCTAATAGAATTCCAGGGTCATCATTCTTATAGGCAAATAACCGTTCTTCAAATTCTGCACTAGAGACGATATTCTTATAAGGGCAGACCTTTTCACACAAATCACATCCGATGCACAAGTTCTCATCTACTTTTGGATACAAAAAACCTTCTTTATCTTGAACTAAACTGATACATTTCTTTGGACATTTTTGAACACATGCTTCACAGTCACAACATTTTGAATTATCCTCGATTTTAACCATTGCTTTAAAAGATAAAAATTAAATATATATTTTGCCCTAATTTTATTTTCATATTCTACCTCTTTCCAAAAGCATCTTATCCATTTATTTTCAACGAATTCAGTGGTAAGCTTAGGAATGTCAGCAAAATATTTTGATAAATCTTTTGGGACATTGGCGACACCATGCTTTTTCTTGACACTGGGAACTAACACTCGTTCAAAAATCCTTGTATAATAATAATTTGATGCATAGTTGTACAACAAATCCATCTTATATTTTTCATACAATTTAAAAATAGCATCAAAATTCCTTTTCAGTTGATAAACTATTACATCCTCACTTCTTTTTCTTCGTCCCAAGGAAAAAGGATTCTCTTCAACTTGATCGTAATGATATGTACATACAGAAGAAGAACTCAATCCTTTTATGTAGTTCAAGTATTCGAGTATAAAGATGTTATCTTCACCTAAACTAACATTTGTATCAAAACGAATATTGTTGGCTTTTATAATATTATTTCTAAATAGTTTGTTCCATAGAAATTGGGAATGTAAAAGCAATATTGTAAAAAAGACTGTAATACTCTCTACATTATTACAGGTTTGTATATCTTCATAATGATGAGGTCTAGCTCCATAATACAAATCTGCTATAAAACTATTTATACACAAATCTACATCTGGTAATACTTGGTCAATGAGAACTTGTAAATGATTCGTCTCTATCCAATCATCGGCATCAACAAATGTAACATATTCACCTGTAGCCTCATCAAGTCCACGATTCCTTGCAGCACTTGCGCCTTGATTTTCTGTATGAAAAACTTGTATTCTTGAATCAGATTTTGCAAGTTGGTTGCATATTGTACCACTTTCATCCTTGCTTCCATCGTCAATCAAGAAAAGTTCCCAATCTTTATATGTTTGATTTACAATACTTTCAACACATCTTTTAATATATTTCTGAGCATTATAAACTGGAACTATTATCGAAATCATGATATTGTCGTTTTTATTTTATCATATAATATTTTCATTGTCATGCTGAGCATTATAGCAAGCAATGGTATAGCAAAATAATTAACCAAAGTATAATTGGGCAATATCTTAGATACAAATGATATTGCCACTATTAATGTTATAGGATAATGAGAATAATATATTATCTCTGAATATTTAGACAATGCCACTCCCATTTTTTTCACAGAAATGTTTGAAGAAAAATAATTTATTATATGGAAAAACACGAAAGGCATAAATACGGCATATATTCTAGCAACATACACACTACTATCAAAAAACATGAAAACAGAAAAAATACAGACTACAAAAATTGCCAATGTTATTTTCCACTTTTTGTTCAGCATAAGCAAATCTTCATTCTTTATCGCCAATAATCCCCCCAAACTAAAAAACAGCATAGATACAGGATTAATAAGAACTTTTATTCCAATGAAATACCAAATGGCTATTGCTATTATAGACAAACAAGCAAACCTTCTTAACAATTTATATAGTATAGGGGAAACTATAACCAATAAAATTAAGTCACGAATATACCATAAGGGCAGGTCTATAGGCTGATAATCTAAAAAAGTTTTATAGACAATACTCAAAACTGAAGTATTGTCATATTTTATCCAACAAGCAGAATGTCTAACATACTTTAGAAAATCGAGCATCAATGTTATAAGATTCCAACATATATATGGAAGCAATAATGTCTTTGTTCTTTTCCTTATTTTATCTTTATACCATACGGATATAGGTTTATCTTCAACATTCAGGAAGAATAAATATCCAGACATAATAAAAAATGCTGGAACGACAAAACTCAACAATGGGTGAGATATAAAATCTCTCAAATGCGCATAAGGAGCATTTAAATCCCCAACGCTATGAATAAATACTACCATAACAGCCAAGGGGAATCTTGACATAGTTATGGTTTGAGAAGTTATTTTACTTATTTGCACAATATACGTTTTATTTTTAAATAGCATTTATAAAATATAAATTTCTTCTTGTAGCCAGATTCCCTCCATTTTTTTATGAATCTCAAAGAGTTTCTATTTCCTAATGTTACATTTTCTAATGCACGATACAAAGATGGAGCATTAAAATTTATGAATTTATCAAATTCGCAAATATCTTCATGACCATTTTCTACATTTTCAGTCAAATACATCCTATATACATAAGCTGTCCTACTCAACAATTTTTCATTTATATATTTAGATTTTGCTTCATCCTTAATATCGATACCAGTTATGCTCTTTATCGTATTCTCACAGCCTATAAGATGATGTTTGACATTCTTTATCAAAGCAGACGATGACATTGTTTGTCCTTCTCTACCAATTAGGTATTGATAAACATCCAAATTGGAATAAAAAACCGTAGTAACATAAAGCATGGGCTTAAATATCCATTCATTGTCTGTATATGAAATTCCTTCTGTTTGAGAATATGCAATTCCTTTTAATATGTTTGTCCTGTATGTAACAGCATGCATTGCTATCTTATGAAATTTACTGTCATTCATAGCTTCTCCGAACGACAATATTTTTTCACTTGGTAAATTAAATTTATGAGATCCTGTAATTATACCAGCTTCATTTACAACATTATATGGTGTAACAAACAAGTCCGCATTATTGCCAATTAATACAGAAATAAATTGAGAAAAATTATTGTTGTCGAACCAATCATCAGCATCAAGTACCTTTATATACTTACCTGTCGCTTCCTTTAGTCCTCTGTTGATACAGGAGCCATAGTTGCCATTTTCCTTGTCTATTACCCTGAACGTATCAGGATACTTGTCTTGATATTCATGGGCTATAGCAGAAGAATCATCCTTGCTGCCATCATTGATGACAAGTACCTCCAGTTGTTTCATTTGTTCCTCTGATACAATCAAACTATCTAAACAACGACGAAGATAGTCTTGCATGTTGTATGTCGGAACTACTATTGTTAATATCTTATTCATATTAATTTGTCATTAAGTTTAATACTTTCTCCACAACCGGAGCCATATCATAATATTTATACTCAGCCAATCGACCACCGAAGATTACATTTTTCTCCTGGTCCGCTAAAGCCTTATATTGAGCATACAGCTCAGAATTCTGTTTGTCATTAACAGGATAATAAGGTTCCATACCATCTTTCCATTCTGTGGAGTATTCCTTAGAGATAACGGTCTTCGGGGTATCATAAATATCTTGACCAAACATCTCGAAATGTTTGTGTTCAATGACACGGGTATATGGGATTTCACGCTCGGTATAGTTTACAACGGCATTGCCCTGATAGTTTGGCTTGTCTATAACTTCTGTTTCAAAACGAACTGTACGATAGTTGAGCTTACCAAACTGATAATCGTAGAATTCATCTATCTTACCTGTGAATACCAATTTATCGAAACAAAAACTAAATTTATCCTTATCGTAGGGGAAGGCTTCAGCAAATGGTTCTACCCAATTAAGTCCGTCTCTTTGTTTTACTGCTTTCCTAAGGATAAAATAATCCACACCTGTAACAGTATCAACACCTTCGAGCAAGCCGTTTATCAGTCTGTTGTAGCCTCCTACAGGAATTCCCTGATACTTGTCGTTGAAATAGTTGTTGTCGAACACAAGGCGGACTGGCAGACGTTTGATGATGAAAGCAGGTAGTTCGGTACATTTCCGTCCCCATTGTTTCTCGGTATATCCCTTGATGAGTCGCTCGTAGATGTCTTTACCAATCAGCACCTGAGCTTGTTCCTCCAAGTTGCGAGGCTCGGTCACGCCATCGGCCTTCATGCGAGCCACAGCCTCTTGCTTCTGCTCGTCAATCTTCGCCTGCGCCTCCTCTGGAGTTGTAACGCCCCACATCTGATAGAAGGTGTTCATATTGAACGGCAAATTATAGAGCTTGCCCTTGTAGTTAGCCACTGGCGAGTTGGTATAGCGGTTGAACTCCACGATGGAGTTAACAAAGTCCCATACTTTTTTATTTGATGTATGGAAAATATGTGCGCCATACTTATGCACATTGATGCCCTCGATATTCTCACAATAGATGTTACCGCCCAGATGAGAACGCTTGTCTATCACCAAGCACTTCTTGCCCTGTTTGCGAGCAAGATGGGCAAATGTGGCTCCGAAAAGTCCGGAACCAACTATCAGATAATCGTATTTCATCATATAATTTATTTCAACAGTTTATTATCTTTTTCATTTTTCGCTTACACCTTAGAAGAAAATTATATATTGAGCCTAAAATGTAATTATAATTGTATAGTTTTAAGAGTAAATTGGGAGTAGAATATATCCTATATTGCTGATAATAAACTGAAAGGCGTTTCCGTTCATTATTACCATGAGATATTATATAAAACCTGCACAACATATTCTGTCCAATTCCTGCAATGCTGTTCTTTACTGAAATATCAAAATATGGATTATCCAGAAGAATACAATAACTGTCAAGCTCTGTTATAGTTCTATCATCTATCACATTCCCCAACTTTGCCATTGCATTACATTGTAGGTTGCTGTAATGATAAAGGCATTGGGGAACTGTTTTTATATTCTTACAATAAATCAGATATTTTGCTATAAATACTCTATCTTCATTATAGTGTAAATTAATGTCAAATCGCAAATTTTGTTTTTCTATAATACTCCTTTTAAAAAGCTTTACCCACAAATATCCTTCATAGAAAGGTGCGTAAGAGAACAACTTCTTCAAATATAATTTTGCGTCTTTATCTTTGAAAGTAGGTAAAACTTCTATTTCTCCATTTTTAGAAACGTTATAATATCCACACTCAACAAGGTCTATTTCATTTCCATATGTATTTTGCAAATTCTTCAGATAATCCTCTTCCACCCAATCATCCGCATCCACAAAACTTATCCACTCTCCTTTTGCATTGTCGATTCCAAGATTCCGGGCGGAGCTTACTCCCCCATTCTCTTTATGAAACACTCTCACTCTCTCGTCCTTCCCGGCATACTCATCGCAAATCTCTCCCGAGCGGTCTTTGCTACCGTCGTCGATGAGGAGGAGCTCGAAGTCGGGGAAGGTTTGGGCGAGGATGCTGTCGACACAACGACACAGGTATTGCTCGACATTGTACACAGGCACAATGACGCTTATTTTGGGATTATTCTTCTCCATAAAATATTGTAAAACTTGTTAGGGCTAACACTACAGCATAAGCTGTAATGCTAACCTATATATTTTGAAAATAAAAATTCTAATTTAAATAAAAACCTAAAGCTCGGCAATTTGGAAACATGTTTTTATTGCACTCGCTTAATCGTTTTTTGAGGGGGTACAAAACTATTCAGCAGTCCATAAAGTCTTATACATTGGCCAAACATCAGACCTTGGAAATGCAGTTTGTTTGGCAAAATTACATTTCTCATAAAAAGGGACAGCACTGTAGTCTGGCTTATGCAAAGCCAAAACTGTAACAAAAAGGCATCCACCTAAAGTTTGTTTCCTTGCTAGTGCACAAACATTATCAATAATGCTTTCGCCTATCTTTTGATGTTGATATTTTCTATTTACTGCCAAATAGGTTATTTCCAATGCTGGATAAGTATATTTTTCTTCAAACTGTTCTCTGAAGTTTTCTGTTACTCTTGGTAAATCTGTTCCTGCAGCACCTATTCGCATATCATCAAAGTCATCTTTCTCTATATCTACAGAAGCAAAAGAAAGAGAGAAAATAGCAACGACCTCATTATTTGATGGTGCATATACTTTATAAGTAGTACAATAATGGTTGCAACTACACTCTTTCAGATTGCCATGGATAAAATCATCCATTTGACTTTCTCCACAATAGAAATCATTTAATTCTTCAAAATCAGAAAGATGCTCTATTACAAAATCAATATTCTTATTCACTTATATTTTCCACTCAAAGTTATATTTGGATTTTTTTGCTACAGTAGGTGCTGATCCGTTTTTTATTGCCTCTATAGAGTCACGGACAGCTTTGCGTACAGCTTTGGCATATTCGCCTCTCACTATAGTTTTGGGGGCATTTATTCCTAACATCATTGTTATATCTCCTATGAATTATATTCCATGCAAAAATAGCATTTCATTTTTTATTTTACAATATTTAAATAGTAAAAAGTCAATTTTGTATGCTTATTTTATATATTTTTTTATATTTTTCTTTTAAAAAGAAGAATTTATCTTATAATTCTACTTTACCACATACCCCAACATCATACTATACAGCGTTATCATGTCTGTAGGTGGTGTCGTCGTAACATAAGAATAGTCATCAACAATATTACCAAGACCTGTTTCCGGGTCTACCGTTACAACTACGATATTTACAGACGAGCCGTGATCTTCTTTTACAACGATCTTTACAGACATCTCGTTGCTTGTTCCTTTAAGCAGCAACAGATATGGTGCGACGAAACTACAAAACAGATTCTTGTCTGTATGGAATAAAGGGAGGCAGAGTCTTTGTATTTCCTCATCTTCCACTTTCAGACGACGCATTACGGAAAGCAGTCGCAATATTGTGGTGTCTATCCTTACTACGGTATTGTTGAACAGATACATCGGCTCCGCTTTGAGCTGAGAGTCTATATCAAATGACTGTACGCACTCGCGTATTGTTTTAGAGTCAAGGATATCCTCAGGCAACAATGTTTTTATCAAGCGACGTGGGCATTTCAGATTCTTTTCCAGGTGGGTGTAAATATAGTCCGTGCGTATCTTACGAATAGAATATTCATAAGGGGCACTTGTTAGAAATTTTCCTATGTATCCGTTGAAATCAGTCTGTTCTCCATAGAAATGCTGGAATATCCTTTTCACGTTCTTAAAGTCTGCGACAAACACAACTTTGTCGAAACCGAACTTATTGCCTATTATATCCGTTTGCTTAGGTTGCTGAAATATCTTGTAACTATAGTCGATATGAGCGGAAAAGACATTGAGTATTCTGAACAGATGGGCAGGGTCAAGACGGTCGAGATCTTCTATCACCAAGACTATCTGCTTTGACGGATTCTTGTTTTTGTATTCAGATATCGAATCTTTTATGATCCTCGTTACGATGTCTTCTTCATAAACGAAATTCTGGTCTACTTTATCCAAGAATTCCCCTATCAGGTTCTCCTTGGCATACATATCTTCCTTGAATTTCTGATACTTATTGGCTATATTTCCAAAAGTCTTTAATAATTTCCAGTTTTTCAAGGCTAAGAGCACTTTACTTACTCCGTCTGGCGACAATGCAACAGAACTCATGTATTTGAGTAAATCAGGGACAAACGATGTAAAATTGTTTTGAATGAAGAAATACAGAGCCACTTCTTCATTTATTTCCACTCCGTCAGAGATGATTCCGTTTATCATCAGCTGAAAGAGAATGTCTCTTTTTATCAGATTAAAAATATCCTCATTTTCTGCTATTTGATAGTTCACAGGATAAAGAGTAATGAAGACAAACTCGTCATTAGTTTTCTCCTTGAACTCCCGCAGAAAATAACTCTTTCCATCGCCGAACTTTGATGACAAAAATGTCCGGGGATTGGCTTTTATGTGATTACGGAACTCCCGAATTTTGTCATCAATAGGTATTATTATGTCTTCCATCTCAGTTTTAATCTTCTATTAGAGATTTTACCTTTCTGTAGCTCTCTGTTACGGTAAAATATTTTGCCTTCCCTTCAACTTTGCTTATATGTCCACTTGACTCGCTTGACGATATAATCGGAACCGTAAGATATACGTATACAATTCCTCTCATTTCCATAAAATACGCTATTGTATCAACATTTATATTGATAGGTATTCCTGTACTTGAAATATGAAGTTCTATGAATTTGGGCATAAAAAAATAAAATTATTTTCTTATTTTACTTTTTACCATGTTTAGAATATCTATCATATAAGCATCTTTACGAAGCAATAACCAATATATGCATACGGATGAAGAACAGCCAAGCAACAAAGACACTACATTATTCAGATTTAGGAATGTCAACAAATATGCTGGAGCACAGGCAATAATTGATTTTATAAGGAAACCACTGAAGTCTTTTATCTGAGCAATGTAGCCGAGATTAAACAACTTTCCTGTATAATACGTATTTATGAAGACTGCTATCTGAGTGTATACAACCTTTGACACACATATTCCTATCACGCCGAACGGAATGGATGCAAAAAGTATTGCTATGGAAATTGTCTTTTTTATTATCTCTAAACGCAAGAATAAATCGCTGCGCCCTTTTACCTCAAGCAGATTCAAATTGATTCGGCAGATATGGTCAAACATTATTGCGAAGCAAAAAATCTGCAGATAAATGATACATTCCGCCCACTTTGCTGTAAGAAGGAATAGCACCAATGGTTTTGCTACAGCTGCAATCAAGACACATCCGAAGAAGATTATCATTGATGTTACACAAATATACTTGCGGTAAACGTGTATCAGATGTACTTCATCGTTCTGTATTTTGGCAAGTATTGGAAAGGTCACTTTTCCCAACACGTCATTCGTTATGTTTACAGGATATGAAGCGAGCTGCGTTCCACGGGAATATACTCCTAATGCTTTTGAAGAAAAATAGCGACCTATGATTAGTGTTGTAAGGTTTGTGTATATTGTATGAAGAAGCCCTGATGCCATCAATTTACTACCATATCCCCATAAATACTTGAACGACTCTCGACTGAACCCCTGACGTGGAATCCACTTGCAATATATCCAGATGAATACAAGACTGATAAAGGAACCGACAAGTGCTTGTGTTACAAGCGCCCAAACGCACCACCCTATATACGCGAGCATTACGCCTATTATTCCGGACACTATTGAAGCAAAGACATTTCGCTTTGCAAGAGCCTTAAAATCAAGGTCTATCGTCAGTCTTGCCACCTGTACAGCCATCAGGGAATTCAGTACAAGAGATATTGATTGGACTCGGAGTATTGCACATAACAGAGGGATATGAAAGAAGTCTGCCACCCACGGGGCTGCTATAAACAATATTGCATAACATACTATGGCTATGACAATATTGAAATAGAAGACAGTACAATAATCAGATTCTGTCCTGTCTATTTTCCTTATCAGCGCATTTGAGAAACCACTGTCTATGAAAGTTGTGGATATTGCTATAAAGATTGCAAGCATACCTACAGTACCGTAATCTTCAGGTGTAAGCAGGCGCGCCATTATCAATCCCAGGAAAAACTGTATGCCCTGGACCGACACTTTCTCCAATGCCGTCCACTTCACGCTCTTTATCGTATCTTCTTTTACCGAACTCATTTATTTGTTTTGATTTGAATATATTTATATGTCCATCCGAAGAACAATGTCATCATCGCACATAGCACTATATAAAGATAAGGGCTGTTCGCTATAAATTCTCCGCCATCAATTCTGCTTAGTATTATCATTCCTATTCGCTGATATATATACAACGGGAAGAGATTCTTGCCAAGCCAAACGAGAGGTTTGCTGTTTACTTGAAATTTCAGAGACAATAGCACCACTATAATTGCCAAAGAACATGCTCTCATATTGGCTATTATACCTTTTACATCGTATGGAATTAAGAACAAGAACAAAAAGACAAAAGAAGTTATCATCAGATAAAATCTATAGTGTTTCTTTATCTTGTCTTCAAGTTCAGCCTTATACAACGAGAAATATACGCCCAAAGGGTAAGAATATATCGTGTCATACCAATAGCTTTGTTTCTTCAATACAAGAACAAGAAATATGAATGTTATTATTAACAGATTACCCCCCCCGATTAACTTTCTGCTGCTATGCTGTCTACGGATGACTTTAAAAGTCATATAAGTTGAAAAATAACAGCAAAGTATGACAAAGATATACCAATTACTGTTTCCTACAGACTTCCAGGCTGTAAATGACAAAAGGATATCCTTCGTTTCATAATTGATATTTAAGCACAAGTCAATAACAAGGAAGAGCAATACCGCTATATCAAAATTCGCCAATGTGGTAAACAGTCTTCTCTTAGGAATACTATCAATGTAATTCCTTCCTTTCTTCTTTATTGACTCCATCACGCCATAGCCTGAATAGAAAAGGAACATCACAACGAGCAACTGTCCTATTCTACAGTCTATATGTCGAAACAAGTTGTCTCCCAATAACGAGAAATCATATCCTGCATCGGAAAGGTATGGCGCTATATGCCGGCAGAACACTACTACGATAAAGAATCCCTTTATGCAATTGCATTGCTCCTTTGAAATATAGGCAGCATTGTATTCTGCTTTATAGAATTTTACGCCCGACAACAGCAGAATGGTTATGATAAGATATAATAGGAACATATCGTTTATTATTCTTTGAATTCTTCTTCTCCAAGAATTGCATTGATGATATTCTGACAAGCAGTTTTTCCATATGGCGGAATAAGATGTTCATTATAGAATTTTTTCCTTTCTTCCTTCATAGGATCTATGCCATCTATAACATTCTGTATAAATTGCTCTATATCTTCTTTTGTATATCCTTTATAATGTAAATCAAAGGCTTTCTGACCGAATTCGTTATAAGAAGATTCAAGACCCTGTTGGCGTATTAAATACATGACAGGATTCTTCGTGTAATGATATTCAATGGTAAACGAACTACAGTCGTGTATCATTGCGTCGGAGTACTTGAACAATGCATCATATTCGCCATTCTCATATTGGGAATTTTCTGCTTTTTTCCACTCGTCATAATATCTATCTGTTTTCTCCTGTCCCCATATTTTTATTAGCTTTGTATATAACAATGGATGCGGTTTGAATGCCCATTGAACCTGATCTTTATATTTATGCATGAGTTCAAGCATAATTTCTCCGTTTTCCAAGAAAGAAGACAATGCCAATCCAGACAAATGTTCATTGCCTATAGTATGGTGTGGTGCATAAATTATCCTTTTCTTTGGATAGTCTTGCTTCTTCCAAGGGTCAACAAACTTTTCTTTTGGTATCATAAGCTGATCTTGAATTGGAAGCCCTGTAACTACAGCTTGTTTCCCCTTGTCATTCATCAACGACAAACGTTGAGGAGATGCAACCAATTTATTCTCAAAATATTGCTGCCAAACAAAATTGAAAAGATTTTGGTTTACTCCCCATGGCAAATTGCTTGTATGAAATGAATAATAAACATAACAGAACAAGGAACACAAGTGATGTTTATAGTAAATATTTCTTTTATAGCATGATTCATAAGGCTTTTGGTAAAAAATAATATCAGCAGATAATTTCTCTGTTTTTTCCTTATCTAAATCTACATATTCAAACTTGCTCTTTTCCAAAAACGATTGTAGTTGTTGTTTTGCATAAGGAATTTCCATTGATACTGTTATACCCAATACTGGAATAAATCTTGGATTATCCAACATTGCTTCATATAGTAGCTTTGTCTTCCATGGACCAACTTCTGTCAGAACGAATAAAACTCTAATTTTCTCTTTCTTTCGAATTTTATAAACTCTATAAGGGGTCATCATTCGATACAATGGAAGTATTATTCTTTCTTCTATACGTCTTCTTAGTCCAGACCTTATTCCATGAAATCTAATCATAATAATTTAAATAATAATTTTTAAATCTTTCCTTATATAAAAATCCTCAAGGACTTTTATTATTCCTTTTGTGACTACATCTGATATGTATGAATAATCTATGCCTCTATGGACAGCTTTTATGAAAGATACAAGTTCATACCTTATGCCTTCTCCATCAAGCTGATAAAAATATCGTTTATTTTGACTTGGGTCTTCTCGTCTAATTTCAAAATATTCAGTTTTCCACCATGGAGCAGGTACATATATATATCCGTTAGTTCCCGAGATAATCAACTCTCCTTCAGTCTTGACACCTTTCCCTACTTTTATAGAGGCAACAGCATCAGGATAAACAAAAGCAATTTTAGTGAAATCATCATACATTTTATCGATATCAACAAAATGAGATGTTATGTATTTGTTCTTATAATCAGTACCTAATAACTGGAATATCGGTAACAAAGCATTAGGTCCCCAAGTACAGATACTATTCCATAGATTGTCGAGATCTTTTTTGTTCGCATTTAAATCACGAAGACTTGTACAAGAACAATCCACAGACCTGATTTTACCTATGACATTACTCATCGCTAAAACTTTCAATCTACTATATGCAGTAGAATATGCTGTACGAAGAGCATCCATTAAAACACAATTATGCTCCTGAGCCAAGTTTCTTAATTCTATATAATCTGCAACCGAAAGAACTATAGGAGACTCACATAAGACATGCTTTCCTTTTATTAGCGCTTCTTTTATTTGAACATAATGATTTTCAGGTTTAGATATCAGATATACTGAATCTACCTTTTCCAACATTTCTGAATATGAAGAAGTCACAAATTCGATGTTTTTTAGATCATCAGAAAGTTTTTCTTTATTCTCTTCTGAAGTACAAATAGCGACAATGTCTAACCCGTTGACATAACGACTTTCACGTTCAAATTTATTTAAAAAAGAAGATTCTCCAACAATACCCATCTTCATGGAATTTTTTTCAGATCTAAGTTCTGAACTAGAAACGCCTTCCGTTCTTTCAAGGTAAACAACCTTACAATAATCTTTTAAATAATCAAATTTACCTTTCCAGTCTGAACCAACAGTAAAGATATCGACATCATAACGCTTTATATCATCTATTTTTTGTCCTTCATATTCCTCAACTATGATTTCATCTGCTAACCCAGTCGCACGGACGCCTTCAATTCGCTCAGCCAAAGATTGTTGAACATTTATCTTGCCACGTGACATGTCAAAATCATCAGCAGTCACACCAACAATTAAATAATCACCTAAGGCTTTCGCACGTTCCAGTAATCGTATATGACCAATATGCAAAAGGTCATATGTACCATATGTTATAACCTTTACCATTTAAATAACTTGTTTTTTAAATTCCAAACGAACATTTTATGGTGATTGCCCCAAATATATTTTTGGAACAAAAGTTTAAATGTTGGTCTAATTGCCCATTTCTTATTTAGAGATTTAAAATCCATAGCAATCACATCAGACATAAATTCTGTACGCTTATCATTATAAGCTATAGATTTTCTCATTGGTCCCTGATACTTCAAAGCCTCACTAAATGCAAGTTCATGTCCAAACATTAATTGACGCGCATTATCCAATGCTTGTTTCCCTTTGTCAGTGTTGCAAACTATCAAGGAAGCTCCTCTGTTTTTGCCATACAATTCAGGACAATATATATGTACACCCCACAAATCGCCCAATGTAATATCTGCACATCTACTTATATTCGTAAAACGACATTCATAACAACTTGGTCTACTCATAAGATGTTGCAACCAAATTGACCAGAATGGGTTAAACCAACGATCACACTTGATA
>ERZ808270.517-NODE-517-length-21897-cov-5.314486_pt1 | contig 21897 bp, 20 predicted proteins | sample MGYA00521082_ERZ808270 | MGnify/ENA primary metagenome ERZ808270 (study PRJEB31516, sample SAMN03275594) | gut metagenome | biome: mammalia-associated habitat; material: feces | host: Papio cynocephalus | place: Kenya | collected 2012-07-27 ... | reverse complement strand
AGGACTACTTGACTAGGCTTTTACAGACGAACGCATTTTGATGCGTCTGCCCTGCTTCATTCAGAAACAGATGAACGATGATTTGAGAACGGCAGGACGATGGTATAGGTACATGGCGACGCATTTCACGCGTTAGAAGATACTCCATTTATCTTGTTTGAAATGCCGCATTTTACTTAGATTCTACTATTGGGCAAGATATAAAAACATTAAGGAAGTGAGGACAAAGCATCTTACTTTGTCTCCACTTCCTTTGAACACTATAGTAGATTTGTGGTTATGAACGATGCATCCTTGCATCGCTTCTAATACAAGTTAAGCATTGATATGTACTCGTTAGTTTGGTTTACTTGTCCGACGGAATCAGATATTTGTCGCCAGTCTCCTTTACGATTACTTCGCGATAGCTCTTGTTGAATCCTGGGCGTTCTACGGCTTTACCCAATCCGTCTGGAGTCATTTCATACTTTCCATCCTTTTCAGGCTTGATCGCTTGATCGTTGAATTTGACAATGAGGTATTCACCCAATTGCTTCCAACGTGCCATCATCTGCTTAGCACATTGTGCGGAGTAGTCGGTAAGGTAAGCCTTCGCTCTTGCAGGGTCTTGCTCAAGCAGGGTATTTGCTTTTGCTTCTACTTCAGCTTGTTGATGGATATATTGATCTTCCAATTCCTCACGAGCAGCCTTTACACTCGGGAAAAGTTGAGAGTAACGCGGGTAGGTCATATTCGACACCCAATTCTCTACCCAAAAGGCAGAGTTCCAAGAGAATTTCACGTCGCTCGCATCCTTCGGATCGTAACATTCTGGAGCTTTTGAAGCACTGCAGTACACGGGTGTATAAGCTACCATATTGGGGTCGTCATTGCCATACCAAAGCACGCCTCCTACAGCGTTGGGCATGGAAGCACGCATCTGAATCACGTATGAGCCAGCCGTCTGCTGAGTGGAAATAGGACGCTCGTTGAAATATTTCTTTCCGTTGTGTTCCCAAACTAATGGAGTGGGGCGATAAGGCGCGTCGTAAGGTCCTGCACCGACATCTTGGGTGATGTCGAAAGGCGTGCCTTCATAGTGGTCACGCATAGAGTTCATCACATCCTGCAAGGAAAGCTTCTGCTTCGGCTTAAAATAGAGGGGCATTGGTTTTGCTTGGCCGATGTGCTTGCCGTCGACGTAATCTAAGTACTGATCCATACCGTTTACCCATTTGTTGTAGAAACTCCATACGCGCGTTTCGCAGAAACGAATAGCACTGAAGTCGGCGGGTGCATAAGCATCGGCAAATGAGAATTCGGCATCTTTGCCTGTGAAGTATCCTTGTTTGCGAGCAAAGGAGATAACGTCTTTGGCATACATCACGTTCTTCTTATCCTTCATATTGAACTGATGGATACGGCTTTGGTTGGCGTGGCAAGCAATGCAATCATCAGGAATGCGAACTGCTACCCACACAGCGCCTTTCTCCTTAGGACCTTTACCGATCATCTCCAAGATCCAAACTTCGTTGGGATCGGCTATAGAAAAGCTTTCTCCTTCAGAGGCATAGCCATATTCTTGTACTAAAGACGTCATTACTTGAATTGCCTCACGTGCAGTCTTAGAACGCTGAAGGGCAATGGTCATGAGACTTACATAGTCTATGATGCCTTTAGGGTCTTCAAGTTCGCTACGTCCACCGAATGTGGTCTCGGTGATGCCTACTTGGTGCTCATTGATATATCCCATAACGGCATAGGTGTAAGGTGCTTCAGCTATTTCACCATGATAGTGGTTGGTGTCGCCATCGTAGATCTTACGCATCGCGCCTTTAGCGTGATGTGCTGCTGGGAGATAGTGAAGACGACCAAACATGCCATAATCATCTTGATTGTATGTGATAAATGCTGAGCCATCGGCAGAAGCCTTTTTACCAACTAAGAAGTTGGTACATGCCTCAGCGTCTGTCGGTGAAAGGAGTAGGGCAGTGCTTACTGCTACGACAGAGAGAACTTTTTGTAAGAAACGAGAATTCATGACGGATTAGCAAGCTTTAAATGACATATCAAGTCCTTTGACAGAATGAGTCAAAGCACCAACAGAGATATAATCTACTCCACACTCTGCGTAGTCGCGGATTGTATCATAGGTGATGCCGCCGCTCGATTCTGTTTCAAACTTATGGTCAATCAATTTTACAGCTTCACGCGTATCGGCTACAGAGAAATTGTCGAGCATGATGCGGTCTGCTCCGCCATGAGCCATGACTTGCTTAATCTCATCGAATGAACGACATTCTATTTCCACTTTCAAGTGAAGACCTTTCTCTTTCTGATAAGCCGCACAACGATCTAAGGCATTAGCGATGCCGCCACAGAAATCTACGTGATTGTCTTTGAGAAGAATCATGTCAAAAAGTCCGATACGATGGTTGCATCCTCCGCCAATTTTGACAGCTTCTTTTTCAAGCATACGCATGCCCGGGGTGGTCTTACGAGTATCGAGTACGCGAGTTCCAGTTCCATCGAGTCGTTTTACGTATTTCTGAGTCATCGTGGCAATGCCGCTCATACGCTGCATGACGTTGAGCATTAGTCGTTCGGTCTGAAGCAATGAACGTACTTTTCCTGTTACAATCATGGGCACATCGCCTGGCTTGACATGAGCACCATCTTCCATGAATTGCTCTATCTGCATGGTAGGGTCAAAGCGGTGGAATATTTCCTTGGCAATGCGCATGCCTGCCAAGATTCCTTCTTCCTTAATCAATAGTTTTGATTTGCCCATGGCATCCTCTGGGATGCAGCAGAGCGTGGTGTGGTCGCCATCACCGATATCTTCCGAAAAAGCGAGGTCTATCAGTTTGTCGTTGAGTTCGTCTACGGTGTACATAATCTTTATATTTTATAAATTTGTGGATATTCTATTGAGCAAAATTACGAAGAAACTATCATATATAAATAAAGTGCGTGGGCAAAAACGTAATATAGGCGAAAAATCGTGGATTTACTTCCACCTTACGGCATAAGTGGCATTCCTTTTGTATGCTTAATAAGTAACAAATTAAAACTTCAAAGCTATGGCATTTATAGACTATTACAAAATTATGGGTGTATCGAAAGATATACCACAAGCCGACATACGTAAGGCTTACTTGAAACGTACGAAGCAGTTTCATCCAGATTTGCATCCCGACGATCCAAAAGCAAAGGCAAAGTTCCAAGCATTGAATGAAGCCTATGCCGTACTTTCCGATCCAGAGAAAAGAAAGAAATATGATAAATATGGTGAGCAATGGCGTGAGGCAGATGTTTTCGAGCAGCAACAAGCTCAACGCGATGCTGATGGTGGAGGTCATTTCTATTATAGCGGTTCGGGTGATGATGGCTTTGATTTCAGTCAATTTACAAGTGGAGCAGGGGGCTTCTCTTCATTCTTTGAAGACTTGTTTGGAAAGGCTGCAGGACGCAGTTCGCGCACTCGCTCCTATGCTTCGCCCGAGCAGTTTGATGCTCATGCCACGGTATCTATAGATATGTATACAGCTTTGCTCGGTGGCGACATTATACTTCAGACACAAGGAGGTAAACTCAAACTTAAGGTAAAACCTGAAACGCAGAATGGCGCAAAGATACGTCTCCGTGGTAAAGGTTTCCAGAAACCGGATGGCACGTATGGCAATTTGATTATCACTTACAACGTGGCATTACCACAGCATCTCACGGAGCATCAGAAAGAATTGCTCAAGCAGATGCGTGATGAAGCATAGGTGGCTGTTTTGATAACACGGTATGACAAAACTGTTGCAATGTAATAAAATAATATTAAAGTATGTGGAAAATCTTTCATATTGTTTGCATAAGCAGCTAATAAGCTATACATTTGCAATGTTTTTCATGGTATTAGATTTAAGGTTAGTAAAAGATTGGTTGTCGTGAGACAATCAATTTTTTTTGTACCCATACTCATGAGTGTATTTCAGGAAAGGGTTATGTTGTATATTCAAATCTCTACCTTGTTTACTTTAAAGTTGTTGTTTGTGGTGCTATTGAAGTCAAGTTGCTAATAATTGAAGTTTTCTCTAAAGAAAGTCTTCTTTATCTCGTGGGCATGTGATAAGGCTTTCACATCTTAATTTCGGATTTGGCAAAACGGGCTGAATCATCGTACAAGTCGAATGCATTCAAGCTTGCTTGAATTGCTGAGACGCAGCCGATGATGACGATAAAAGCCCAATGATTTCCATATGTTACTTTGTGCTTATATGTACCAATCAGTGTATCCATTAAAATAATTTTTGTGACAATTTGATGTATATTCCGTCTTCTGAAATGGCTTATCTCCTTGAATATCAAGAGAAATTAAAAATTTAAAATGTCACAGTCAGGTTGGGGACACTTGCAATCTGTTTAATTTAGTACTATCTTTGTGGTAGCATATCGATAAGCTACTGCACATCTATAAACATTTAAAATAGTTACAATGAAAAAGATAAAAATCATCTTGGCTATATTTACAGCTGTACTTATCTCATGTGCAATTTATGCATGCTCATCAGATGACGCTCAGCAAAGTCAAACAAAAACACAGATTCTGCTCAAAAAGAGCAAGGATCTTGCAAAAAAATACAATGTAGACCTGCATCTTAAAGCGGAGAACATTGACAAAATAGCAGAAACCTTGACCGTTGAACAGATGGAAAAGGACTATCAGAGCTTTGCCAAATCATGTGACAGGGTTGTGCAGTTCTCTACCCCAAAGTCTGCTACAACAGCAAAGACTAGAAATAGAATTTCAATACGTAGGAAAATGCAAGGAGTAGAATATATGTCAGATGGCAAGGTTTGCTTCTTGTGTGATACCCCTCAATCAGCTTATACAGAAGTCATTTCAGGCTATTTTGAGTTGCAATTAGTCAATGGCAGTGGTTTTTTATATATGTCGTCTGGGGCAACATCATGTCAAGGCAACTTTCAGGAGAAGTATGGTGGATATTTTAACGATGAAAAAGATTACCGCTTTTATATATCTGGTCCAGTTTATTGGGATTCCCCATATTATAGTGGTACTGTTTATGCATCAGGTGAGTTCAGATCAGACACCGGAAATTATGTGAGCTTCTCTAGGAAATACATTAAAGATCCTGATGATTTCTAGGCAATAGACAGATTAAAATATAGCCATAGCTGAAACTCTCTGATGTTTTAGCTATGGCTTTTAGTACTCAAATTTGTATGATTTATAAACTCTAATATCATGAAAAAGTATATCTTCTTATTTCTATTGCTTTTCAATCTTCCCATCTTTGCCCAGCAGCAAACGGCGGAGGAACTATTTGATTTATTTAAAGCCACTTCGGGGTTTGACCGTAAATACCCTCGCGAGAAAGTATATTTGCATATGGACAATACGAGCTATGTAGAGGGCGATACATTGTGGTACAAAGCTTACGTGGTACGGGCTTCAAGTCTACGGCCTACGGATTTGAGTCGCGTTCTATATGTTGAATTGCTTAATGCAGATGGTGGCCTTATAGAGAAACAAATGCTCCGATTGGATTCACTTGGACAAGCTGATGGATGTTTTAGTCTGAAACGTCCTGTGATGCCAGGCTATTATGAAGTAAGAGCCTATACAAGGGAAATGACCAATTGGGATGAACCGGCCATCTTTTCGCGTGTAGTTCCGATTTTTGGATTTGATGGTAATAATACTCAGAAGCAGACGAGTGACTTATTACATTTATCTTTGCCTGTTCCTGAAAAGCGTAAAGGCGTAACTATCGCAATGCCGCGTCCTTATACCATGACAGATAGGAAGGAATATGTACTTAACTTCTATCCTGAAGGCGGAAGTAGAGCAAAAGGAGTAGAACAATATATCGCATACCAACTTACTGATGGGATGGGAAATGGTATGAATGATACGCTGCAGCTATGTGATGATAAGGGGAATGTGATCAGTGAATTCCAACCAGAATATGATGGACGAGGAACGTTCGTGCTATCTGCTCAGCAAGAAAATGGCTTTGTTAGAATAAAGAATGCACTTCGTAATACTTTCGCTCTTCCTGCAACGGCCGTCTCTTATGCATTACATGCAGAGCCTCTCACTGATGGTGTGAATATTAAAGTGCAGGCCAATGATTCTGCTATTGCAGCAAATAGTTTGTTAGGTTTGGCTGTAATAAGCAGAGAGAAGGTGTGCTATTTTGACACGCTTACGGTGATCCCGAATGGTACAGAAGTGTTTGTGCCGAGAAAAGCCTTGCGTGGGGGAGTGAATCGTATAGAACTCTTTGATGTAAATGGGCAGAGTTATAGCACTCGACTAATTTGGATGCCTATTACCGAAGAAGAGAACAAGCGCGTAAGTGTTAGTATGCAACAAAACAAGGCATTCTATGAAGCATTTGAGCCTGCAGTGGTGAAAATACAGTTGAAAGACGCTAAGAATCAGCCCGTTCAAACTGTATTTTCTATGGCTGTGCGTGATGCAAGCGGTAATATCACCGACACAAATGATGGAGGCGTAGAGGCAGATATGCTCCTTTCTTCTGAGATAAAAGGGTATGTGTCACGTCCTGATCTCTATTTTGTGAAAAATGATGCAGCACATCGTCGTATGCTCGATCTCTTGCTTATGGTACAAGGATGGACAGCTAATCATTTCTCCACCATGTGTGGCAAAGCGCCTTTTGATCTAAAGCAACCTATAGAGGAAGTTCCCATACTGAGGGGAACGCTCTACGCGGATAATAATCGTCTACACCCACGAAAGAATTACAATTTGAAGATGTTGGCTTATTCTCTCAATGGAAGTAGTTTACAAGGAAACACGCGTACAGATGCAAAGGGACGCTTCTCTTTTGCAAATTTTGCCGACTTCAAAGGTGATTACTACATGCAGTTTTCTATAAAGAATGATAATGATCAGTCTTCATGGTCGCGCCTTGCAATCGATCAGTGGTATGCACCTCGTCCACGCGCATTTGCAGCGTCTGATTTGCAATTAGCTATTCCTGTGCGAAAGGATAGCATTATTATCTATAGTCAAGTGCACGAGCCTGAAACTTTTAATTGGACGGACACTATTCCTCGTACGATCCCAACTGCCCTCAAGGAAGCTAAAGTAAGCATTAAAGGTAAATATCGTGGTTTTACAGGCGGACGTTATACATGGAATGGCGGAGAACAACATGGTGAGGAGCGTGCTATCAAATACTATAATGTAGCTCAAGTCATAGAACAATTGAAGGATCAAGGAAAGGCTGCGCCCGATTTGGGAGATCTGTTGCCAATGCTTGATGATAATTTTAATGTTACACGCTATGGGCTTTATAGGGGTGGTGGACATTTCGAAGAGGAAGATGATAGTGAAACCCCTTCGCAATACAAGCCAATGGGTGATAGTACCCCTGTATTGCCCGATCAAAATATTGAGAATGATATTGTAAGAAAAACACCTGAAGCGTTGAAGGGCAATCTTCCTCAAGATGAACTGCAGAACGTCGATGAGGTTACAAAAAGACTTTATAGAAAACCTAGGGTGCTATACAAGGCCAATTATGTAACCATTAATGTAAACAACTTGCCATGGTATGAAGAGGGATTGATGCGTTATAGTGATAATATCTTCAATAATCTGGCTGACAACTATAAGAGCATTAGTTTTGTACCGGGAGTACAAAGAGAAGATGTGCTGAGTGGAGTGGGTAAACGTATGTCCGTATCCAATCGGTACATGCTTTATATCTACGAGCAGCCCAATATGTACCGTTTGAAGAGTGTTCGTGGGACAGAGCGTCGCCTTATACAAGGTTTTGCCTCTCACGTAGACTTCTATTCTCCTGATTACCGCCGTTTCGACCTCCCCAACCCCTCCGATAGACGACGCACACTCTATTGGAATCCTTCAGTAAAAACAGACGAAAACGGCGAGACAAATGTTCTATTCTTTACAAACTCTCGGTCAGATCAATACCTTGATATCTCAATAAGAGGTGTTTCTGCAGATGGCGGATGGATAGAGAATTAGTGTTTGGCTTTAACAATAGAGATGTAGTCGAGCAAATTGTGTAGATGTGGCGCGTTGGCGGAATTCTTGTTTAATCACATTATTCATGAATTCTGCCTACGCGTTGCTTGTAGCTTAATGTCTTATCTTTCTAAAAAATACTCAGAACGTTGGGTAACGTTTTTGCAATTAATCTGTACGAGAAATGAATCAAAGTCTTGAACTCATTTCTTTTTGAGGCATGAATATATGTTTTTTTACTACTGATGCGCTAATCTGCTGATATTTTTGTACTTTTGCAAACAGAAGTAACTTTCGCTACAAATCTAATTTCGAATATAGCAATGTCAATGGAACATTCAAAAGAACTAATGAACCTTGCAGCCGATAATATAAGAATCTTGGCTGCAAGCATGGTAGAACGCGCAAAGTCAGGACATCCAGGCGGTGCTATGGGTGGTGCTGATTTTATCAACGTGCTCTATTCCGAATTTCTTAACTTTGACCCCGATGAAGCAACCTGGCGCTGTCGCGACAGATTCTTCCTTGATCCTGGTCATATGTCGCCAATGCTATATTCGCAGTTGGCATTGATTGGTAATTTCACAATCGAAGAACTTAAGCAATTCCGTCAATGGGGATCGCCCACACCTGGGCATCCAGAAGTGAGTCCTAAGCGCGGGATAGAGAATACGAGTGGTCCTCTTGGTCAAGGTCATACATATGCAGTGGGTGCAGCGATTGCTGCAAAAGCACTTTATGCACGTACAGGAAACCCCGGCTTTGCTAAAGAGAAAATTTATGCCTATATCTCCGATGGTGGTGTACAAGAGGAAATTTCGCAGGGTGCAGGTCGTATAGCGGGTCACTTGGGGCTTAATAATCTCATCATGTTCTTCGATGCTAACGAGATACAGCTTTCTACAGAAACATCGTCTGTCATCTCAGAAGACACTGGCATGAAATATCGTGCATGGAATTGGAATGTGCTTGAGATTGATGGTAACGATCCTGATCAGATACGTGAAGCCTTGAAGAAAGCTAATGAGGAAGAGTCTCGTCCTACTTTGATTATAGGCCATTGTATAATGGGTAAGGGCTGCCGTAAGGCTGATGGTAGCTCTTATGAACATAGCTGCAAGACTCATGGTGCACCACTTGGCGATGGTGCTTATATTAATACGATTAAGAACCTCGGTGGTGATCCTGAGAATCCATTCGTAATACGCGAAGAGGTAAAGCAAATGTACGATGAACGTAAGGCTGAATTGCGTAAAATCGTAGCAGCTCGTCGTGCTGAAGAGGCTGAGTGGGAAAAAGAAAATCCTGAAAAAGCGGTTCTTCTCAATGATTGGATGGCCGGAAAACTTCCTCACATCCCATGGGAGACAATAGAGCAAAAGCCTAATTCGCCTACTCGCAATGGTTCGTCTGTATGCTTGAGCTTGCTCTCGCAGTATGTACCTAATATGATCGTTTCTTCTGCAGACCTATGTAATTCAGATAAGACAGATGGATTCCTTAAGCATACGACTGAGATAAGTCGTACCAACTTTGCTGGAGGTTTTCTTCAAGCTGGTGTGTCAGAATTAACAATGGCTTGTGTATGCATCGGTATGATGCTTCATGGCGGTATTATTACGGCTATGGGAACGTTCTTCGTATTCTCAGACTATATGAAGCCTGCTATTCGTATGGCTGCTTTGATGGAAGTTCCCGTTAAGTTCGTTTGGACACACGATGCATTCCGTGTAGGCGAAGATGGTCCTACCCACGAACCCGTAGAACAAGAAGCTCAAATCCGATTGATGGAGAAGCTCAAGAATCATAGTGGTCGTGATAGCGTGAGAGTGCTTCGCCCATGCGATGTGCACGCAGTGACAGAATGCTGGAAGATGGCTATGGAGAATATGCAAACTCCTACAGCGCTTATCTTTAGCCGTCAGAATGTTAACGATCTGCCTGCAGGAACAAACTATCGTGAGGGTGTACTCCATGGAGCTTATGCGGTTATCGAGGAAGCGCAACCCGACGTGATTCTTGTGGCATCTGGCTCAGAAGTTAGTACACTTGTTGATACAGCGGCCTTGCTTAAGGTTGATGGTATAAAAGCTCGTGTGGTAAGTTGTCCGAGTGAAGGCCTCTTCCGTCAGCAATCTAAGGAGTATCAAGAAGCATTGCTTCCAACAGGAGGTAAAATCTTTGCACTTACAGCTGGTCTGCCCGTTACATTCGAAGGAATAGTAGGTTCTAACGGAAAGGTTTATGGGCTTGATAGCTTCGGATTTAGTGCTCCTTATAAAGTGCTTGATGAAAAATTGGGCTTTACTGCTGCAAACATTCACAATGAAGTAATCAACTTCTTGAAAAAATAAATCATCCTAAATATACATTATATATGATAGGACTTGCAAGCGATCACGCAGGGTTCGAACTCAAACAATTCGTAAAAACATATCTTGAGGAAAAAGGTATTGAGTACAAAGACTATGGTACTTACACTACCGAAAGTTGTGACTACCCTGACTATGCACATGCTCTTGCGCGTGGTATTGAACAAAACGAAGTAGAGCAGGGTATAGCTATCTGTGGTAGTGGAGAGGGTATCTCAATGACTCTTAATAAGCATCAACGCATCCGTGCGGCTCTTGTATGGATCCCCGAGATTGCCCACATGACTCGACTTCATAATGATGCTAATGTGTTGGTAATGCCTGGACGTTATATTGATACACAAACAGCACGACATATTATGGATGAATTCTTCAATACTACGTTTGAAGGAGGACGCCATATACGAAGAATCGAGAAAATTCCAGTATAAGATAGATTAAAAGCTACGCAAAACTTCTCTAAATCAATTAGATTTACTATCTTTGCACCCGCTTTTAGAAAAAGAATAACAAACTAAAACTTATAACTGGAATGACTAAATCAGAAATCATCAAGGCAATTGCGAACAAAAAGGGCATCGATCGCGCCACAGTCTCGCAAGTGCTTGAGGCTTTTACTAGCGAAATCAAAATTGCACTTCTTGAAGAAAAGAGTGTAAGCATGAGAGGTTTCGGTACTTTCTATCTGAAACGCCGTGCAGAGAAGACCGCACGTGATATGCAAAAGAATACAACGATTATCATTCCTGAGCATAGTATCGCTGCTTTTAAGCCTGCAAAAGAATTTGCTGTCGCTGTAAAAGAAAAGTCGACTAAAGCATAATAAATACAACTAACATAATTAACCATAAAACGTAATAGGTATGCCTAACGGAAAAAAGAAAAAAAGACACAAGATGTCTACTCACAAACGTAAAAAAAGACTGCGCAAGAATCGTCATAAGAGCAAATAAGCTCGACGACTCCGTTGTGAGTCTCTAATCAAAACGGGTAAACGGGCTTGGGATGTGCTTCAATTCAAGAGTGCATTCACTCGTTTGCTCGTTCTTTTTTGTTCAACCACTCCAAGTATGTTGAATATTGTGCTTTTGTGAATAAAGTTTATTCGCAAAATCTTAATATAACAACTCTTCTCTATTGTTTCTTAATTGTAAGTCGATGAGAATTAAAATGAGATATTTGAAATATTAAGGCATAAGGAAACATCTTGGGATTATAGAAAAATCATGACAAGCGAAGTAATTGTAGATGTAACAAAGAAAGATATTTCCATCGCTTTGCTCGAAGACAAGAAGCTCGTAGAGTATCAGCGTGAAGGACGTTCGGAACATTTTTCTGTGGGTAACATCTATGTGGCAAAAGTTAGAAAACTTATGCCAGGACTCAATGCTTGCTTCGTGAATGTTGGTTTTGAGCGCGATGCCTTTCTTCACTATCTTGACCTTGGCACCCGTTTCCAATCTTTAGAAAAATACTTACAACTCTTAGGTGATGGTCATCGCACTGTCACTTTGGATAAAGTGGGTAAACAACCCGATCTGGACAAGGATGGAAGTATACAGAACACACTCAAGGTAGGTCAGGAAATCTTAGTACAAATAGTCAAGGAACCCATCAATACAAAAGGACCAAGACTCACTTCCGAACTCTCATTCGCAGGTAGATTCCTTGTGTTGATACCATTTTCTGACAAAATATCTATCTCTTCCAAAATTAAGTCTGGCGCAGAGCGTACGCGACTTAAGCAACTCGTACAGAGCATTAAGCCCAAAGGTTTCGGCGTGATTATACGTACAGTTGCAGAAGGCATGAAGGCACCTGAACTTGATAATGAAATGCGCATTTTGCTGAAGCGATGGGATAATACTGTAGCCAAAGTAGTACAATGTCGCAAAGACAGGCTCCAGCTTCCTCAACTTGCCTACGAAGAAACTAGTAGAACTGTAGCGCTCTTGCGTGATTTGTTCAATCCCTCTTACGAAAACATCTACGTAAACGACCAAGCAGTATATGAAGAGGTGAAGAGTTACGTAAGTCTAATTGCTCCGGAATGCAAAGATATTGTCAAATTTTATAAAGGTTCGGTGCCTATATTCGACAATTTCTCCGTCACGAAGCAGATCAAGACCTCATTAGGGCGCACGGTTACTTACAAGCATGGCGCTTATCTCATCATAGAGCAGACAGAAGCACTTCACGTGGTTGACGTGAATAGCGGGAATCGTTCGAAAAGCCCTGAAGGACAAGAAGTGAATGCTCTTGACGTTAATCTCGGAGCAGCCGATGAATTGGCTCGCCAATTAAGGTTGCGCGATATGGGAGGCATTATCGTAGTAGATTTTATTGATATGAATCTCCCCGAAAATCGTCAGAAACTCTATGAGCGCATGGTAGAGAACATGAAGAAAGATCGTGCTCGCCATAGCATATTGCCTCTCTCAAAATTCGGACTGATGCAGATTACGCGTCAGAGAGTTCGTCCTGCAATGGATGTTAACGTGGAAGAAACCTGTCCTACTTGTGGAGGAACTGGAAAGATTAAGCCAAGCATACTCTTTACCGACTCATTAGAGACAAAGATTGATACATTAGTTAATAAAGTAGGAATCAAACGTTTCCGCCTTTATGTACATCCTTTTGTAGCTGCGTATATCAATCAAGGCTTTTTCTCCATAAAGCGCCGTTGGCAAATGAAATACGGCTTAGGTGTGAAGGTGTGTCCTAATCAGAAATTGGCTTATCTTCAATACAATTTCTGTGATATGAAAGGCGAAGAAATCGTGATGGACCAACAAAACGACATGAAGTAAGCTCTTTCTGTACAAGAAAAGCTCGGTAACTATAAATAAGTCTTATGAATTTTCTCTTTCAAGAGATGATTTGTAAGACTTTTTTATGATAAAGAACATTTACCTATTCTTTTATTACTTCATTAGTTTTTTACTACGCAAATATAGTGCTTTCAAGGAAAAGAAGAGCGCAAACACAAACTGTAGAAGATACTACGTGAGCTTGTAAAGTTCTTGCTATTATACTTGTGAGTAGAGGAAGCAACTATAAAAATACTATATTTTACGCTATTCTTCTCCCTCTACTTTGTAGTTTACAAAAAATGAAGTAATTTTGCCACACATTAAAATGCAGTTATTCTAAACCGATATGAATATTTCTTATAAATGGCTGAAAGAATACGTTGACTTCGACATGACGGCACAAGAAGTGGCCGACGCGCTTACGAGCGAGGGACTCGAAGTAGATGGCGTAGAAGAAGTTCAGGCCATAAAAGGTGGACTTGAAGGTCTGGTAGTAGGTCACGTGCTGACCTGTGAGGCACATCCCAACAGCGACCATATGCACATCTGCTCTGTTGATTTGGGAGAAGGCGCTCCACAACAAATTGTATGCGGTGCTCCCAATGTAGCAGCAGGACAGAAAGTAATTGTAGCGACTTTGGGCACAAAACTCTATGAAGGAGATCAATGCTTTACCATCAAGAAATCTAAACTTCGTGGTGTTGAAAGCTTTGGAATGATTTGTGCTGAAGACGAAATAGGAGTGGGCAATAGCCATGATGGCATTATCGTGCTTCCAGCTGATACACCTGTGGGAATGAAAGCTGCAGAGTATTACGGACTAGAGAGTGACTACGTAATAGAAGTAGATATTACACCTAATCGCGCGGATGCTTGTTCACATTATGGTGTAGCCCGTGATCTCTATGCATGGCTCATTCGTAATGGTAAAAAGACTGCGTTGCACAAAATGGATGTTTCGGCATTTAAAGCCGATTCAAACGATCTCAACATTGACATAGAGATACAAAACACTGAGGCTTGTCCTCGCTATTGTGCTGTAACTATTAAAGATTGCAACGTAAAGGAAAGTCCTGAGTGGTTAAAGGAAAAGTTACAGACCATCGGATTACGTCCCATTAATAACATAGTAGATATTACTAACTATGTGATGATGGCATACGGACAACCTCTCCACTGCTTCGATGCAGATATGATAGAGGGTGGAAAGATTGTAGTGAAGACCATGCCAGATGGTACAATGTTTCAGACTCTTGATGGAGTAGAACATACACTATCTGATCGAGATCTCGCGATTTGCAATGAAAAAGAACCCATGTGCATAGCCGGTGTGATGGGTGGACGTGGATCTGGTACCTATGAAACGACCAAGGATGTGCTGCTTGAAAGTGCTTATTTCCATCCCACGTGGATTAGAAAAAGTGCACGTCGACATGGTTTAAGTACAGATGCTTCATTCCGATTTGAGCGTGGTGTTGATCCTGACGGACAAATATATGCTCTTAAGGTAGCAGCCATTTTAGTAAAAGAATTGGCTGGAGGAACAATTGCTATGGGTATCAAAGATGTAGAAGCTCCTGGGCTTGTCAAGTCGTTCGATGTGGAACTTAACTACCAATACGTGCATGACCTCATAGGAAAGACTATTCCCGTGGAGACAATCAAGGAAATTGTAACTTCACTTGAAATGACCATCACTTCCGAAACGGAAGAAGGCCTTTCGCTAAAGGTGCCTGCCTATCGTGTAGATGTTCAGCGTCCATGTGATGTTGTGGAGGATATTCTGCGTATATATGGATATAATAATGTGGAGATTCCTACAGCTGTAAAGTCAAGTCTTACGATAAAGGGTGATGTAGATCGTGCTAACAAACTAGAAAACATCATCGCTGAGCAATTGGTAGGTGAGGGATTTCACGAAATTCTTAACAACTCTCTCACCAAGGAAGCGTACTATAAAGATTTGAAGACCTATGCTGCTGATAATCTTGTACGCTTGATAAATCCTTTGAGTTCAGACCTTAATGTAATGCGTCAGTCCTTGATATTTGGTGGATTGGAAAGCATCGCTCACAACGTTAATCGAAAGAGCCAAAATCTTCGATTCTTCGAGACGGGTAATTGTTACTATTACAATTCCTCAAAGCATACTGCAGACCATACCCTTGCTGCATACAGCCAATCCCACTTTATAGGTTTGTGGCTTACTGGTAAACGTGTAGAGGGATCTTGGGCTCACGCAGATGAGAACTCGTCTGTATACGAGCTCAAAGCTTACGTCTGCAATATCTTGAAGCGTTTGGGATGTGAACTCGGCGGTATGAAGATTGTAGCTGGAGAAAATGACATTTTCGCTAAAAGTCTTGCTATAACCGATCGTAACGGACAGGTTATGGTAGAACTTGGCCTCGTATCAAAGGCTTTAACTGCCATGCATGATATTGAGCAGGAAGTTTATTATGCCGAGATCAATTGGACCATGCTTATGAAGCGCATTAAGAAGAATGTGGTTTCATTTAAGGAAATATCTAAATTCCCCATTGTAAAGCGAGATCTCGCATTGCTCGTCGACAAGAGTGTAGAGTTTGCCCAGATTGAGCAAATTGCATATGCTTCTGAAAAGAAACTACTCAAGAGTGTTGAGCTCTTTGACGTGTATGAGGGTAAAAATCTCGAAGCTGGAAAGAAAAGCTACGCTGTAAATTTTGTACTTCAAGATGAGAATAAGACAATGAATGATAAGCAGACTGATGCTATCATGAATAAGATTATCCTCAATCTGCAAAAGCAGTTAGGTGCTTCACTCCGCTAATTATAATTGCTGATGCTCTTATGAATAATATGTGCAATATGGCGTATATTCTTGTAGGGCTGATGCAAAAAACAGATAAGAAATATAACAAACAAATAAAAATAAAATCCCATGGGAAGAGCTTTTGAATACAGAAAAGCCACGAAATTGAAACGTTGGGGTCATATGGCCCGTACATTTACAAAGTTGGGTAAACAAATTGCTGTAGCTGTAAAGGCTGGTGGTCCTGAGCCCGAAAATAACCCAACTCTTCGTGCTATCATTGCTACGTGTAAGCGCGAGAATATGCCTAAAGACAACATAGAGCGTGCAATTAAAAACGCGTGTGGCAAAGATCAAAGCGACTACAAAACAATGACCTATGAGGGCTATGGTCCTCACGGTGTTGCTATATTTGTAGATACGCTTACAGATAATGCAACTCGTACTGTTGGCGACGTTCGTTCGGTCTTCAATAAATTCAATGGCAACCTCGGTACTATGGGTTCGCTCGCTTATCTTTTTGACCATAAGGCCGTTTTCACTTTCAAGAAGAAAGAAGGCCTTGATATGGATGAAATGATTCTTGACCTTATCGATTATGGTGTAGAAGACGAATTCGATGAAGATGAAGAAGAAGGTAGCGTAACCATATATGGTGATCCTAAGTGCTTTAGCCAAATTCAAAAGCATCTCGAAGAGAATGGTTTCGAAGTTTTGGCCGCCGAGTTTACTTATATTCCAAATGATTTGAAAGAAGTAACTCCGGAAGAGCGTGAAAGCATTGACAAAATGGTTGAACGTCTCGAAGAATTCGACGATGTACAAACAGTCTACACTAACATGAAGCCTACTGAAGATTGATGCTCTTTTAGTACTCAATTGAGAGCTTTCAATAGAGAGAATATATGAGGGGAAAGTTTGTTAGGATTGCCAATCTTAGCAAAACTTCCCCTCTTTCAATGAATTACTCTTTTCTCTTCAGTCAAGCATACATATTTAATGATGTAAGAGGAGGATTATGAGAGAAATGGTTTATTTACGATAGATTCTTTTACTTAGTACATGAAACATTTAGACTACATTCCACAAGGCGTTTGTTCCAGATGTATACATTTGGACTTGAGTGATGATGGACGTATAGAATCAGCAACATTTGAAGGTGGCTGTCATGGTAATCTGCAAGGTATAGCTGCACTTATTAAGGATATGCCTAAAGAAGAGGTTATAAAACGGCTCAAGGGCATACGCTGTGGAAACAAAAGCACATCATGTCCTGATCAACTGGCAAAAGCGTTACAATCGGTAGATTAAATACATAAAATAATTCGTACGAGTAAGCTAAATTCTTCGTGGTCAGTTTATGATGATTTGGTGGTGTATGCAGATCTAAGATTAAGTAAATCTAAAGAGCTTAGATATCTTGATTAATGAAAGCGTAAAGTACTTTATTATTTATACTCATGAGGTCCTACTTGTGTCTCATATACAATCGTCTTTTTAGATTGTGAATAATAAACGTATTTAAAGGTGACATCCTCATCCTTTACGCTTTTGTAGACAATGTCATTAGCTGTACGTTGAACAAGTATATGATGGAGTAGGGGAGTCTGATCCTTAAGTACTCTTTCGTTTGCATGATTCACACTATAATAATGTGTAAGCGTATGAGATGCAGGTGAGTAGACAAGACTATCGAGCATAGTTCCTTCTTCTACTTCTTGCGGGCATTGTTTCTCTGTAAACTCCCGTGCTTCTCGCTGAAGACTTTTATCGAAGTTTTCTTGGCATGAACAGAATAAAGTCATCAATACAAAAGCTACCAATATTAAATTTGTTCGATACATTCTTAGATTTATTTAGGAATCTTCCCTTGAGATATTCTAATGATATTTGTTATGGATTGATACTGCAAAAATAGGGAATTCATTTGAAAAGATGGATAATAGATTAAAGATAAAATTGTCGGATGACGACCTTAATGCGCGCATTGAGCGTGCATGCCAATATTTCAAAGATGGATACAACTGCTCTCAAAGCGTAGTAGCTGCTTTCGCTGATTTATATGGTTTTACTCACGAACAATCTCTGCTTATGTCAGCATCATTTGGTGGTGGTATAGGTAGAATGCGGCAGACTTGTGGCACGGCTTGCGGAATGTTCTTGCTCGTCGGTCTTGATTGTGGTACAACAGATGGAAGTGATAGGGTAGGGAAAAGCCATAATTATGCACAGGTACAGCGTCTAGCTGAACAATTTAAATCACAAACAGGTAGCCTGATCTGTGCAGAACTTCTCGGCCTTAAAAATCCTAAGATTACCTCACAAGCAGAAGAACGCACAACTGAATACTACCAAAAGCGTCCTTGCCCATTGATGGTAAGAACTGCAGCTACCATCTTTGCAAATTATCTGAGAGAAAAATATGGGTAGCTACTGGCCTTGTAAATAATAGAGCGATTGATGCCTTAATGTAAAAGATTATCATATGAAAATATTACTATTAGGAGAATTTAGCAATGTACATGCAACATTGGCAAAAGGACTCCGAAATTTGGGACATGAAGTTACAGTAGCTTCAGATGGCGATGGGTGGAAAGATTATCCACGTGACATCGATTTGAAAAGGAAATCGTTGAATCGCATGGATAGCATAAAGTATTGGCTTAAAGTAAAAGATTCTTTCCTTCGCTTCAGAGGTTATGATATTGTACAGATCATAAACCCCGTGTTCCTCGACTTTAAGGCAGAAAGGATCATGCCCTATTTCCGATATCTCAAAAAGCACAATAAGCGTGTTGTTATGGGAGCATTTGGCATGGATTATTACTATGTAATCGGTTGTCTTGATAAACAGACTTTTCGTTATAGCGATTTCAATATTGGTAATGTAGAGAGAATTAATTATGATAATGACCAATTTAAGGAGGAATGGCTTGACGGTAGTAAAGGAGTACTGAATAAAATAATAGCTGATGAATGCGATGCAATTGTAACGGGGCTCTATGAATATGACGCTTGTTACCGAAAGTATTACAAAGGAAATGCAGTTGTTAGATTCATTCCATTCCCAATTGTAACGGGCAATACGGACTCACATCGTGAGAAGAGACACTATAAACTTAACAGTCCTTTGAAAATATTTATTGGCATTCAAAGTAAACGATCCGAATATAAGGGAACTGATATCTTGCTTTGTGCTGCACAGCGGGTAAAAAATGATTATCCTAATGAATGCACGCTCCAGATTGCCGAAGACGTTCCTTTTGAAGATTATAAGGAAATGCTTGATAGTTCGGATGTTATTCTTGACCAACTTTATTCCTATACGCCAGCCATGAATGCACTTGAGGCTATGGCACGTGGAACAGTTGTCGTTGGCGGTGCTGAACTCGAAAATTACACAATCCTCAATGAGTATCAACTCCGGCCGATAATCAACGTACAGCCTAACAGATATAGTGCGTATCATGCCATTAGAGACTTGGTGGTGAATCGTAACGAACTTATACCATTACTACAAGAAGAAGGCTATCTATACATTAGCAAGCATCATGACTATTTGAAAGTTGCGCGTAAATACGAACAACTATATACCCAGATATTATAACAATGGATTTTCTCTCAGATGCATTGGTTACCCGACTACGCTATAGCTATTAATACGGGCTTATCGGTGTTATGTTTAATAGAATGTAGATAGATGGTCATGTTCGTGTTGAGTGAGTATATCGTGTTCGTCAGCTAACCTATTATGCTATTCTCAATGCTATTTCCATCAATATTAGAAACTTCTAAAATCAAAAACTTGAAATGATAGACAGAGCGACCATACAACGTGTAATGGATGCTACAGATATAGTCGACGTAGTAAAGGATTTTGTGACTTTGCGTAAAAATGGCGCAAACTATAAAGGGCTTTGTCCATTTCACAATGAGAGAACTCCCTCTTTCAGCGTTTCACCATCTAGACAACTTTGCAAGTGCTTCTCTTGTGGAAAAGGAGGAAATGCTGTTCATTTCCTAATGGAATTGGAGCACATGACCTATCCGGAGGCTATCAAATGGCTTGCTAAGAAGTATGGCATAGAAGTAAAGGAAAAAGAATTGACTGATGAGGAACGCTTGCAGCAAAGCGAGCGCGAAAGTATGTTCGTGCTTAATGAATGGGCCAATCAGTACTTTCAAAATATCCTTCATAATAATGTCGATGGTGTTGCTATCGGAATGGCTTATTTTAGATCGCGTGGATTTCGTGACGATATAATAAAGAAATTTTCTTTAGGCTATTCTCTTGAGGAAAGGGATGCTTTTGCTAAGGCAGCCATATCACATGGCTTTAATAAGGAGTACTTGTTAAAAACGGGACTTTGCTACAAGACTGATGACGGACGATTGCTTGACCGATACCATGGCCGTGTTATATTTCCTGTGCTCACTGTTTCGGGAAAAGTTGTAGCTTTTGGTGGGCGTATACTTAATACGGAAAAGGTTAAGAACGTAGGTAAGTACGTAAACTCTCCAGAAAGCGAGATTTATAGCAAAAGTCATGAACTTTATGGGCTTTTCCAAGCTAAAGCTGCTATTGTGCGCCACGATCGTTGTTTCCTCGTAGAGGGATATACAGATGTGATTTCTATGCATCAAAGTGGTGTTGAGAATGTTGTAGCTTCCTCTGGTACTTCCTTGACAGAAGGACAAATTCGACTTCTTCACCGATTTACGGAAAATATTACAGTACTCTATGATGGTGATGCTGCGGGCATTAAGGCAAGTCTACGTGGTATAGATATGCTTTTAGCTGAGGGTATGAATATTAAAGTCTTGCTCTTGCCAGATGGCGATGATCCTGATAGTTTTGCGAGAAAGCATAAAGCCTCTGAATTTCAAGACTATATAGAAAAGCATCAAGTAGATTTCATTAAGTTTAAGACAAATCTTTTGCTCAAAGATGCAGCACAGGATCCAATTAAGCGTGCGGAATTAATTACGAATGTAGTACGTAGCATTTCGGTCATTCCAAGTGAAGTGCTTCGTCAGATGTACGTACATGAATGCGCAGCTTCTTTGTCTGTTAGCGAAGAGTTGATAGTAAATGAGATCAATAAGTTGCATCGAGAACAGCATGCAAAATCTGCAGACAATGGCCAAAATAGCAAGGACGAGAAGGAAAAAGCTGAAACTCAAGCACTTTCTGCAAGGATGCAGCAAAGTATTGAAAGCGTAGAAGAGAAAATGCTTGTCACATTGCTGATTCGTTATGCGAATTTGCCTATAAGATCCAATGCTACTCTGAACAAAGATATTTCATCTGCTGAGTACGATTCTGCAGATGAATATGTCACAGTGGCAGAGTATATATCTCAGGAATTAGAAGCTGATGGTCTTGCTTTTCAAAACGAAATCTATAAAAGGGTATTACAAGAAAGCTTATCTCATTGCGTTGAAAAAGAATGGTCTCCCCTATCCTATTTTTCAGCACATCCAGATGAAGCTATCAGCAGATTAGCAGCTGAAGTGGGTCAAGACGATTTTGTGCTAAGTAGTTCGCAAAAGAAACAATATGTAGAAGATAAGGATAAGTTAGACGAGATTGTGCCTCGCATTATCCAAGACTACAAACATTCGATCATACGCGATTATTTGAAAAGTCTTTTAGCTGAGATGCGTAACCCCCAGTATGCCAATGATCCCGAAAAGATGAAAGGCTTGATGAGTAAATATATGGAGGTAAGTCAGATAGAACGCAATCTTGCTAAAATATTGGGAGATCGTGTAATCTTGAAATACACTCCTTCAGGAAAGCCTTAAAGTACAAAGGAGTCAAGAATTGTATTTCTTGACTCCTTTTAGTACGCTCGGCATGAGCATTATCTAACGGGTGCAAGTCCCGAGTAAGCC
>ERZ808270.516-NODE-516-length-21900-cov-9.050584_pt1 | contig 21900 bp, 14 predicted proteins | sample MGYA00521082_ERZ808270 | MGnify/ENA primary metagenome ERZ808270 (study PRJEB31516, sample SAMN03275594) | gut metagenome | biome: mammalia-associated habitat; material: feces | host: Papio cynocephalus | place: Kenya | collected 2012-07-27 ... | reverse complement strand
CGATGCCCTGGGCTATGAATATCATTGGGCTTTCAGCCCGCCCATTCTAAATCCGGAACTTGAATATATATTTTCCAAGAGAGAGAAGAGAAGCTAAAGCCTTAGCATACCTTCTCAAGCTTCTTCATAATGCTGAAGATGAAGATGAACGATACGAGGCAGAGAGCCACGAGTACGCCCCATACAGCCACCAAGGGCACCTTGCCCCAAAGGAAGCCAGGGATAGATACGAGGAAGTTGCCCAAAGCAGTAGCAACAAACCATCCACCCATCATCGTACCCTTGAGCTTGGGAGGTGCTACCTTCGATACGAAGGAGATACCCATCGGCGAGAGCAGGAGTTCACCGAAGGTGAGCACGAGATAGGTAGAGATGAGCCAGTTGGGCGAGACTGTGTTCTGATCAGCCGGAGTCACACCGAGAGAGGCCAAGATCATCACCACATAGCCCAGACCGGCCACGAGCATACCAAGTCCGATCTTACGCGGAGCAGAGGGCTCTTTACCCTTGCTGGCGAGCCAGCCGAAGAGTGCCATGCTCACGGGGGTGAGACCCACTACGAAGCAAGGATTGAACTGCTGGAAGATGGGGGCTTCGATGTCGGTGCCTGCGGGGTCGAGGCTGAGGTATTTGTATGCCAAGCCACCCAAGCAAGCCACGATGACGCAAGCCGAGATCACCTTGGCCTGTGCCGTCTTGCTCTGGAAGAGCGAGAAGAGGGCGTAGATGATGAAGATGCAGAGCAAGAGGTTGATCACGTCGAAGGGCATGCTGCCAAGACCCGACACGTGCTTCTGCGTATATTCATTGGCAAAGAGGGTCAGCGTGAGGCCGTTCTGGTGGAAAGCCATCCAGAAGAAGATTACCACAGCAAATACAAGGCAGAGGGCTACAACGCGCTCTTTCACCTCGCTCTTGCTCAGTTCGGCTTCTGAGCTGTCGGTGCTCTTGCTCACCTTGTCTGAATCACCAGCCACGGGCTGAGCGGTCACCTGCTGATAGGTGCTGCGAGCGGCATAATAGATGGCAATAGACACGATAAGCGAAATGCATGCCACACCGAAGGCATAGTGGTAAGAATCGGCCTTGCTCACACCGAGGGTGTGCTGAGCGTAGTCCATGATCTTAACGGCTGCGGTAGGTGCAAAGAGGGCACCAATATTGATGGCCATGTAGAAGATGGAGAAGGCGGAGTCGCGCTTGCTCTGCATCTCGGGAGCATTGTAGAGGTCGCCCACCATCACCTGGAGGTTGCCCTTGAAGAGGCTGGTACCCAAACATACCATCACGAGGGCGGCAAACATCAGCGTCATGGCTACGATGCCATTGCCCGCAGGGATGGAAAGCAGGGCATAACCCAAGAACATCACGAGGATGCCGGTAGTCACACACTTGTTGTAGCCAATCTTGTCGGCTAACATACCGCCAAAGAGCGGGAGAAAATAAACGAACGCGAGGAAGCCTGAATAGACAGCTCCCGCCATTCCCGCAGCCCAACCGAAGTTGTCTTGCAGGAAGAGCACAAACACGGCCAACATGGTGTAGTAGCCGAAACGCTCACCGGTATTGGCAAGCGAAAGGGCATAAAGGCCCTTAGGTTGTCCTTCGAACATAATAGAAAGATAAAGAAGTATAGCCCCTCCCCCCGGCCCCCTCCCCCTACGGGAGAGGGGAAGCATAATGTGCCTAAAGGGTTTGGACTTAGGTTTATAATAGAATTGATTAAGTTGCGAAATAGATTCTGCCCAATCTTTTACCCACCAAAGGTATCCGACCCCCCTCTCCCGTAGGGGGAGGGGGCAGGGGGAGGGGCTGTTATAAGTATTTGTATGTATACCCCACCCCTTTCTCTACCAGCCCCTCAGGAGTGCCCTCAAAGAGCAATTGGCCACCACCGCGACCGCCCTCCGGACCCATCTCGATGAGATAGTCGGCAAGCTTTACGACGTCGAGGTTGTGCTCGATGACGATGACCGTATTGCCACGATCTACGAGTTTCTGAAGCACATCGGTGAGCACGCGGATGTCCTCGAAGTGAAGCCCCGTGGTGGGCTCGTCGAGTATGTAGACTGTCTGCCCCGTGTCGCGCTTAGAGAGTTCGGTAGCGAGCTTTACGCGCTGACTCTCACCGCCCGAGAGCGTAGTGCTGCTCTGGCCAAGCTTGATGTAGCCCAAGCCGACGTCTTGCAGCGTCTTGATTTTATGAAGAATAGAGGGTACGTTCTCAAAGAACTCTACCGCTTGGTTGATGGTCATATCGAGCACGTCGGCAATGCTCTTGCCCTTGAAGCGCACTTCGAGCGTCTCGTGATTGTAGCGCTTGCCATGACAGGCTTCACAGGGCACGTAGACGTCGGGCAGGAAGTTCATCTCGATGGTCTTATAGCCATTGCCCTTACACACTTCGCAACGGCCACCACGCACGTTGAAGCTGAAACGACCGGGCTTGTAGCCACGGATCTTGGCTTCGGGCAGGTTGACGAAGAGCGAACGGATGTCGGAGAATACGCCCGTGTAGGTGGCGGGGTTGGAACGTGGCGTGCGGCCCAATGGACTTTGGTCGACAGCCACCACCTTGTCTATATGCTCAAGACCCTCTATGCGCTCGTAGGCCAAGGGGGCACGGAGCGAATGGTAGAAATGTTGCGAGAGGATGGGCAGCAGGGTATCGTTGATAAGCGTAGACTTTCCACTGCCCGACACTCCCGTGACGCAGATAAACGTGCCAAGCGGGAAGGTCGCATCGACCCCCTTTAGGTTGTTGCCACGCGCTCCGATCAATCGAAGCTGCTTGCCATTGCCCTTACGGCGCTCAGCGGGCACGGCTATGGCGCGGGTTCCGTTGAGATATTGCGAGGTGAGGGTGTTGGCTTTGAGCATCTCTTGAGGCGTGCCCTGGAAGACTACTTCGCCACCTAACCGACCGGCTTTCGGACCGATATCTACTATGTAGTCGGCGGCAAGCATCATGTCTTTGTCGTGCTCAACGACCACTACGGTGTTGCCCATATCGCGCAGTTCCTTGAGCGAATGGATAAGGCGCACATTGTCGCGCTGATGTAGGCCGATACTTGGCTCGTCGAGGATGTAGAGCACATTGACGAGCTGCGACCCGATCTGCGTGGCAAGGCGGATGCGCTGGCTCTCACCGCCCGAAAGGGTCATCGAGGAGCGAGAGAGCGACAGGTAGTCGAGACCCACATCGAGCAAGAACTTGAGGCGGGAGAGCAACTCCTTGAGTATCTCGTGGGCTATGGCGCGCTTTTTGGTATCGAGCTCAGACTCCACGTGGGAGAGAAAGTCGTAGAGTTCGCTGATGTCCATGTCGGAAAGCTCATTGATGGCCTTTCCCGCAAAGCGGTAAGAGAGGGCTTCACGATTGAGGCGCGCACCATGGCATTCAGGACAGAGGGTGGTCTTGGAGAACTGTTCCGCCCATCGCTGTGAGGCGGCAGTCATCTCGGTATCTGCCATCTGCTGGATGTATTTCACAAGACCATTAAACTCTACGTAGTAATCGTCGGTGGTATGAGCCGTGGCTGCGGGTATGCGCAGACGGTCGGCACGGCCGTTGAATATCTCGTCCATGGCCTCTTCGGGAATGTCGGCGATGGGCGTACGGAGGTCGCAGTCGTAGTCGGCAAGCACTGTCTGGATTTCCCAAAATATCAACGCATTGCGGTATTTCCCGAGCGGAGCAAGACCTCCATCACGAATAGAAAGCTTGTCGTTGGGCACCACCTTCTCGTGGTCCATCACACTGACGAAGCCCAATCCTTTACACTTAGGACAGGCACCTTGTGCAGAGTTGAACGAGAAGTTGTGAGGTGCGGGTTCACGATAAGAGATACCGCTGACGGGGTCCATGAGTTGCTTAGAGTAGAAGCGCGTATCGTGCGTACTGGCATCGAGTATCATCATGAGGCCCCCACCCTGCTGGAGGGTTTCGCCCACGCTCTTGCGCAAGCGCTCGCCATCCTTGGCTTGCACGGCGAGTTTATCGACTACCACTTCGATGTCGTGAGTCTTGTAGCGATCGAGCTTCATGCCGTGCACGATTTCGCGTAGCTCACCATCTACTCTGACGGTGAGGAAGCCCTTCTTGCGCACAGTCTCAAAGAGTTCTTTGTAGTGTCCCTTACGACTGCGGATTAGGGGGGCTAAGAGATATACTTTGTGACCCTCGTAAGCTGAGAGGATGAGATCGACTATCTTTTCCTCGGTATACTTCACCATGCGCTCGCCCGACTGATAGGAATAGGCATCTGCGGCACGAGCGTAGAGCAGACGCAGGAAATCATAGATCTCGGTGATGGTGCCCACGGTGGAACGGGGATTCTTGTTGGTGGTCTTCTGCTCTATGCTGATTACGGGACTGAGACCCGTAATCTTATCGACGTCGGGGCGCTCCAAGTTGTCCAAAAAGTTGCGAGCATAAGCCGAGAACGTCTCGATGTAGCGACGCTGGCCCTCGGCATACAGAGTGTCGAATGCCAACGAACTCTTGCCCGATCCGCTCAGACCGGTGATTACGCTCAAGCTGTAGCGCGGCAGCGTCACGTCAATATTCTTCAGATTGTGCACTCTGGCACCAAGAATTTCTATTTTCGATTCCGTCATAGCTTCTGTGTGTGTTCCTCTTCCCTTTTATTGCACCGTCTGCGATCCGTTTTCCAAATAGCCGCGCAGCAGATTGATTACCTTCTTAATATTATACTTCCGTCCATCCGCACCCCGCGCTTGCAGGTTGAGATAGTAAGCACCATCGGGCACGTCGTGACCACCACTGCGTCCGTCCCACCCTTCAGCGGGATTGCTCCATTCGAAGAGTTTCTTGCCCCAGCGATCGAAGACTGTGGCGTGGAACTGAACGATACTCTGGTAGCCTTCTTTCACGCGGAAGACGTCGTTCACGCCATCACCATTGGGCGTAAAGGCATTCGGCACCTCAAGTTTCGACTCCGAGATGGTCAGCGTAAAGGGCGTATCCATCGCATAGGCTATGGTATCGGTGCCTTGCACAAAACTCACACGGAGCTCTACTGAAAATGTTCCCGACTCGTTGAAATTGTACTCTGTATCCTCATCGTAGCGCACGAGGAAGGGCTCGCTCTGTCCCGCACGGGTGAATCGCCACTCATAGAGCGGAGTATAGTTGCCCACGTTCTCAGGATTGGCGCGAAACTGTGCGAGCAGCGGCGCAGAACCATCGTACTGACTCTCACTTACCTCCGCGCCCGACTCGTCAGTGTAGGTCATGGTAGGGTTGGCCGTAGGCAATGCATCCTGTGCATAGCCCGCCACCACTGCTATTATCAGTAAGAATAACGAAAGTATACGCTGCATATCGTTTTGGAATGAATGATCAAGCGTTCTGACACAAAGCGCAGAACAGCCTAACTTAATTAGCCAAGAGGCATTTAATCTATTAGCCAAGAGGTCTTTAGTATATTACCCAAGAGGCATTTAACCTATTACCCAAGAGGCATTTAACCTATTAGCCAAGAGGCATTTAGTCAAGGGGCAAAGTTAATAATAAATGCGCAATATGTAAGCAATATCTCAGCGAAACGAGCAAAAAGTAGCCCCAAAGAGCATTTTTATACAGTAAATCAAGCCGTTCGAGAATGTTAAAATGCTCACACCGACTACATTCGCCCATTCCGAGCAAACCATCATACCCTACCGCCCGAAAACTCCCTCCACAAAGCACTTCTATAAGCATCAACAACAGCTCGAGCATCCTCAAAAATAGCCTTAATCAGCCCCGCTGAAAATGTTAAAGTGCTGATAATCAACACGAATCATTTGTATGGCATTAAAAAAAGTCGTATCTTTGCAACCGTAAACCTCATGAGGCGAACACACACGCCCAGTGCGTAGCGCGTTCCTTGTGCATCCGTTGGAAGCTTGATTCCACTTCAAAATTGGCTCTCGGGCAGCATTGCTAAGCTTGCCTTATACGACGCCGCCAACGGTCCTCATGGCAAAACTCAACAAATGATTATTAGAAAAGTATTTTTCCTCTTAGCAACACTCGTAACATTCGCAACATCAATCCCCACACTCGCCCAGACTCACGGCAAAGCATCTTACTACAGCAATCGTGTTCACGGACGACGCACAAGCGATGGCTCACGCTATCACAAAGACAGCCTCACTTGCGCACATCGCACACTCCCCTTCGGGACCCTTCTCAAAGTAACTAACAAAAGCAACGGCAAGGAAGTCGTGGTCAGAGTGACCGACCGCGGACCTTACGCTCACGGCCGAGTGGTAGATCTCTCTATGGCTGCCGCACGCGAACTGGGCATGGTCAGCTCTGGCGTAGCCTCTGTATCGGTAGAAGCTGTAGGCTTCAGAGGCAAATCTCAAAGCACCGACAAAGGCAACGCTTCGACCGAACGCAATAGCTTCCTCGTCTCTCCGAAATATCTCGATCCCGCCACTGGTAAATTCTACACGATGGAAGAATGGAAAGCACGCGGCGAGAAGATCAGACAACAGCACCTGGCAGAACTGCGCAAGCAGCACCAGCCACGCTATCGCATCTTAGGCGACAAACTTACTGCAAAGAACACTACTTCTAAGCAGAGCTCCTCCAAAAAATAATAATCGCTACTCGGCTGCATGCTACTCTCTATCTTAAGACATACGCAGCCCTAAAGTGGAATCAGCATAATTAGAGCCCCGCAAAGTTTCATGCTTTGCGGGGCTTTTCTGTACATGGGTAATATGTAGTTTCCCTTATAAAGAATGTTGTTTCCCTTATAAAGAACCTGGCTTAACTTATAAAGAATGCGGTTTTACCTTATAAAGAATTTGGTATAACTTCCCCAAAAAGTTTTATTAAACAAGCCTTTCGGCTCACTCATCTCGTTCGATATGAACACTCATCACGTTCGATATGAACACTCATCACGTTCGATATGAACATGCGTATCGAACGTGATGAGTCAGCTTTTTCATCGTAAAAAGGGATCCAATCCGTCCTCTTTACAATTTCTTACGGAGATTATACAGTCACTCCCCAATGTACTGTTTCTGCAGCACACTGGGGAGTGATTGATCATTATACTACGAAGAGCTTCGCAGACTGACCTCCACGAGTGAAGATCAACTGGTTGGCGGTGTTGAAGGAGAGGGTGGCGGTGGTGCCGTCGGCAAAGGTGAGTGTGCCCTCGCCCGTGGCTGCATTGTAAGTGTAGGTGCCTTGGCCTTCCTCTTCACCGATTTCATAAGAGAAGAGGGTGTCGTCGTCGAAGAGAAGGCTCACGCCTACCTCATCATTGTTCCACACGAAGCCTTGAAGCGCAGCGCCCTTATGACTTGTAGCGTTGAAGGCAGCTTCGAGCGTTTCGTACTCAGAGCCGTTGTAGGTCTCTACGCTGAAGATTTGCACGTTCATGGCGTCGAGCGTATGGCGTCGGCTAAGATAGATGCGCATAGGCATGCGCGAGTAGGGAGAGGTGGAGAAATTGATCACCGACATGCCCACAGCCTTATCGTAGCTAAGGTCGGAACTTTGCAGAGCACTCACCTGGCCAGTCTCGGGATCGGTCATGGTGAAGTTGCAGATGGTGTCGCCCTGCTCGTTGGTGGTGATGCTGATGGCATATGAAGCGCCCGACTCGATATAGTCCGACGTCCAATTGTCGAGCGTCTCTTGGGCGGGATAGGTGGCGAGTTCGGGCACGTCGGTGTCGGTACATGCCGCCATGGCCACTGCTGCGACGAGGAGCAGGAAGAGTTTGCTGATGGTATGTTTCATCGTTGTAATCGTTGAAAATGTTGAATTGTATCGTAGCAACGCTTCTCTGCTATGGAGGCGCTGCTACGATAGCTTATAAATGAATTAATAGCCCTCGTTCTGCTTAAGATTGGGGTTGGCCTGCATATCTTGCTGCGGGATGGGCCATACGAAGCGCTTGTCGTTGGCATCGATCTGGAGGTTCTGATAGCCGTTGACGTTGACCAGTACGGGATTGTTGAATCGCTGTGGTGTAAGGCGCTTGAAGCCTTGGTGCCAACGCTTGAGGCAGTCGAGGCGGAAGCCTTCGCCTACGAACTCACGGGTCCACTCGTCTTGCATTTCCTTGACGAGGGCATCGCCCGTCACGTCGTCGGCAATGGGAGAAGCGCCACGTGCTTCGCGCAACTGGTTGAGCATGTCGCGTGCTTCAGCCTCATCGGGAGCGGCCTTGCGCAGGCTGGCTTCGGCGATGATGAGATAGGCTTCGGCTGAGCGGAAGGCTTTCGACATGTTGTAGATTTCGGAGTACCAAAGGCCTTGCTTACGCAGCATAGCATTGCCGGAGAACTTGGTGAAGATTACGCCGTCTTCGGTCTTGCCGTTTGTGCCTGCTATGTCGGCGGGGTAGCCCATCTGTACGAGTTCTACTACGCCATAGCGTCCGCCCGACTCGAGCGATACGTAGAAGGAGTTGTAGCCGCTATACTTGTGGCTGAAGTAGACCTTGCGACGGTAGTCGTCTGATTCGTAGAGATTGACGAGTCCCTGTGTGGGGAGGAAGTCGGGGCTCATACCGTTGAGGTAGGTCTCGAGGTTCTGCGTGGTGATGTTGAAGGTCAAGTAGATGCCGTAAGTGTTGGTAATCTCGTCTTGCGTCTGCTCGGGTTCGTAGATGATTTCGCTTGCAGAGTCGAAGAGCCAGAGGTCTTGCACTTGGTCGAGTCCTGTAGCGAGGGGATAATCGCCTACGATGATATAGGCTTCGTTGATAGCCTCATCGAAGCGGTGCTCGTAGAGGTAGAAGCGTGCTCGCAGGGCGGTAAGTGCGCTTGCATTGGGATGGTAGATGTCGGTATTGATGGCCTTGGTAGAGGCGTTGCTTCCTGTGAGCGTGGCGTTGTACTGGTCTACCTTGTCGAAATAGAGCTGTGCGCGGTCCATATCCTTCTCGATAGAGTCGCAAGTGGCTTGCAGGGTGGCGCGCTCGGGGCGGGCTTCGCTGCTTACGGTCTGTACGATGGGCAGACCGAGCTCTTGTGCTGCTGTCTCGGGCTCATAGTCCTTGCAGTAGCGTGTCACGAGGTTGCTGTAAGCGTAAGCGCGAGCGAAGTAGGCTGAAGCCTTGATATTGTCGAGGTTGGCTTGCTGCATGGCCGTGAGCTGTGTGGTGCCGTTCTCTACGCGATCGATGTTGTTGAGGATATAGTTGGCTTGAAGCACTACGGAGTAGTTGTTAGCATAGATCACGTCGCCTGAGAAGTCGCTACCTGTGAAGCTCCAGGTGTGTTCCTTCTGTAGGGTCATAGAGGTCATGCGCTGATTGAAGAGGTCGGTCATGACATCAGAGATGTAGGCATTGGCGCCGCCCACGTCGGAGCGAAGCTGTGCCATAAGACCGTTGTATTGGTTCGTGGCATCGGTATACGACTTCCACGATTCCTCGTCGGTAAGGCTGTCTGAGGGGAACTGGTCGAGTTCGCACGAGGTGAGTGCGGGTAGGGCCAGAAGCGTGCAGCAGAGTGCCTTGATGATATGCTTTTTCATTTGTATGCTTATGTTGTTGAATGGTGGAATGTAGGGGATTAGAAGGTCACGTCTACGCCGATAGTGTACTGACGTGTGGCGGGATAGCTGCCCGCGGTGAGGTTGGAGTTGACCTCAGGATCTACGCCCTTAAACTTCGTAATGGTAAAGATGTTACGACCGGTGAAGTTGACTCTTACGCTCTCGAAGAAGCGTGAAGCTTCCATCCACTTCTTAGGCAGTGTGTAGAACACTTGGAGGTTCTTCATACGGAGGTAAGAAGAGTTTTCGAGCAAGTGGGTATCAAACTGTGAGTCGTACTTGAATGCGGGGAGCAGGGCGTGATCGCCAGGCTTCTTCCACATCTGTAGGGCGTCGCGGTCCATATTGATGCCTTGTGTGGCTACGCTTGATGAGGTGGCGAGGAAGTAGGAGTTGTTGACCATATACTTGCCGAGCGTATAAGCGAAGTCTGCCACGAGCGAGATGCCTTTCCAGCCGATCTGGAATCCGAAACCGCCGTTGTGGGGAGCGAAGCGCTTTTTGCCGGTGTCTTGGTAGAGGCTTTCGATCTGTGTCTCGTCCTTGGTCATGGTCTCGGGGTTGAAGGTATAGCCGGGCTTGCCGCTATAGCCTACCTTGTACCACATGGGTGCACCATCGGTCTCGTCGATACCTGCATAGATTGGCATGTAGAAGTCGAGGCTCTTGCCCACGATGTAGTTGACGAGGGCGTCCTTCACGGGCCATTCACTGAGGCCGTAGAAGAGCTTGTCAATGCGGTTGAGGTTGTAAGAATAGTTGGTATGGAAGTTGACGTACCAGTCGCGTGAACGGAAGATGTCGTAGTTCACCTCGATCTCGATACCGCGGTTGGTCATCTCGCCGATGTTTTTCATCATCGAGGTCATACCGGTGGTGTAAGGCAGAGGTGTGCTCATGAGCATGTTCTTCGTCTTACGGTTGTAGAAGTTGAGGTCGAGTGTGAGCTTGCCCCAGAACGATGCGGTCACGCCGAGGTTGGTCTGGATCTGCTTTTCCCATCCGAGGTCGGAGTTGGGGAACTGTCCGTAGTACATGGCTTGGTCGCCGCCATACTGTGTGTTGCCTGAGAGGGCGAGGTGGGTATAGTTGCCCACTTCGGAGTTGCCCGTAGAACCTACGCTAAACTTGAGCTGCAAGTTGGTGAGCCATGACGATGCGCGGCGCATAAACTGCTCTTGCATGAGGTCCCACATGAGGCCGCCGCTGAAGAAGAATGCGGTGCGGTTGGTGCGGCCGAAGCGTGAAGAGGCATCGGAGCGCATGGTGAAGTTGGCGTAGTACTTCTGCTTGAAGTCGTAGTCGGCACGGCCGAAGAAGCTGAGGTATTCATACTTGGAGTTCGACTCCGATGATGCCACGGGTGTGGTACCTGCGCTGAGGTTGATGAGTCGGTCGTCGTTGAGGCCACGGATGCTTGCGGTGAAGTCGTCCATGTCGTACTTGATGCCTTCTTGTCCGAGCAGGAAGGTGAAGTGGTTGTTGTCCTTCACCGCGAACTTATACTCTGCCGTGTTGGTGATGGTCCACGTTGAGGAGTGTGCTCCTTCGCGGCTGGCATAGCCCGTACCGCCGTTGTAGTTTTGATTGAAGCTGGGGAGAGAGACCGACTTGATCCAGTTCTCTACCGCATAGAGGCCGAGCTGTGAACGGAGCGTAAGTCCACGCACGGGAGTGATTTCGGCGTATGCCGTTCCGCTGTAGACGATGTTGTTGACATTGCTCACGCGTGAGTCGACCAAGTAGTAGGGATCGTACAGTCCGCCGTAGCCCCACGACTCTGAGCCCCAGATGTGGTGGGTGGTGTTCTTATAGGTGGTGTAGTCCCAGTATTGAGGCCAGTTCATGGCGATGTTGGCGGGCGACGACATGCTGTTCGAAGCCGTAGAGGCGTAGCCATTGCCCTTGTTTTCGGAGTAGCCAATGCTCTGGTTGATGCCAAACTTGAGCCAGTCCTTAGCGCGCGTTTCGAGGTTGGTGCGCAAGGTGGTACGCTTAATGCTCGAACCGTAGGTGATACCGTTCTGCTTCAAGTAGGAAGCCGACACGTAGTAGGTGGTGCGCTCCGTACCTCCGCGTATGCTGAAGTCGGTGGTGTGCATGGGTGCGGCATTGTCGAACACGTACTTCTGCCAGTTGGTGTTGGCTCCGTGTGCCTTAAAAGTGGCATAGTTGGAAGGGTAGATAATGCCGTTTTCGAGCTGGAAGTCGAGCAATTCGTCGGCGCTCATAGGGTTGCCAAAGGAGCGTGCCAACTGGCTCCAACCCACATTCTGCGAGATAGATACCTGTGCTTTCTCATTGTTGCGACCCTTCTTGGTGGTGATATAGATCACACCATTGGCTGCACGCGAACCGTAGATACTCGTGGCTGAGGCGTCCTTGAGCGTAGTGACGCTCTCAATATCGTTGGGGCCAAGCATCTGCAGGATGCTCACGCCGGCGGGTGTACCATCGACTACGATAAGGGGAGTGGTGCCTGCGGTGAGCGAACCGATACCGCGAATGCTGATGCTCATGTTCTGCGTGGTGCCGACATCGCCCGAGTTGTTGGAGATGTTCAAGCCTGCCACCTGGCCCTGCAGAGCGTCTGCCACGTTGGTGGCGGGCTTGCTGTCGACCACGTCGCTTCCGACCTTCTTCACCGAACCTACTACGGTGCCTACCTTCTTGGCAGAACCGTAACCGATAACTACGGCTTCGCCGAGCTCGTTGTCCTTAAGCGTCACCTGTACGTTGCCGCTCACGCTGACGGTGGCGGAATTCATACCGATATACGACACGGTGAGTTTCTTTGCCGAGGCGGGCACACCGGAGAGTTTAAACTGTCCGTTGGCATCGGTCGTGGTAATCACCTTGGTGCCTGCCACGCGTACGGTTGCGCCCATCACGGGCTCTCCGTGCGAGTCGGTCACTCGGCCTGTTACCAACTTTTGTGCCGAAGCCGTTGCCGCGCTTAGCAGGGCGGCAGCTCCGAGGAGCACTAACTTCTTGTTCATATGGGTTGATCTATATATATATTGTATATTATTCTTTCCAGACCATCAATTCTTGCAAACAAGCAAAAGCCACGCTTCGCGACGCAACATAAGAGATGTGCCTCGCACGTGGATATACAAGGTTGTTGACTTATTCAAGAATGTGGTAGGCTTTCTAACGGGATTATTCTCAGATGCTTATGTTTTGGTTGATCCGTTTGCGCCTTTGGAGTGCAAAGGTATGTCTTTATTTCTTTTTGGCAAAGAGACTCGCTCGTATTGTGCTTAAAATTAACCTTTTACGATTAATTTCTGTCATTATGTAAAGCCGAGTGTGCGTTATGAATGCCTTAACGCTCTTCTCCTCGCGCGCGCATTACAGAGAGTTTTCGAGCGAAGTTTCCCTCATCTGTCACAATTTTCCCCTTAATGCTCTGATATTGAAAGGGTTCGCCCGTCCTTTTGCCTACACTTTGCCTGCACTTTTGCCTACTTTCGGCTTCACGCTAAGCCGCCTCACCAGATTTTCTTGTTCCATAGGATAATTTTTACGGCTCCATAGGATAATTTTTACGCTTCCATAGGATAAAATATTCTTCGCCCACCCTTTCGAATGCAGAGGTAATGAGAATAGAGGAGAATGCAAGCAGAGTGTAAGACGCGTGTAGGCAAACGGACCTTGCTTGCACTGTACGAACACTTGATTATCAGCGGTATATGCATGGCGAGTGTAGGCAAACAGACATTTGCCCTCCAAAATCATCTGACACACGCGCGCGTGAGAACTCTTCATACATGCAAAATCCGCTTCCTCGCCCCAAGTGAGATGCATGGAGAGAGGAAGCGGACTGTTCAGAGGGCAATTGCGCTTATCGATTAGAGGGGCTCAGGACCATATTGGTTGTCGCCACGATCACTGCCCGTTACGAGGAATACAAGCTGCACGATGGCGCCCACAATGGGAATCAAACCAATCCAGAACCACCAGCCCGAACGGCCAATGTCGTGCATGCGGCGCACGAATACGGAGATGTACGGAATCAATGCTACAAGAGCATAGAGGCAGAAAAGCACATAACCTATACCCATGCCCGCTAGAGCCCCTGTAGCATCACCTACGATAGCACCAAGGATGAGGCCTACAACATACAGACCTATTTCAAGCAGAATATTAAATAAATAGAAAAACCAATACTCCGAACGCGATGCACGTCCTTCAAAAGTAGCATACTTCGAAAATACGCTTTTTACAGCTTCAGAAAGTCCCATAACGAATGTGGATTTAGGGTTAATAATAAGGTCTTGTTATCACGCTTGGGATAACATGGCAAAGATATCACTTAGGGGGAGAAGCGCCAAGGTTTTTCAGCATTTTTTCCCATCATACCTTAAAATTCATGATTTCTGATGAGCATTTGCCCTATTCTGTCAGGAGCATACGGCAGTTCGAACGCAAAAGAATACTTCGCCGAAAAGCGGAAATCTGTAATTTTCATGGGTATTTTGATCAAAATTGAGACATACTGACAAAAAATGAGTAACTTTGCAAGCTAAAACGCTTAGAATACAAACCACTCTACCCTATAATAAAGATATGTCTGTCGAAATAAAAAAAGTCACGACAAAGGCCGAACTAAAGAAGTTCATACGATTCAACTACGAATTTTATAAGGACAATCCCTACTCCGTGCCCGACCTCTACGACGATATGCTCAACACCTTCTCGCCGAAGAAAAACGCCGCATTCGAGTTTTGCGATGCCGACTACTTCCTCGCCCTGCGCGATGGCAAAATCGTAGGACGCGTAGCAGCTATCATCAACCGACGCGCCAACGAGACGTGGAACAAACGTACCGTGCGCTTCGGATGGATCGACTTTATCGACGACATTGAAGTGAGCACCGCACTCATCGACACCGTAAAGCAGTGGGGACGTGAGCGTGGCATGACAGAGATCGAAGGACCACTCGGATTCACCGATATGGATGCCGAAGGCATGCTCATCGAAGGCTTCGACCAACTCTCGACCATGGCCACCATCTACAACTATCCCTACTACCCCCAACACATGGAACGACTCGGCATGGAAAAGAGCGCCGACTGGGTAGAGATGAAGATCTACGTGCCCGACCAGATTCCAGAGAAGCACCAACGCATCTCCCAGATCATTGCCCGAAAATACGACCTCCACATACGCAAGCTCAAGAGCAAGAAGGAAATCAAAGAGACGGGCGTGGCACACGACATATTCCGCCTCATCAACGATGCCTACACACCACTCTTCGGCTACTCACGCATGACAGAGCGACAAATCGATCAGTACGTCAATATGTACGTGCCCGTGCTCGACCTCCGCATGGTGAGCATCGTAGAGAATGCTGCGGGCGAGATTGTAGCCGTAGGCATCTCCATGGCATCGCTCTCACGAGCACTTCAGAAAGCCAAAGGCCGCCTGCTACCCTTCGGATGGTTCCATCTGCTCAAAGCGCTTATGTGGAAGCGCCCAAAGGTGCTCGACCTACTGCTCGTAGCCGTTCGCCCCGACTATCAAGGCAAGGGCGTCAACGCACTCCTATTTACCGACCTCATCCCCGTCTACAAGGAGCTCGGCTTCGAATACGCCGAGAGCAACCCCGAACTCGAGATGAACGATAAGGTGCAAAACCAGTGGCAATACTTCAAGACTGAGCAACACAAGCGCCGCCGCTGCTTCAAGCAAAGCCTCTAAAGAACATTAAGGAGCCCCCAGAAAAGCCCCAAAGCCTAGTATCTATAGCAATTCCCAGAAAAAATTAGAAAGACTAGAATAGCTAGAAAGACTAGAATAACTAGAAAGACTAGAATAACTAGAAAGACTAGAATAGCTAGAATAACTAGAAAATCTATAATAGCTATAAAACTAAAATAGCTCCCCCTCCCCACCCCCAACCCCCACACCACCATGTCAGTAGTTTACGACGAGAGCAAAATCCGACACCTTGAAGATACAGAGCACATCCGTACCCGCCCCGGCATGTACATTGGCCGACTGGGCGACGGATCGCATGCCGAAGACGGCATCTACGTGCTCCTCAAGGAAAGCATCGACAATAGCATCGACGAATTCAACGAAGGATTCGGCAAACGCATCGAGGTGAACATCCACGACAACCTAACAGCTGAAATACGCGACTACGGACGTGGCATCCCCCTCGGAGCATTGGTCGACGCCGTATCCAAGCTCAACACAGGTGGTAAGTACGACACAGCCGTATTCACCGCCTCCGTAGGCATGAATGGCGTCGGACTCAAGGCTGTCAATGCGCTCTCATCCCGATTCATCGCCCGAAGCGTACGCGATGGTCAAATGCACGAAGCCATCTTCGAAAAAGGCGTACTCGTAAACGATGAAACAGGACCCTCCGACGAGGAAAACGGCACCTACATCTTCTTCGAACCCGACAAGAAACTCTTCCAAGGCTACCGATTCCACAGCGAGTTCGTAGAAAACATGCTCCGAAACTACACCTACCTCAACACCGGACTTGCCATCTTCTACAACGGCCGACGCATCCTTAGCCGAAACGGACTCGAAGACCTCCTCAACGACAATATGACCGCCCCCGGACTCTACCCCATCGTCCACCTCACAGGGCCCAACATCGACATTGCATTCACCCATACCTCGCAGTATGGTGAGGAGTATTACTCCTTTGTCAACGGACAACACACCACCCAAGGCGGCACACACCAAAGCGCATTCAAAGAGCACATAGCCAAAGCCATCAAGGAATATTTCGGCAAAAACTACGACGTGCAGGACGTGCGCAACGGTCTCGTAGCAGCCATCGCCATCCGCGTGATTGAACCGCTCTTCGAGAGCCAGACCAAGATCAAACTCGGATCTCTCACCATGGCTCCCGACAAAGACTCCAACGGCAAACCCTTCCCCCTCTCAGGCGTAAGCGTTAATAAGTTTGTAGGCGATTTCATCAAAGAAAACGTCGACAACTACCTCCACATGCACACCGACGTGGCCGACGTCATTAAGCAAAAGATCGAAGAGAGCGAAAAGGAACGCAAAGCCATAGCCGGCGTGACAAAGCTCGCCCGCGAGCGTGCCAAGAAGGCCAACCTTCACAACCGAAAGCTGCGCGACTGCCGCATCCACCTCAACGACCCCGCACCCAAAGCCAAGAAGAAGCAAGACGAAGAGCAAGACGACCCACGCTTCGACTCCTCTATATTCATCACCGAGGGCGACTCTGCAAGCGGATCCATCACCAAGACACGCAACGCACAGACACAAGCCGTATTCTCACTACGAGGAAAACCGCTCAACTGCTTCGGACTGACCAAAAAGGTGGTCTACGAAAACGAAGAATTCAACCTCCTACAGGCTGCACTCAACATCGAGGATGGCCTCGACGGACTGCGCTATAATAAGGTAATCGTAGCCACCGATGCCGATGTCGACGGCATGCACATCCGTTTGCTCATCATCACCTTCTTCCTCCAGTTCTTCCCCGAACTTATCAAGAAAGGACACGTCTACATACTTCAGACTCCACTCTTCCGCGTGCGCAACAAGAAGAAAAAGGTACGTGGTGCCACACCCAAACTCAAGACCGTCAACGACAAGAGTGCTGGTGCAGCCATCCTAAAGAAGACGCAAGCCAGCGAACGTTCTGAATACGAGACCATCTACTGCTACTCCGACGAAGAGCGCCTCGCCGCCATCGAAAAGCTCAGTCCCAACCCCGAGATCACCCGATTTAAAGGTCTCGGCGAGATCGACCCCGAAGAATTCAAAACCTTCATCGGTCCCGGCATGCGCCTCGATCCCGTCACCCTCCACAAAAGCGACAACGTAGCCAAACTCCTCGAATACTACATGGGCAAGAACACCATGGAGCGTCAAGGCTTCATCATCGACAACCTCGTAGTAGAAGAAGACCCCGCCGACGAAGAAATAACAGAAGAATAATCCCCCCCAGAATATCTAGAGCCACTAGAATCACTAGAACCACTAGAAAAACTAGAACCACTAGAAAAACTAGAAAAACTAGAATCACTACCCCCTATAATCCCAATCCCCAAGCCCCTCCCCCGTGAAAACCGCCATATTCCCCGGCTCCTTCGACCCCTTCACCGTGGGTCATGCCAGCATCGTAGAGCGAGGCCTCCCCATGTTCGACCGCATCGTCATAGGCGTAGGCGTCAACGACAAAAAGCGATCCTTCTACACCCCCGAACAGCGAGTAGAAGCCATCCGCCGCGTCTATACCAACGAGCCACGCATCAAAGTCGTAGCCTATACCGACCTCACCATCGACCTCGCCCGCAGAGAAGGAGCAACGTTCATCCTGCGTGGACTACGCTCAGTAAAAGACTTCGAATACGAGCGCGACATCGCCGCCATGAACAAGCGACTCGCAGGCGTAGAGACCGTCATGCTCTTCACCGAAGCCCACTACTCCGACATCTCATCAAGCGTAGTACGCGAGCTCATAGCCTACGGCAAAGACGTCTCCCCCTTCCTTCCACCCCCCGCCTCCCCCAAGGAATAGTTTCATTAGTCCCCAGAATCACTAGAAATACTAGAATCACTAGAAATACTAGAATCACTAGAAATACTAGAAATACTAGAATCACTAGAAATACTAGAATCACTAAAATTCCTAGAAACGCCCCCAATCCCATCCACCCCATGCGATACATCCTTTTCCTCCTCACCCTCCTCACCCTCCCCGCTTGCGCCCAGTCGCGCTACGGCGACATCGACTTCGAGCAAATCAAAAAACTGCAGATGGCGCAAGTAGCCATCACAAGCCTCTACGTTGACAGCGTAGACCAGCAGAAACTTGCAGAAGATGCCATCAACGGCATGCTCAGCAAGCTCGACCCCCACTCCTCCTACACCAACGCCAAAGACACCAAGAAACTCAACGAACCACTCAACGGCAACTTCGAAGGCATCGGCGTAAGCTTCAACATGGTGAAAGACACCCTCCTCGTACTCCAAGTAATCAGCAAAGGCCCCTGCGAAAAAGCCGGTATCCTCTCGGGAGACCGCATCATTGCCGTCAATGGCGTAAAAATTGCCGGTGTAAAGATGGATCGCGACAGCATCATGACCAAGCTTCGAGGCCCCAAAGGCACCATTGCCAACCTCGACATCGTGCGACGTGGCACACAAGGCGTACTCCATTTCAAGGTCACTCGCGACAAAATCCCCGTCAACACCGTTGACGCAGCATATATGATCACGCCCACCGCAGGCTACATACACCTCGACAGCTTCGGAGCCACTTCAGGCAAAGAAGTACACGACAAAATAGCCCTCCTACGCAAGCAAGGAATGAAAGACATCATTCTCGACCTCAGCATGAATGGAGGCGGCTATCTCAATGCAGCACAAGACGTAGCAAGCGAATTCCTGCCCAAAGGCTCCATGGTAGTCTACACCGACGGACGCGTCATGCCCCGACAAGAGCTACATGCCGAAGCCGACGGATTGATGCAGACAGAAGGACGCGTAGTAATACTCGTCGATGAGTTCACAGCCTCAGCAGCCGAAATCGTAAGCGGAGCCGTGCAAGACCACGACCGTGGCACCATCATCGGACGCCGCACATTCGGCAAAGGACTCGTACAGCGCCCCATCGACCTCCCCGACGGATCCATGATTCGCCTCACCGTATCCCACTACTACACACCCTCCGGCCGATGCATACAGAAGCCCTACGTCAAAGGCGAAAAGAGCGAATACGAACGCGATCTCGACAATCGCTACACCCGCGGCGAACTCACCTCAATCGACAGCATACACCTCGACTCCACCAAGGTGTACAAGACACTCGTAAAGCATCGCACCGTCTACGGCGGAGGCGGCATCATGCCCGACATCTTCGTGCCCCTCGACACCACCACCTATTCGCCCTACTATCGCGCCCTGCGCCGCTACAATCTCATCAACGAAGCCGTACTTCGCTACGTAGATGAGAATCGCAAAACATTGAAGCGAAAATACCGCAAGTTTGAAGATTTCGAGCAGTCATTCACCGTCCCCACCTCGCTCACCGACTCCATCATGGCAGAAGGCAAGCGCAAGAAAGTAGAGCCTAAGGACGACAATGACCTTCAGTCTACCCTCAAAGACCTCCAATTCACACTCAAGGCCACCATCGCCTACGATCTCTGGGACCGCAACGAGTACTTCCGCCTTGTCAACAAGCGCAGCGACATCGTAAAACGCGCCCTCCAATTCCTCAAAGAGGGAAAATAAAAGGAGCCTCCTAGTCCCCCTCAAGCCCTTACCCCCCTAGAATCACTAGAACAACTAGAATCACTAGAACCACTAGAATCACTAGAACAACTAGAACCCCTAGAATCACTAGAATCACTAGAATCACTACCCCCAACCAGCAAACAAACACACCCTATATTTTGAAGACATTTGAAGAGTTAGGCGTATCGGAAGAAATCCGTCGCGCCATCAGCGAGATGGGGTACGAACACCCCATGCCAGTACAAGAAGAAGTCATCCCCTACCTCCTCGGTGTGGGCAACGACGTCATCGCCCTGGCGCAAACAGGTACTGGTAAAACGGCTGCCTTCGGTCTGCCCGTACTGCAGAAAGTAGATCCAAAGAGCAAACAGACTCAAGCCGTCATTCTCAGCCCCACCCGCGAACTCTGCTTGCAGATAGCTGGCGACCTCAAAGAGTATTCGCGCTATATCGACGATCTCCACGTACTCGCCGTCTATGGCGGTTCGAGCATCGAAAGCCAAATACGCTCCCTGCGCAAAGGTGCACAAGTAATCGTAGCCACCCCCGGCCGACTCATCGATCTCATGCATCGAGGTGTAGCAAAGCTCGATGCTGTAGAAAACGTCGTACTCGATGAAGCCGACGAGATGCTCAACATGGGATTCACCGAAAGCATCGATGAGATCCTTGCCGGCGTTCCCGCACAGCGCAACACACTCCTCTTCTCCGCCACCATGGGCAAAGAAATCGAGCGCATCGCCAAAAGCTACCTCCACGACTACAAAGAAATCGTAGTAGGTTCACGCAACGAAGGCGCCGAAAACGTCAACCACATCTACTATCTCGTCCACGCCAAAGACAAGTATGCAGCCCTCAAGCGCATCGTCGACTACTTTCCCCGCATCTATGGCATCATCTTCTGCCGTACACGCCTCGAAACACAAGAAGTAGCCGACCAACTCATCCGCGACGGATACAACGCCGAAGCCCTTCATGGCGACCTCTCACAAGCACAGCGCGACCTCACCATGCAGAAGTTTCGCCAGCACCATACGCAGCTCCTCGTAGCTACCGACGTAGCAGCCCGCGGACTCGACGTAGAAGATCTCACACACGTGATCAACTACGGACTGCCCGACGACGTAGAAAACTATACACACCGCTCAGGCCGTACAGGTAGAGCAGGCAAACGAGGCACGAGCATCTCCATTATCCATCTGCGCGAGAAGGGCAAGGTGCGCATCATCGAAAAGGTGATCGGTAAGAAATTTGAAGCAGGCGTGCTTCCCGAACCACAAGAGATCTGCACCAAGCAACTCTACAAAGTGATGGACGAGCTCGAACGCATTGAGGTAAACGATACCGAAATAGCCCCCTTCCTGCCCGAAATCTACCGCAAACTCGATTGGCTCACCAAGGAAGACCTCATCAAGCGCATCGTAAGCCGCGAGTTTGGCCACTTCCTCCGCTACTATGCCGATGCCCCCGCCATAGAGCAGCCCGCCGACCGCAAATCTGCCGCCGACGGCGACAAGCCCCGCCGCGATCGCCGCAAAGGCGACGCTACCAGCCACGAAGCCGAAGAAGGCTACACACGCCTCTTCATCAACCTGGGCAAGCGCGACAACTTCTACGCCCGTGAAATCATCAACCTCGTCAACCGTCACGTGCGTGGTACAAAAATTGAAATTGGCCGCATCGACCTCACCAACAACTGCTCCTTCTTCGAAGTCCCCTCCGAAGACGCCGACCTCGTCATCCAGAAGATGAAGCGCGCCAAAGTAGGCGACCGCCGCGTCGTAGTCGACACCGCCGACCGCGAAGAAGCATCTTCTTCCAAGTCTATTAGCCATTCTCGCAAAAACGAGCGCAACTCTAAAGCTGAGCGCCCCACCAAGAAAGCCCACCGCACCTACGCCGAAGCCGCCAATCCCAACGCGATGAAAGCAGCATGGAAAGCCGAGAAGAAGAGCAAGCGCAAAGCCGCCAAAAAAGATTACGAGCCCGCCAACCGTAAACCCAAGAAAGACGATTGGCGCCAATTCTTTGAATAAAATATCTTTCCCCCCTTAGAAATACTAGAAATACTAGAATCACTAGAAATACTAGAATCACTAGAAATACTAGAATCA
>ERZ808270.515-NODE-515-length-21919-cov-8.101079_pt1 | contig 21919 bp, 8 predicted proteins | sample MGYA00521082_ERZ808270 | MGnify/ENA primary metagenome ERZ808270 (study PRJEB31516, sample SAMN03275594) | gut metagenome | biome: mammalia-associated habitat; material: feces | host: Papio cynocephalus | place: Kenya | collected 2012-07-27 ... | reverse complement strand
TATATAAAATAGGCGTCAACTACGACAGCGCGAAGCGCACGCTGGGCGAGTGGATTGTGAGAGAGGAGTGAGCCATTCTATATCTCTACTATTGAGCAAGTTGCGAACTTGCAATATCAATAAGAATCTATTGTAAGCCTGACAAATATTATTGCTTCATCCACAAGTTTTTTGTAAAAGATAAAATTTTCTCTAAGTGTTTTTTAGTTGTTAGTTTGTTATAATTATACAAATAGAAACTACGAAATTATTTAAATATAACTAAAAACTTGACAAATGAAGAATAGTAGACTTATTCTCATGGCTCTCGCAGCCATGTTCATGCAGAACGTCTATGCGCAGCAGCCTTACGGCGGATGTTGGCATCCCGACGACATTAAGAAATGGTCGCCCGAGACCGACAAGGACGCCAAGTTCAATCGTGCTCGCGTGCCTCTCGCCAACCGTTTCAAGGAGCCTACGCTCATGAAGGCAAACCAAAACCAGTATTACGAAGGCCAGATTTGCGACGCTACAATCCTCTTCCCCACATGCTCTATGTGTCCGTCGCAGGGAGCCAACAACTTCCTCGGCTATCAGCCCACATATTGGCAGTATATGGACAAGCTGGTCTACTGGGCCGGCTCAGCTTCCGAGGGCATCATCATTCCGCCACCTGCACCAAGCATCGATGCAGCCCACGCCCAGGGAGTGAAAGCCTTAGGCCAGATATTCTTCCCGCCGACAGCCTATGGTGGAACAATGACATGGGTAGACCAGATGCTCACCAAGGAAGAGGGCAAGTATATCTATGCACAAAAGCTCTACGAGATAGCCAAGTATATGGGCTTCGACGGATGGTTCATCAATGAGGAAACGGGCTTCTCCGACGAGGCTTGGGCTCCATTCGTGAAGGAATTCATGGAGATAGCCGAGGCCAACGGCGATACACAGATGGAGATACAGTGGTACAATTCCGACCGCTCGCCGTCTAAGAAAATGCTCACCACACACAAAAACACATCGCAGTTCCTCGAGTATGGAGCCGCAGGCGACTATCGCTCAGAAGCGTCAGAACTCGGATGTACCGAGGCGGAGACATTCTCAAAAATCTATGCCGGTGTGCAGACTGTCTCCAACGGACACACAGGATGGGGACCCACATTGCGCAAGGCCATGCCAACAACCGGTCATGTCGGCTCGCTCGACCTTTTCTGCCCGGAGGAGCGCATTTGGAAAGACAACGTGAAGGACTATCTTGGCAGCTCAACCGACAATCATGGCTCTGTGGCTTACGCTGCTATGACAAAGACATTCGACAACGAGGAGGACATGTGGGTGAACTTTGAGGGCGACCCGTCGCAGATAAGTTCCGACTCATGGCCTGGCGTATCGGGTGCAGTGCTTGAGCGTTCTGCCATCTCAAGTATGCCATTCGTAAGTAGCATGTCGGTAGGCGACGGCAAGCACCGCTTTGTGGAAGGCAAGGTGGCAGGCACGCAAGACTGGTATCACAGTGGCATGCAGAGCATTCTGCCTACATGGCGCTGGTGGATAGAGAACAAGGGCGACCTTAAGGTGACTATCGACTGGGACAATGCGTGGAATGTAGGCTCGAGCTTCAAGGTGGCAGGCAAGCTCTCTGCCGGCGACCATCTCATGCGACTGTACAAGACCATGATTCCTGTCGCCAACGGCGGCACGCTGCGACTTGTATATAAATCGGCTTCAAAGGCTGCCTTAGAGGCAAAACTGTCGACAAGCAGCTCCACCACACCCGACGTCACTCTCACTGCAGCCAAGACAACAGAGAAAAACGGATGGACCATTGCCGACTTCGATCTCTCAAGCCTTAATGGCAAGACCGTCTATATGATTGCGTTCAACATCAAGGCTGATGCAGAGATAAGCGACTTCGCACTCAATCTTGGCGAGGTGGCAGTGTTGCCCAAGGACTATGCACCAAATGCTGTTGAAGTGAAGAATCTCGCCACGGACAACCGCTTGGGCGAGCTGAAGGGTGACATTCGTGTGACATGGGACTTTGACTATAATGCCGACTTCGACCATTTCGATATCTATACAGAGACCGCCGACGGACAACTCAACCTTGTAGGACAGACCCGCGACGAAGCTTTCTATATCCCGTCGTTCGAGCGTAATGCCAACGATGCCTACATCACCGTGAAGGTAGTGCCGGTGATGAAGGACATGAAGCAGCAGAAGTCGGTGGACGTGAAGAACAACTATCCAACGCCAAAGGCTCCTGAAGTGACACTGTCGCTTTCGAAGAGTTATGTAAAGGTAGGAGAGAGCGTCACTCTGACAGCCAACGGCTCAGGCAATCCGAAGAGCTTTGAGTGGGTACTGCCCGAAGGATTGAAACTTGCGGAAGGCTCCAAACTCACCGACCAGACCATCACTGTAGTGGCAACGGCCGTAGGAAAACAGGTTGTTACGGTGAAGGCAACAAACAACGTTGGTACATCGACCACCACAATCGACGCTCTTGACGTTATGGCAGACGATGCAGCCCTCGCCGAGGTGCAGAATGTGGCTTTGAAGAAAACGGTGGTAGGGTATAACGGCTCTACCAACAGCACAGAGGTGCCCGACAACATCATCGACGGTGTGGAGAATCCTCAGAGCACCTCGGCTAAGTGGTGTAATGTGGGTGCCGACAACTGGGTGACTATCGACCTCGAGAATGCCTACCGCATATACGGATTTAAGATCTTCGACGCCAACTCAGGTCCTGAGAGCGGATGCGACCAGATCGACTCATACACGATAGAGCTCTCTAACGACGGCGAGAACTGGACAACGGTTGTCGAGCGCGAGGGCGAGGACAAGATTTCTGTCAAGGAAGCTTACATCCCGCCTATGAAGGCACGCTACGTGAGACTTTCGCCGCATGTCAACGGCACACTGCGTATATGGGAGTTCGAGGTGTTCGGACGCGACGACAGCAACCTCACCATGTCGTTGGAGACAAACAACATGACAATGGAGGCTGGCGAGACTCGTAACCTCACGGTGAAATACGATCTTGGAGGCGACGAGCGCGACGCTCAGTTCAAGTGTGTTGTCACTCCGTCGAACAATCTTGTCACTGTTGGCGAGATCACCGAGAACAAGGCCAACTCTACGTTCACGGTGCCGGTAGTGGCGTCAAAGCAAATGGGCGAGACCGACCTTACCGTACAGGTGAACAACGGTGGTTCGTATAAGGAATCGGTAGTGAAGGTCACTCTCGACTGCGACTCACAGCCAAACGTGCTTAGTGGAGTTGCCGGCAAAGTGCGCCAGTATTCTACTGATGGCGACGCTTCCAAGGCTAAGTATACAGAATATGATGCAGCCGGACTGACCGACGGCGACAATGCAGCCGATGCCTTCGCGTCGATAAACGACCTGCAGCCTTCCACACACTCTAAGGACATTGTGGCATACGTGGCAAATCCTGACGGCGAATGGGATATCTCTAAAGTAAGGGTACACTTGCCCAACAACAATAAGGGAGAGAACGACAATGGTGTGTCGGGCATAGTGAACAAGGAGATAAGCATTGCCATAGGCAACAAGTTTGACAAACTCTCCGACCTTACCGTTGTGAAGACTTTCGAGAACCTTGGCGAGGTGTCAGAGCTTGAGTGCATATTGCCCGAGTCGCGCGGAGGCAAGTATGTTGCTGTCATCTGCACGCTCAACTCCTACTACTATGGCTCTATGGCTGAGATTGAGGCGTTTGAGCAATTGGCAACAAAGGATGGCCCCGTGGCGATAAACGGATGGAACTACGACGTTATCAACGAGGTGTACGAAGATGAGTCTACAACTAACGGCTCACTCGACTCCAACGGCTATGTGTTCTATTCGGCAAGTGCCAAGAAGAAAGGAGCTATAAGCGACGATAGCCGCAAGGTGACAACAAAGAACGGCACAGTATTCCGTCTGGCGCCTTACACTTCAAACAATGCTCTTGTGATGAAGGACGACGATAGCCACACGCTGACATTGGGCACTCCTGCCGCTTGCAGTGAGGTACAGTTGCTCTTCACAAGTGCCGACGGCACGTCGACATTCTCTGTCGTGCCCAACTATTCAGACGGTACGAGCGGCGAGGCTAAGGAGATGACGGCAGACGACTGGTATAACACTGACGAAAACCAGGGCGAGGCTGTGTATGGTCTCGGACGTTTCAGTCCGTACGACTGGTACTATGAATACAACTACAACTTCCGTCTCTTTGAGGATTGCATAGCTCTCGACGAGCACAAGACTCTCGAGTCGCTCACTGTCACACGCACTTCGGGTGGAGTGCCTTCAGTCTTTGCAGTGTCGAAGACTGGATTCGAGGAGCCGGAAACAGGCATTGAAGGCATCTTCAATAAGCAGAACAATAATGATATTATATATAATGTCGCTGGTCAGCGTGTCAACAGAATGCAGAAGGGGCATATATATATAATAGGTGGAAAGAAAGTATATAAGAAGTAGTAGTTTTCTTTTAATTAAGCTAAGCTTTATTTGCGTCCGTTGGTGCTGTCGATAGCACTACGGACGCTTTTTGTTTTTTTTTCTAAGTGTTTTTTGCTGCTCGGTTGTTATATAAGTAAAAACCTGAGATTTATTACTTTTATTATATAACTAAAAGCTTAATTAAATGAAGAACAGTAGACTTATCCTCATGGCTCTCGCAGCCATGTTCATGCAGAACGTCTATGCACAGCAGCCCTACGGTGGATGCTGGCATCCCGACGACATCAAAAACTGGTCGCCCGAGACCGACAAGGACGCCAAGTTCAACCGTGCCCGCGTGCCATTGGCCAACCGCTTCAAGGAGCCTACGCTCATGAAGGCCAACAAAAACCAATACTACGAAGGACAGATTTGCGACGCTACAATCCTCTTCCCGACATGCTCTATGTGTCCGTCGCAGGGAGCCAACAACTTCCTCGGCTATCAGCCCACCTACTGGCAGTATATGGACAAGCTCGTCTATTGGGCAGGTTCAGCCTCTGAGGGCATCATCATCCCGCCTCCGGCAGGCTCTACCGACGCAGCCCACCAGAGCGGTGTGAAGTCGCTCGGACAGATATTCTTCCCGCCGTCGGCATACGGTGGCACACAGACATGGGTGCGCCAGATGCTCACCACAGAGAACGGAGTCTACATATATGCCAAGAAACTCTACGAGATAGCCAAGTATATGGGCTTCGACGGATGGTTCATCAATGAGGAGACCGGTGGCGGCTCAACGTCAGAGTGGGTGGCTTTCATCAAGGAATTCAACAAGATTGCCGACGAGAACGGCGACACCCAGATGGAGATACAGTGGTACAACGCATCGCGCAGACCCAACGCCGACATACTTAAAACTCACAAGAACACGTCGCAGTTCCTCGAGTATGGCGCAGCGGGCGACTACCGCAGCTATGCCACCGAGCTCGGCTGTACCGAGGCTGAGACATTCTCGAAACTCTACGCCGGCGTGCAGGTGGTGAACTCCGGACACACCGGATTCCAGTATCATCTCAACGCAGCCATGCCTACCGACGGCCACGTAGGCTCGCTCGACCTCTTCTGCCCTGAGGAGCGTATCTGGAAGGACAACGTGAAGAACCTTCTCGGCAAAAACGACACTGGCGAAAGTGCCTATGCCGCAATTAAGAAGACATTCCAGAACGAGTCGCAGATGTGGGTGAACAACGAGGGCGACCCGACATCCACCTCCGGCACTTGGTCGGGCATCTCAGGACGTGTGCTTGAGCGCTCGGTCATCAACTCCATGCCGTTCACATCGTCGTTCTGCGTGGGCGTGGGCAAGCACCGCTTTGTAGAGGGCGTGAAGGCAGGCACACAAGACTGGTACCACTCTGGCGTGCAGAGCATCATGCCTACATGGCGCTGGTGGATAGAGAACAAGGGCTCGCTCGCTGTCGACATCGACTGGGATGACGCCTACAACTTCGGCTCAAGCATCAAGGTGAGCGGCAAGCTCACATCCGGCGACCATCTCATGCGTCTCTACAAGACCATGGTGAGCGTGGAGAACGGCGGCAAACTGCGCCTCGTCTACAAGACCAGCACCAAGGGCTCGGTGGAGGTGAAACTCTCTACATCAAGCTCCACCACACCCGACGTGACACTTGCCAACCCGACCACATCCGAGAAGAACGGATGGACAGTGGCTGAGTACGACCTCTCGTCGCTCAACGGCAAGACTATATATATGGTGGCATTGAACCTCAAGGCATCTGCCGACGTGGCTGCCTACACTATGTCGCTCGGCGAACTCGACTTGCTCCCGGCTGGATATGCCCCGGCTTCGGTGGAGGTGAAGAACCTCGCGTCGGAGAGTGTGCTCGGCGAGGCGAAGGGCGATGTGCGCCTCACATGGGACTACGACTACAGCAACGATTTCGACCACTTCGATATCTATAAGGAGACTGCCGACGGCTCACGCACTCTCGTGGGTCAGACACGCGACGAGGCTTTCTATGTGCCAACGTTCGAGCGTATCGGAACGGACGCTTTCGTCAACTTTGCCGTTGTGCCGGTGATGAAGGACATGCGCCAGCAGGAGGGCAAGACCATCCGCATGGACTATCCTAAAGCCACTGCGCCAACCGTAACCTTCTCGCTCGGAAAGAGCTATCTGAAGGTGGGCGAGCAGACTACCATCACCGCCAACGCCACGGGTGCGCCGACCGCATGGAAATGGACTTTGCCCGACGGACTGAAGCTTGCCGATGGCAGCTCGCTGACGGAGAAGACCATCACTGTTATTGCCACCAAGACCGGCAAGCAGAAGGTGAGCGTGGACGTCACCAACTCTGTGGGCACTTCCACAACACAGGCCGAGGTCATCGACGTGATGAGCGACAGCGAGTTTGCCGACGTGCAGAACGTCGTGAGAGGCAAGAAGGTGGTCGACTACAGCGGCTCTACCAACTCTACTGAGGTGCCCGACAAGATCATCGACGGCGTCACCAATCCGTCAAGCACAAGCGCCAAGTGGTGCAACGTCAGCTCAGACAACTGGGTGGTGTTCGACTGCCTCGGTGCCTATCGCATGTACGGCTTCCGCATCTACGACGGCAACTCAGGTCCGGAGAGCGGCGTCGACCAGATCGATTCCTACAAGATTCAGCTGTCTGACGACGGTGAGAACTGGACTACTGTTGTAGACACAGAGAACCGCGCCGACGAGAGCATCAAGACCGACTACATCGCTCCTTACAAGGCACGCTACGTGAAGCTCATACCGCATGTGAACGGAACGTTGCGTATTTGGGAGTTTGAGGTATACGGCAAGGAAGAGAACAACATGACCGTGAGCGTCGACCAGGAGTCGCTCAAGATGGAGGCTGGCGAGACAAAGGTAGTGAAGGTGAAGTACGATCTTGGCACCGACAGCCGCGCCACTTCGTTCACTTGCACAGCAAAGGTTAAAGGCAATGTCACAGTCGGCGAAATCACCGAGGACAAGGCTTCGAGCACCTTCTCTGTTCCCGTTACAGCTCAGCGTGCGATGGGCACAGCCAATGTCGTGATACGTGTCGACAACGGTGGCTCTTACAAGGAGTGCACGGTCAATGTGGCTGTCGACTCTAAGGATCAGCCCAACGTGCTGAAGGGTGCGAAGGCAGAGGTGCGCCACTACAAGAGCGACTATTCTTACGAGGCTGAGTACGACAAGTACGACATCGACGGACTCACCGACGGCGACAAGACTTCAGAGGCTCTTGAGCAGATAGAGACTATCTCCACACACAAGAACGACCTCTGGACTATCTTCACCGCCCCCGAGGACAAGCCGTGGAATCTCTCGAAGGTTGTAGTGAGCCTGCCTAACGGCAACAAGGGCGTGAACGACAACGACCAGGAGGGATTTGTCAACAAGGATATAAGCATTGCCGTTGGCAACGACCTCACCAACATGCAGATTGTGAAGACCTTCTCCGACCTTCAGGAGGTTTCGGAGCTGGAGTATATCTTCCCCGAGTACAAGACCACGAAGTATCTTGCCATCGTAGGCAACCTCAATGTCTACTTCTATCCGTCGATGGCAGAGGTTGAGGCTTACGAGCAGTTCGAGGATGCCATTCCTGTGAACGGGCCTATGCAGGTGACAGGATGGAATGCCGACGTGATAGCCGAGGCTACTCCTGCGGCTTCTCACACTACAGGCACACTCGACGACCAGGGATGGGTGCTCTACACGTCGGACGTGAAGGCTGAAGGTGCTCTCTGCGGAAGCGACGGTGTGGTTACGTCGAAGAGCGGTATCGAATATAAGGTGGCTGATGTTGCTGCCAACAGTGCTCTCCTGATGAAGGAATCCGACAAGGAGTACACGCTCACGCTCGCCGCTCCTGAGAAGTTGGAGGAAATCTACATGCTCGTAATCTCCGCCAACGGTGCGTCGGAGTTTGACGTTCATGCAGTCTATGAGGACGACTCCAACAGCGACAGCCAGACATTCGTGCCAAGCGACTGGTACGGCTACTACGCAAGTGGCAATGAGGCTGTATATGGCTTGGGCCGCATGATAGTCAATGCTGTTGATGACTATGCAGCCGACGAATTCGACGATCGTCTGAAGTTCCGTACCTTCGAGTACACGCTGCCAGTAGACAAGTCGAAGAAGACGAAGGCCATCACGTTCATGCCGACTACGCGCGGCGCTTATCCTACGGTGCTCGCCCTGAGCAAGAAGGGCTACAGGGAGCCTGTTACGGGCGTTGAAACGGCTAATGTGGAGAAGAGCAGAACGGTTGTGGGCATCTACACCGTAAACGGCATGAAGCTCAATGCTCTCCAGAATGGCATCAACATCATCAAGATGGCTGACGGAAGTGTGAAAAAGGTTATTGTCAGGAAATAGTAGTAGATTTTTTGCACACTCGCTGTTTTCTTGTACAATATTTACATTCTTAATGCCTGAGAATCCCCGAAGAATGAAAGAAATTATAGTTTGACGGGAAAATTGCAAGCATTTGTGTGCATCTGTATAATGCGGAAAATCAGCGAGATAGCAACATTTTGAATGTGGGTTGTGCAACTGCGTGATGGCAGTTGCACAACTTTTTTTTATACGAAGTGGCACTTTAGCTTGTAAGAAGTGGCACTTTAGCTTGTAAGAAGTGGCACTTTTATGCTCAAACAGTGGCGTTTTACCAATGTAAAAACGGGACTTTAGTCTCCGGAAGTCAATGTTTTGACCATAAAAGTGCCACTTTTTATTATGTCGTTACCGTCAACAAGGCATGTAAAGCAAGGCAAGAGGCTTTGCAGCCTTCTATTTTGCAATTTTATTTTGTAATAAATTTTTACTGCACATTTACTATATTTGCATAAGATTTCATTATTATTTTGCTCTTATCCTTATTTTGATTACCTTTGTAGAGTGCATTCCAAAATTAACTTTTGACTAATGGATAAGAAAGAAACGTTTGACTCTTTGTTTCGTGTTTATTACTCTAAACTATATTTCTATGCACGTGGTATAGTGTCGAGTGAGAGCGATGCCGAGGATGTTGTCGAGGAGGTGTTCTGCGAGTTGTGGAGCCACATGGACAATGTGGAGATAGGCGACAAGATAAAGTCATTTCTCTACCGTGCCGCCTTCACACGTTCGCTAAATGTGCTGAAACGGCGTGGTGCAAGCATACGCCGTATTGAAGCACTTTCCGAAATCAACGATTTGCGGCTGCAGCACCTTGAGAGCTCGTATGCCGGACCTCAACAGGAAATGGAAAACGCCGATCTCCACCGCCAGCTTCAGGACGCTATCAACGAGTTGCCGGAGAAATGTCGGCGCGTGTTTCGCTTGAGCTACATCGACGGCAAGAAGAACGCCGAGATTGCCGACGAGATGCAGACATCGCTCCGCACCGTTGAGGCTCACATGTACAATGCCTTGAAATATTTGCGCAAGCGCTTGGACCACTTGGTTGTTTTTCTTCTCACTTTATTTGCCAACTATTAAGTGTTTTTTCTTATTAGGTTGTTATAAGTTGAGAGAGGTAATATCATTTTCAAACGCATAAAAAGGGAAAAAGAGCTATGACTGAGATTAGCGACGAAATAAAAGTAAGGTTTGCCACGGGTGAGTGCAGTGACGAAGAGCTTAAGGTCTTGGCTCGCTGGATGAAGGAAAGCGAAGCCAACGCAGAAGAACTGCTTGCCCTTGAGCGTGTCTATCGCGAAGCACAGGCCGACGCCATGCCGCATCGCGAGGTGGAGCAGGCTCTTGAGCGTACGCACGCGCAGATTGAGAAGCGTGGGGAGCATGAGGAACGCGAGGCTGCGGCTGCTGGCTCGGACGACACTGTGAGGACAGTGAAGATGGGGCGGTTGCGCCGTTGGATGGCGGCAGCGGCTGTTGTGCTTGTGCTTGTGTGCGCAGGATTGTACACCATGCGCGAATACAAGGCTGCACAGCCCGAAATGAAATATCTCTTGGCAAAGGCGTCAGCCACGACTCCGCGTCGGGTGGTGCTTGCCGACGGCACACGCGTGTGGCTCAACTGCGGAGCCACGCTGCGCTATCCCGAGCAGTTCTGCGACACGTTGCGCAAGGTTGCGCTTACGGGCGAAGGCTATTTTGAGGTGGCAAAAGACCATCGGAAGCCGTTTGTCGTAGAAGGCACAACACTCGATGTGCGTGTGCTCGGCACCGTGTTCAATTTCAGAAACGGCAGCAATGGAAGCCGTTCGGAAGTTAGTCTGCTTGAAGGCTCCGTGAGGGTTAGTACCGACAGCGCCGACAGCTCCGTCGTACTCCGTCCGGGACAGAAAGCCTGTCTTGCCGAGGGAAGAGGCATTGTCGTGAGCAATGCCGATACAAGGCTCGACGCCGTGTGGCACACACGCGTCATACCATTCGAGGAAAGCAACATACGCCAGATAGCCGATGTGCTTGAGCAACTCTACGATGTGAAGATTGTCGTGGGCAAGAGCATAGACTTGAGCAAGACCTATTCTGGCGAGATACAATGGAACGAAAGCATAGAGAAGGAACTTTCGCTCCTGCAGAACACTCTTCCCATAAGCTACGAGAAGAAGGGCAAGGTGATATATATAAAATAAAGAGGTTAGGTTTCCTAATCTGTGAAAACTGGTTATGGACATAAGACATGCAAAGGTGGCGGCACTGGCAGTCGTTCTGGCTTCGGTGTCTTTCGTGCAGCTACATGCACAGGTGAGCGTGCGCACTCGTGCCACGTCGCTCGGCACCGCCATCAAGAAACTTCAGCAAAAGACCGGCTATAAATTCTTTTATGCCGACGAGATTTCGTCGACAAGGGTGAAGGCTGTTACAGCCCGAAATGAGTCAATGGCAGAAGTGTTGTCGCGTATGTTTGCCGGAACGGGCGTCACTTATACCATAGCCGACAAAACCGTCTACCTGAAGTACAACCCACAGTCCGTCCACGAAAGGCAAAGCTATGAGCCACGCAAACTGCGCCTTACAGGTATAGTCATCGACGAGCAGGGCGAGCCGCTTATAGGTGCTACCGTAACCGTAAAAGGCACATCGGAGCATACCGTTACCGATATCGACGGCAGGTATCAGCTTGCGACTGAGAGCAAGTCGCCGACACTTCTCTTTTCTTATCTCGGCTTTGCACAGAAGGAGATAGCCACTAAGGGAAAGTCGGTGGTGAACGCGAGCCTCACTCCCGACCAGCACGCCCTCGACGAGGTGGTGGTGACGGCTCTCGGCATAAAGCGCGAGAAGAAACTGCTGGGCTATGCCGTGCAGGACGTGCACGACGACATCCTCAATCTTACGGGCGACCATTTCATCACTTCCGCCCTTGAGGGCAAGGTGGCAGGTATGCAGGTGAACGTGTCGAACAACGGACTCGGGTCGAGCGCGAAGATAACGATACGCGGCAACTCGTCGTTCACTGACAACAACCAGCCCTTGTGGATTGTCGACGGCGTGCCCTTCACCGACGACCAAAGTTCGGGCGCGTCGGCTTACGGAGGCTACGACCGCGGCGGCACGGCACTCGACATCAACCCCGAGGACATTGAGTCCATATCTGTGCTCAAGGGTCCAAATGCAGCGGCTCTCTACGGCTCGCGTGCGGGAAACGGAGTGATACTCGTTACTACCAAGCGCGGAAAGCACCGCAAGGGTCTCGGGGTGAGATATAACGGGGTGTGCACGTGGAGCCGAGTGTCGACGTCGCTTCCCATGCAGCATGAGTACGGACAAGGCTCGCGGGGGCAGACCGAATACATAACCGACGACGACGGCAACCGACTTTCGCTTGCCGACAAGCTGTCGTTCGGTGCCAAACTCGACGGACACGGAGAGCCGTCGTGGCTTGGCGAGATTATTCCATATAAATATTATGGTGACAAGCAGCGTGAGTATTTCCGCACGGGCTTTACGCAGTCGCACACTGTAGCACTTGGCAACAACGGCAATACATCGCATTTCCGCGCTTCGTTCGGCTACAACGCCAACGACGGCATCTTCAGCGACGAGCGGCTCGGAAAGTACAACATCGACCTCAATGCGGGAACAAGCGTGAACGAGAAAATGACCATCGACGGGAAGATTTCGCTCTCGCGCACTAAGGCGGAGAACCGCCCCTTCACAGGCTACAACAGCGAGATGGCACAGCTGCTGCTCATTCCCGGCAACGTGAGGCTCGACGACCTTAAACACTATAGCTCCGACGCACGGCCTCACCAAAACTGGTTCGGTCCCGACCAGCAGTATTCCAATCCCTATTACGTGCGCCACCGCTATCGCAACAGCGACGAGCGATGGCGGGCGTTCGGCTATTTCTCCCTCAACTACACGCTGCTCAGATGGCTAAAGATGAATGTGCGCTATGCCGTCGACTACTACCGCACGCGTATTCAGGACACCGACCTCTCGCTTGCCAGCCAAGCCATTACAAACGGCAGCAAAACGTGGCAGTCGATGGTGTCGGAGGACAAAATGACGCGCTCTGAGGACAACCACTTTGAGCACAACATTCAGCTGATGTTCTCGGGAGAGAACGGCGTGGTACCGCAGTTGAGGCTCGGCTATAATATTGGAGCCAATGTGATGTACCAAAACTATGAGTACCTCACTGTCGGCGTGGAGAACATGCTCGACAAGGACAACTGGCTCTTCGACACAGGCTATCGGCTTTCGTCGGGCGACAACAACGGACACGAGCGCTCAATGTATTCATTGTTCGGCTCGGCACAGCTGTCGTTTGCCGAATGGGCGTTTCTTGAGCTAACGGCGCGCAACGACTGGTCGTCGACGCTGCCAACAAAGAACAACTCGTTCTTCTATCCTTCAGCCAACCTTAGCTTTGTGTTTTCCGACTTCATGCGCTGGGCGGGCGGCTCGGTGCCCCATTGGCTTACGTTCGGCAAGTTGCGCGTGTCGGCGGCACAGGTGGGCAAGGATCCCGACCCCTACAACCTTTACAACACCCGACAGTTTCAGTTTGTGGGCGGCATACGCCAGCCCGTGGTGAGCACAATCAAGAAAAACAGCAATCTGAAACCCGAGCTCAAGACCTCGTATGAGGCGGGACTCGACATGAAATTCCTCGACAACCGCATCGGTTTCGACCTTACTTATTACCACAGCGAGACGCGCAACCAGGCCATGCTTGTCGACACGTCGGCTCCATGGACGCAGCAGTGGGTGAACGCCGGGTGCATATCCAACACAGGCTATGAGCTGACGCTTTATGCCAAGCCTGTGAAGACGCCCGACTTCAACTTCGACCTGACGCTTAACATGGCGCACAACCGGTCGGTAGTGAGAAGACTTGCCGACGGCGTGAAGCGGCTCTATTTCACGGGCGACGAGAATATGCCAGTGAAGGTGGGGGCTGTGGCTGGAGGCAAGCTTGGCGATATATATGCCAACAACCTCATGCAGCGCGACAGCAAGGGCAGGGTAGTGGTTGGCAGCGACGGACTTCCCCAGCCCGTAGCCGGCGACGGCAATCTCGAGTCCTACATCTTGAGCCATCCGATAGGCAACATACAGCCCGACATGCTGATGTCGCTGTCGCCTTCGTTCAGATATCGCGGGCTTACGCTAACGATGCTGTTCGACATGAAGTTTGGCGGCGACATCGTGTCGGTGTCGGAAGGCATGGCGACATCGGTGGGCACGTCGGCACGCACTGCACAGCGTGGCGAGTACAAGGTGGTCAACGGCGAGAAGGACTTCTACATGGTGGTGCCGGGTGTAAGGGAGGACGGCTCGGTAAACGACATTCCCGTCAGCGCCGAGGCATACTATTCGGCAGTAGGTCTGTACAAGTCGCAGAAGGGATATGCCGAGGAGTTTGTCTACGATGCCTCGTTCATAAAGCTGAAGGAGATAGCTCTTGGCTACAGCTTGCCGCAGTCGGTTTTGCGCCATACGCCGCTCTCTACGTTGCGCCTTTCGCTCGTGGCGCGCAACATCTGCTTCCTCATGAAGCACGCGCCAGGCAATCCCGACGGAGGCTACGACACTACAATGTTCTCTCAGGCGCTCGACTTTGCCGCAACGCCCTACACACGCACGTTCGGTTTTGCCGTGAGCGCAAGTTTCTGATAAATCAATCTTGACCATTTGCTTATGAACACAATAAAACACATGCTGTGCGTCCTGGCTCTTCTCATGTCGCTCGCCTCATGCTACGACCTCGACCGAATGGGGCGCAATCCCTACGAGATAGACGCCAGCAACGACCATAGCCATAGTGGCGACATTCCATCAGACAGTGATGCTACCAAATACGCCGACATCAACGTGAACTACACCGTGTCGGCGGCTGACTCCGCCGACATAATGACCACGCTTGCCGACGCACCGGGCATATTCCGCACGTTTCTCTACGAGGGCTACTACAACGACTATCAGATAACCACCAATCTCTCGCACGACATCTATGGGGGATACGTGGCCAACAACCAGCCCGACCACTCCATGAAGACTCCCGACTACGGCTATTCCGACGGATGGTCGAGCGCACGCTGGAAATGGTTTTACACACGCCGCTCTGCCGAATACCGTGCGCTGCTCCGTGCGTTTAAGTTCAATGAAGCTCCGCAGCACTATCGCAACATGTTCTACGTAACGCGCATATACTATGCCTTTCTTGCCCTGGCGCAGACCGACACCTATGGCGACATGCCTTTCCGCGAATACGTGCAGGCACGCAAACCGGAGACCAATAACGTGAAGTACGACACGCAGGAGCAAGTGTACGATGCCATGTTCCGTATGCTTGAGCAAGCTGTAGACAGTATCAACCCCTACGATGCGTCGCAATATGTGATAACAAGCGACGACATCTGCTACTCGGGCAATATGATGCGTTGGCTGCGCTTTGCCAATTCTTTGCGCCTGCGCATGGCTCTGCGCATAAGCAATGTCGCGCCCGAACGCGCAAGGAAGGAGGCTGAGGCGGCACTCGGCAACCACTGGGGACTGATGCAGAGCAACGCCGACAACATGCAGACCGTGCCCCACTATGCACCTGTGGCAATGGGAGGGCTCGACACGGGCGGCGAGGAGAACTGCCTTGCCATGTGCTCCGTGGCATATAAGGGGGAGAGCGTCATGTCGTGGGACTTGGAGCAGTTCTACCGCAATGAGAGTTCTGACGGAGGAAAGTATCGCATAAAGACCGGGCGCAACCAATACGTGGAGAAGACCATCGACCCGCGTTGCCTTGTGTGCTGGTACAGAAGCGGAATGACAGAGACGACACTGGCTGATGGCGTGGAGTCGTTGCGCAATGATTATGTGGGATGCCGACGTGGGGCGCAGGCTCCGGCTATCAGTATGGGGGTGCTCAACTACAGTCTGACGCGCACCCAGCCAAAGCCGGCGTCGAAAAATCTTAATCCCGAATATTGGTTCAACTATTCGCGCCCTTCGGTGTGGATGGGCTATGCCGAGACGCTTTTCCTTAAGGCTGAGGCGGCTTTGCGCGGATATGTGGGCGAGGAGCTTGCGGGCGACGCCGAGTATTATTACAGGCAGGGCGTGCAGGCTTCGATGGACTATTATGAGATTGACTATCCAACGGCTCTCAAGTACATCAACGGCTTGCATGCGCTCAACGACGGCACCTTCACGTCTGGCAATCGCGAGCGTATGCTTGAGGCTATTATGACACAGAAGTGGCTTGCCGTCTTCCCAAATGGCAATGAGGCGTGGGCGGAGTTCCGGCGCACCGACTATCCGGCTCTTGCCAACCAGCTCACCAATAACTCTGGCGGCGACGTGCCAATGGGCAAGAACATAAAGCGGCTGCTCTATCCCAACAGTGAGGCTTCAAACAAATACTATATGGACCACCCGGCACTGCAGCGCAAGAACACGCAGGGCACACGGTTGTGGTGGGATGTGGCAGACACCAACGACAAAAACGGGAAAAGGCTGACGCCTGATAACTTCAGGTGAACTCGAAATGCCGAATGAACCACTTTTTGGGGGACTCTGTTTCCCAATTTCTTTTTTTTATGCAATTCTTTTAAGTGTTTTTTCAGTTTTTATTGTTGTTATTATATAGCGGCCTTAAAAAGGCACTCGCCTCACACGGCCGCTTCAGTTAAAAACCGAACAAAATACAAACAATCTATAGATTTATGAAAACAGGACCGTTTTTAAGTCTGAGATGGTCGCGCACGGCTATGACGCTTGTCATTGCGGCAGCACCATTACAGTGGACATTTGCTGGCAACAACACGAAGTCGCCGGCACAGAATTTCTCGGCATTCAGCCAAAACGACTCGAAGACAGCTCTCAAGGGTCGCGTCTTCGATGAGAACGGTGAGCCGCTCATTGGCGCTACCGTGAGTATTGTTGGCACAGAGGAGCGCACCGTCACCGATATCGACGGCAACTACTCGCTCTCGACGTCTGCGCGCCAGCCCGTGGTGAGAGTGTCTTATCTCGGTTACAGAAACAAGGATGTAAAGGCAGCCGCTGGGGCAAGCCTTAACATCACCATGCAGCCCGACCAGCAGTCGATTGACGAAGTGGTGGTTACGGCTCTCGGCATAAAGCGTGAGAAGAAGATGCTCGGCTATTCCGTGCAGGACATCAAGTCGGACGCGCTCAACACTACCGGCGATCCGTCGGTGACGGGAGCTCTCGACGGCAAGGTGGCAGGTCTGCAGATGAACACGGCAAGCACCGGACTTGGCGGTTCTACTAAGATAACCATACGCGGCAACTCGTCGCTCACGGACAACAACCAGCCGCTCTGGATTGTCGACGGCGTGCCTTTCACCGACGACCAGACTTCTTCTGCGTCTGCCTATGGCGGATACGACCGTGGCGGCACCTCGTTCGACATCAACCCTGAGGACATCGAGTCGATATCGGTGTTGAAGGGTCCGAATGCTGCTGCTCTCTACGGCTCGCGTGCCGGCAACGGCGTTATCCTCGTGACAACAAAGAAGGGCTCGCACAAGCAGGGCTTCGGCGTTTCGTATAGCGGCAACTTCACATGGAGCCAGGCTGCCGAGACGCTGAAGATGCAGAAGCTCTACGGACAGGGCTCGCGCGGACAGCTTCTCTTCAATGTCGATGAGGACGGCAATCCTACAACTATGACCGGTGAGCTTGCCTTTGGCCCGCGCTTCGACGGCTCGATGCAGACCAACTGGCTCGGCGTGAAGGCTCCTTACTCATACACCGGCGACCGCCTGAAAGACTATTTCCGCACCGGCTTCTCGCAGTTCCACACGGTGGCTGTAGGCTCTGCTTCGGAGAAGTCGCACTTCCGCCTCTCCGTGGGCTACAACGCCAACGACGGACTGTTCAAGAACGAGTCGCTCGACAAACTGAATATTGACCTCAACGCTGGTGCGACGGTCAACAAATGGCTCTCGCTCGACGGCAAGATTTCTGTGTCGCACATGAAAGCTGAGAACCGCCCTTACACCGGACTCAACGGCGAGGTGGCGCAGCTCTTGCTCATGCCGGGAAACATAAGCTTGAAGGACTTGGAGGAGAACTACACGTCGAAAAACCAGCTCCACCGCAACTGGTTCGGACCCGATCAGCACTACAGCAACCCGTATTATGCCCGCCACCGCTTCCAGAACAGCGACGAACGCTGGCGTGCATTCGGTTATTATGCCGCCAATCTCAACCTTACGGATTGGCTTAAGTTCAACGCGAAATACTCGTTCGACTATTATCGTACACGCCTCCAGACTTCCGACCTCTCGCTTGGCGACGGCGCTATATCCACCGATGGAACAGGATGGGAGACCAAACTCGTGACCGACGGCATGACGCGCGGCGAGGAGAACCACTTCGAGCAGAACATGCAGTTCATCTTCATGGGCGACAACCAACTCTCGAAGAAGTGGCGTCTCGGCTACACGGCTGGTGCCAATATCATGTATCTAAAGTACGGACAACTCTCGACATCGGTGCAGAACATGCTCGAGAAGGACAATTGGATTCTCAATACCGGAAACAAGCTCACGTCTGCCATCGACGACGGACACAGCCGCGCCATGTACTCGGTGTTCGCCTCGGCACAGCTGGCTTTCGACGAATGGCTCTCGCTCGACCTCACGGCACGCAACGACTGGTCGTCGACTCTGCCGAAGAAGAACAACTCGTTCTTCTATCCCTCGGCTTCGCTGAGCTGGGTGGTGTCTGATTTCATGCGCTCCATCGACAATCCGATGCCGCAATGGATAACATTCGCAAAACTGCGTCTCTCGGCTGCCCAGGTGGGTAAGGATCCGGCACCGTACAATCTCTACAATGTGCGTAAGTTCCAGTTTGAGATGGGCAACCGCAAGCCTATCACGAACACTATAAAGCTCAACTCCAACCTCAAGCCGGAGATAAAGACTTCATACGAGGTGGGTCTCGACATGAAGTTCCTGCAGAATAGACTGGGATTTGACTTCACCTATTATTATAATACAACAAAGAACCAGGCTATGCTTGTCGACGCCTCGGCTCCATGGACACAGCAGTGGGTGAACGCCGGCAAAATCAACAACTCGGGTGTGGAACTCATGGTGTATGGCTCGCCGGTGCGCACGCGCGACTTCCAGTTTGACATCACTGCCAACTTCGCACACAACCGCTCTACGGTCAAGGAACTTGCCGACGGTGTGAACCGCGTGTATTTCTCAGGCGACTCCAACATGCCTGTCAAGGTGGGCGCTGTGAGCGGAGGCAAGCTTGGCGACATCTTTGCCAACAACCTCATGAAGCGCGACGCTCAGGGACGCGTGCTCATAGGCGACGACGGACTGCCTATGCCCGAGACCGGCAACGGCAACCAGGAGCAGTATCTGCTCAATCATCCTATAGGCAACATTCAGCCCGACCTCCTCATGTCTGTCACTCCTACTTTGACGTACAAGGGCGTATCGCTTACTGCCATGTTCGACATGAAGTTCGGTGGCGACATCGTGTCGGTGTCGGAGGGTATGGCTACGGCTGTAGGTACTTCCGAGCGCACAGCCTACCGTGGCGAGTACAAGGAGATCAACGGCGTGAAGGACTGGTACATGGTGGTGCCGGGCGTGAAGGCCGACGGCAGTGTCAACACTACCCCCGTCAGCGCACAGGCTTACTATTCTACAATCGGCCTGTACAACTCGCAGAAGGGATTTGCCGAGGAGTTTGTGCACGACGCAAGCTACATCAAACTGAAGGAACTGTCGCTTGGCTATAGCTTCCCGAAGTCGCTGCTGCGCCGCACACCGCTCACGACGCTCAAACTCTCGTTCGTCGCACGCAACCTCTGCTTCCTCATGAAGCACACTCCGGGCAACCCCGACGGCGGCTACGACACGACAATGTTCTCGCAGGCGCTCGACTATATGGCAGTGCCTTATACACGCACATTCGGTTTCTCTGTCAATGTGGGATTCTGATGAGAGAGCATAGCTAAACATCACATCAATTTTAAACAAAAGAAAGACAATGAAACGCAACATAATTTTCTCAGGTCTTATAGCGGCCACTACGCTGCTTACCTTTGCCTCGTGCTACGACCTCGACGACATGAACCGCGACCCGTACGGATTGGAGGGAGCGGACAACGCTGGGGGAGAGGTGACGCCAGACGCTCCCGACGACTCAAAGTATGCCGACATCAATCTCAACTACTCGGTGTCGAAGGCCGACTCGGCTGCCTACAAGAAGACGCTCGCTGACGCTCCGGCTACGTTCCGCAATTTCCTCTATCAGGGTTATTACAACGACTATCAGATAACCACGAATCTCTCCCACGACATCTATGCGGGATATGTCGCCAACAACCAGCCTAAGCATGCTACCAAGTCGCCCGACTTCGGCTACTCCGATGGATGGTCGGGACAGCGCTGGGCTCATTTCTATACCGAACGCTCTACGGAGTATCGCGACCTCCTGCGCTCGTATAAGTTCAACGACACGCCGGAGAGATACAAGAACATGTTCTATATCACGCGCATATACTATGCCTTCCTTGCCCTTGCCAATACCGACACCTACGGCGACATGCCGTTCCGTGAGTATGTGCAGGCAAAGGTGCCGGAGACCAACAACGTGCAGTACGACACTCAGGAGCAGGTCTACGACGCCATGTTCCGTATGCTCGAGCAGGCTGTAGACAGTATCAAGCCTGAGGATGCCTCGCAGTATAAGATCGACAAGGACGACATCTGCTATTTTGGCGATGCCGAGAAGTGGTGTCGCTTTGCCAACTCCTTGCGCTTGCGCATGGCGCTGCGCATAAGCAACGTGGCTCCGGAGCGTGCAAAGCAGGAGGCTGAGGCTGCGCTCAACAACAAGTACGGACTGATGAAGAGCAATGCCGACAACATGCAGACTGTGCCTAAGCACGCTCCCGTGGAGATGGGTGGCGAAGACGGTGGCGGCGACGAGAATGGTCTCGCCATGTGCTCGGTGGCTTACGGCGGCGAGAGTGTGCTCTCGAAGGATATGGAGGAATTCTACCGCAACCTTTCTACTGGCGGCAAGGACTACACTATAAAGAAGGGCCGCAACGACAGCGAGACGAAGCAGATCGACCCGCGCTGTCTCGTGTGCTGGTATCGCAGCAACATGACTGCGTCGACGCTTGCGAGCGGTCAGGATGCTTTGCGCAACGACTTCGTTGGATGCGAGCGCGGCGCACAGGCTCCCGACATCTCGATGGATCCGCTTAAGTACAGTCTCACTCGCACGGTGAAGGACGGTGCGTCGAAAGACTTGCCCGACGACCATTGGTTCAACTATTCTCGCCCCACGGTGTGGTTTGGCTATGCCGAGTCGCTCTTCCTCAAGGCAGAGGCTGCACTTCGCGGATGGGCGGGCAGCGACCTCACTATGGATGCCGAGGGCTACTTCCGTGCCGGCGTGAAGGCTTCGATGGACTATTACCATATCGCCGATGCCGATGCCGAGAAGTACATCAACGGCATCGTGGCGCTCAACGACGGCACGTTCCAGAGTGGCGACCGCGAGCGTATGCTCGAGGCTATCATCACGCATAAGTGGATGGCAGTGTTCCCGAACGGCAATGAGGGTTGGGCTGACTTCCGCCGCACCGACTATCCTGCGTTGCACAACCAGCTCAGCAACTTCTCGGGTGGCGATGTGCCCAACGGCAAGCAGATCAAGCGCCTACTCTATCCTAACAGTGAGTCGCAGAATAAGTACTACATGTCGCACGCCGAACTGCAGCAGAAGAACACGCAGGGCACACGCCTCTGGTGGGATGTCGCCGACACGAATGATGCGGCAGGCAACCGCCTGAAGCCTAACAACTTCAGATAAGTAGTAGTGTAAAATCAATTCATACAGTTAGTTTGATGGGACTGGATTTCTTCTTTGAAATCCAGTCCCGTTTTGCGTTTAATAAAATATTCAACTTTCTGATTTACTCGAATGTAAAGAATTTAGAGAATTTATCGCCGC
>ERZ808270.513-NODE-513-length-22072-cov-5.919244_pt1 | contig 22072 bp, 22 predicted proteins | sample MGYA00521082_ERZ808270 | MGnify/ENA primary metagenome ERZ808270 (study PRJEB31516, sample SAMN03275594) | gut metagenome | biome: mammalia-associated habitat; material: feces | host: Papio cynocephalus | place: Kenya | collected 2012-07-27 ... | reverse complement strand
GATGGACTTTGGCTTATTTGTTTCTACAATACGGCTTGTATGGGATGCTTACCTTTTAGCAAGGATTGATTCGTCGCTATTACAATGCAAATTCTGTGCGTTCTTCTTTACAATCGAAAGTTGGGCTACTGCATACTTCCACCTACGATATCGAGCAGTTCTGATGTGATGGCTTGCTGACGTGTCTTGTTGTATGTCAAGGTCAGTTCGCGTAGCAGATCATCAGCATTGTCGGTTGCTGCTTGCATGGCGATAACTCGCGCTGCATGTTCACTTGCAAGACTGTCAAGCAGGGCTGTGAAGAGCTTTAGGTGAAGTGATTTGGGAATCAATTCTGCAATGACCTCTTCTTTTGAGGGCTCTGCAATGAAATCAATCGCTTGCTTGCTTTCTTCCTGTCCATTGCTGGTTGAGGTGTCCAATTCAATTGGGAGGAAAGTTTCCTCAGTAAGGATTTGCGAACCTGCGCTCTTGAAGTGATGATAAATAAGCTCAGCCTTGTCAATCTGTTCGGTAGTATACAAATCCATGATTTCGGCTGCAATGGCTGAAGCTTTTTCGTAGGAAGGATGATCCAATAGGGTAGAGTAGTCTGTAGGATTGTCATATCCCGCTTTGGCTACAGCATCGGCAGCTTTCTTTCCTAAAGCATAAACCTTGGTAACTTCGATTCCTTCTTTCTTGTAGTTGTCCAACTTATGGTTGAAAGCTTTTACTACATTGGCATTGAATGCGCCGCATAGAGAGGAGTTGGATGTGTATACAACGATAGCTACTCGTTTTACATCGCGTGAACCTGCATACGGGCTTTCAACGCTTCCTTCCATGCTGGCTACAAAAGTAGACATGATGTGAGAGAGCTGATGCTCGTAAGGTCGCATGCTTTCAATGGCCTGTTGTGCGTGGTGAAGTTTAGAAGACGCAACCATCTTCATGGCACTCGTAATCTTTCGAGTGCTGTTCACCGATGCAATTCGCGTTTTAACTTCTTTGAGTGAGGCCATAATGATTATGCTTTATATTGTCCAGCTACGTCGGCAGCTACTTTTTCGATGTTCTGGCAAACTTCCTCTGTAAGTTTTCCTTCAGCTAATTCTTTCAGCACGCTATCTGCATACTGCGAACGAATCACTTGAAGGAAGGTATCTTGGAAATCTCGAACCTTATCAAGAGGAACGTCTTTGAGCAAACCATGTGTACCGCAATAGAGAATAGCTACTTGCTCTGCTACAGGCATAGGGCTATACTGAGCTTGAATCAGCAACTGGTTGTTCTTACGTCCACGATCAATGGTCATGGCTGTTACGGGATCCATATCGGAAGAGAACTTGGCAAATGCTTCCAATTCACGATACTGAGCCTGGTCTATCTTCAGCGTACCAGCCACTTTCTTCATACTCTTAATCTGTGCGGCACCACCTACACGGCTAACTGAGATACCTACATCGATGGCGGGACGGAAACCTTGGTTGAACAAGTTGGTGTCCAAATAAATCTGTCCATCGGTGATAGAGATTACATTGGTAGGAATGTAAGCAGAAACGTCGCCAGCTTGTGTCTCGATGATAGGCAGAGCCGTCAGTGAGCCACCTCCCTTGACAAGTCCCTTAAGACTTTCGGGAAGATCGTTCATCTTTTCTGCCACTTCCTGCTGATTGTTAATCTTAGCAGCGCGTTCGAGCAGACGAGAGTGGAGATAGAATACATCACCAGGATAGGCTTCACGTCCTGATGGACGGCGAAGAATCAATGAAATCTCACGATAAGCTACGGCTTGCTTAGAAAGGTCGTCGTAGACTACCAATGCATGCATACCTCTATCACGGAAATATTCACCAATGGCAGCGCCTGCAAATGCAGCATAGTATTGCAGAGCAGCCGGTTCGCCTGCTGTAGCACTTACGATGATGCTATAGTCCATCGCACCAGCCTGTTTGAGCGTGTTTACGATGTTGGCTACGGTAGAAGCCTTTTGGCCGATAGCTACGTAGATACAATATACTGGATCGCCTGCAGCAAAGTTGTTCTTCTGATTGATGATTGTGTCGATTGCGATGGCTGTTTTTCCTGTCTGACGGTCGCCGATGATCAACTCACGTTGTCCACGACCGATAGGAATCATAGAGTCGACGCTCTTAAGGCCTGTCTGAAGAGCTTGTGTTACGGGTTGTCTGTAGATGACACCAGGTGCTTTTCGGTCGAGTGGCATCAAGTACTTTTTGCCTTCGATAGCCTTTCCTCCGTCAATAGGATTGCCCAGAGGGTCGATTACGCGGCCAAGCATTTCGTCGCTTACTTCGATGGAGGCGACTTTGCCTGTGCGCTTTACGCTTTGTCCTTCTTTGATCCCTTCAGAAGATCCGAGCAACACAGCACCCACATTATCTTCCTCAAGGTTCATGGCAACGCCCATCACACCGTTTTCAAATTCGATGAGTTCGTTCTCTGTCACGTTGGTAAGTCCGTAGATATGGGCTACGCCATCACCGATAGAGAGAACAACACCCACTTCTTCAAACTTGACATCGGTCTTGATATCTTGAAGTTCGCGCAATAAAACTTCGCTTACTTCGCTGGGTTTTATATTGTTGGACATTTGTTCTTATTAGTTAATGTAATTCTCGTTTAAGTTTAGCAAGTTGCGTGCGAACGCTTGCATCCAAACGATATGTGCCGTATTCCAGGATGAAACCACCTTCGATTTCGGGCTTTTCCTGTACTTTGAAGTCCACTTTGCATTGCGATTTGTCTTCGACCATTTTCTGAAGTCGATTGATAATCTCTGCATCAAGTTGAGTTGGCACCACCAATTTACTGTGAATAATATGTTTGGCTTCACGATAGATGGTGCCATAGGAATGGGCTATGAACAGCATAATGTCGGCACGGGTCTTTTTAATGACGAGTTCGACGAATCGTTTAAGCGATTGCGTTGGTGCGTTTTGTCCACATGCAGCAGTAAGCAAGAGCTTTGCTTTCTGTTCTTCCGAAATCACGGGATTAATCATGGCCATCTGTAACTGCGGTATGGCTAAAAAGTTTTCAGCCATAGTGGCGGTCTCCTGATAGACCTTTTCATCTTCGTGCTTTTCGGTGGCAAAGAGCATAAGAGCTTTTGCATAGCGCATTGATATGATGCCTAAATCCATAAGCGTGCTTTGTTATTCAGATAAGGACAGAGTTAGTGAAGCATGACTGCTATTCCTCATTTATATAAGGAGTATGGTTTAATGCTCGTAAGCAAAATCCTTAAAGAAAAACGATCAATTCTTGCAGACCTCGTCGAGCATCTTCTCAATGAGTTTCTGCTGTTCGTTGTTGTCGGCAAGTTTTTGACGAACCACTTTTTCTGCAATTAAGATAGAAAGATCGGCTACTGTCTGACGAATGTCTCGCAGAGCATTCTCTTTCTCTGTTGCAATCTGTGCTTTTGCATCAAGTATCAGTTTGGAACCTTCAACTTGCGCTTTTTCACGTGCTTCTTTGATTATATTGTCGCCTGTAGCCTTTGCTTGAGTGAGGATTTCAGCCTGTTTGGCAAGTGCTTCTTTGATGATGCGCTCGCTTTCTTGGTTGATTCCCGTCAGCTTTTCGTTGGCTTCATGAGCTTTTTGCAGTGATTCGTCAATATATTTCTTGCGCTCTTCTACCATTTTCGTGATGATAGGAAAACCGAATTTCGCTACCAAGCAGAAAACTATGAGAAAAGCCAACAGCATCCAAAACAGCAGGCCGAAGTCTGGTGTTAGTATGGATGGCAGATTGATAGACTGCATAGTAATGAGTTTATTAAAGTTGCATAAGTTGAGAACCTGTAGGTGTGCAAGATCCGCTTCTTCTCTATGTGACTACATGAGAGGACTTGGCTATGCATGATGTGTAAGCATGCTCATCGTTGCATACTTACAGGTTCGGGTACTTATTAGAGGAAGAGGCAGAGCAGGCAGACGATTACGGCGAAAAGAGCCACACCTTCTACCAAGGCTGCGATGATGATCATGTTTGTACGGATATCACCGGCAGACTCAGGCTGGCGAGCGATAGCCTCCATGGCAGCGCTACCAATGCGACCGATACCAAGACCAGCACCGATGGCAGCAATACCTGCGCCAATACCTACGCCTAACTTTGCAATTCCTGCAGCTTCTAACAATGCGAGTAAGAGAAACATAATGTTTTAAATTTTATGGGTTAATATTTTATTTGCGAATGTAATGTTGCGTGTGCTTATTCGTGTTCAGGATGAGCAAGACCGATAAATACGGCGCTCAACATGGTGAATACGTAAGCTTGGATGAATGCTACCAACAATTCCAGGCAGTTCATGAATATCATCATAATGAAACTTACAAAGGTGAGCGGGCCTCCAATGGCAACTCCCAATTGGCAAGTGATGAAGATGATACATGTAATGGAAAGAATGATGGCGTGGCCACCCATGATGTTGGCAAACAGACGGACCATCAAGGCAAATGGCTTTGTGAAGATGCCAAATAATTCGATGACAGGCATCATCGGTACGGGGCATTTGAGCCATGTGGGTACGGCGGGCCAAAGGATGTCTTTCCAATATTCCTTATTTCCGAACAAGTTGACCAAAAGCATGGTCATGACAGCCAAAATAAACGTGATGTTGATATTGCCTGTAATATTGGCACCGCCGGGGAAGATAGGAATTAGTCCAAGTAAGTTTGTGATAAAGATAAAGAAGAACGCTGTGAGCAAGTAGGGAGCGTACTTCCGATAGTGCTTTTCACCTACAGATGGGCGAATCAGATCGTCAACAATCGACATGACAAACATCTCGACTAAGCCAACAAAGCCCTTAGGAGCCTCGTCGCTTGGCTTACGGCCCTTATACCAACGAGCTGCACCAATGAAGATAGAGGCCATTACGATTACGACTATCCACAATTGAACCACATCTTTTGTAATGCTCAAATCGAGTGGACGAACGTCTTCTCCACCAGCTACGTGTTCATAAATCTTACCATTTTGCTCTTCATTCAGATAGAATCCCTCGTAGCTATGATCGGCGCTTTCTTCAAATCGGGCAGAGCTGAATACATGCCAATCTCCGTTTTGGCTTTTTACAATGACCGGTAGGGGAATGGATATATGGCGTCCGTTCCAAGTTGTGATATGCCATTCGTAAGCATCACTCATGTGTCCTAATACGATCTCTTTTACATCAATACTGCTTCCGCCAGTTGATGCATTGGATGCATTAGCCGTGAGCAGGCTGAAGGAGAATATTAGAACTATAAGCGTTCTTAAGTGATTGATATTAAAGAATCTCATTGCTTCTTTCTAAAGTTATGCTCTACTTTTGCATAGTGGATGATGGTAGTCACCATACTAACAGTATAGAGTGCTAAAAGGTTGAGAGAGAAAGCCAAAAGGTTTTGGCGGTTGGCAATGGCATAAATCACGAGGATGGCTATTGCCAAAAACAGACGAACAACTTTGCAAAGCATGTAGAATCCCGTAATGATGTTGCCACCGCGTCGCATAACGATTTGGTAAACAGCGTGACTAGCTATGCTGAGTGCAAAAAACAGCGTTGCTGTGATTACAAGGAATGGAACTTGTTGCAAAGCTGCTTCCCAACCGCAACATGCGTGAACGCCCAAAAAGAGTAGTACGCACGTGACGGATAGGCTAATTGCTTTCAGCAGAATAGATTCTAAGGTGTATTTTCGTAAGTTGTCCATGTGGGGATAGGGTGTGTTTTCAGTATATAATCAATAGTGAGTAAACATTGACTACAATTCCACACAGATGGCTACAACGTTGTGTGCCACTTCTACAAACCCACCTTTGATAGTCACCTTAAATGGCTCTTTGCCTTCACATTCCACATCTCCATTACTGAGAGTTGAAATGATGGGAGCATGTCTGTTTAATACTTCAAATCTACCTTTTGTGCCTGGCAGTTTTACGCTTTCTGCATCGCCTTCGAAAAGAGTCTTTTCTGGCGAGACTATGGTAACTTTCATGTTGTCAATGATTATGGAGGAGAGGGTAGAATTCTTGCATTGTGCATCTTCGGTTGGAAAATGCAATGCAAGAATTCTACCCTGTGCCTCTATTATGCTTGTGCCATGAGCTTCTTGCCCTTTTCGATGGCTTCATTGATGGTACCTACATTGAGGAATGCCTGTTCGGGCAGGTCGTCAACTTCGCCATCGAGAATCATGTTGAATCCGCGAATCACTTCATCGATGGGAACCATCACACCAGGGACACCTGTGAACTTCTCGGCCACAGTAAATGGTTGACTCAAGAAGCGTTGCACGCGGCGTGCTCTGTTTACAGTCAAGCGATCCTCATCGGAGAGTTCGTCCATGCCTAAGATGGCAATGATGTCTTGTAACTCCTTATATTTCTGCAAGATCTGCTTAACGCGTTGGGCACAATTGTAATGTTCTTCGCCGATTACTTTCGGATCAAGAATTCGTGATGTAGAATCCAAGGGGTCCACAGCGGGATAGATACCAAGCTCTGTAATCTTACGGCTCAGCACTGTGGTAGCATCCAAGTGAGTAAATGTGGTAGCAGGAGCAGGGTCAGTTAAGTCGTCGGCAGGTACATAGACTGCCTGGATGGATGTAATAGAACCATTCTTCGTAGAAGTGATACGTTCTTGCATGGCGCCCATTTCGCTTGCCAATGTAGGCTGATAGCCCACTGCAGAAGGCATACGTCCTAAGAGGGCTGATACTTCAGAGCCGGCTTGTGTAAAACGGAATATGTTGTCAATGAAGAACAATATATCGGATGTCTTACCCTCCTTAGCACCAGCATCACGGAAACTTTCGGCAATAGACAATCCTGAAAGGGCAACAGAAGAACGTGCTCCAGGCGGTTCATTCATCTGACCATAGACAAGTGTGGCTTGGCTCTTGGCTACTTCATTATAGTCGACCTTCGACAGATCCCATTCGCCTTTTTCCATTGACTCTTCAAACTCTTTGCCATAGCGTACAACGCCGCTTTCAATCATTTCGCGCAATAGGTCGTTACCCTCACGAGTACGTTCACCTACACCAGCGAATACGGAGAATCCGTCGTGTCCTTTGGCAATATTATTGATGAGCTCCATGATAAGCACGGTCTTGCCTACACCAGCACCACCAAAGAGGCCAATCTTACCACCCTTAGCGTAAGGTTCGAGAAGGTCGATCACTTTAATGCCTGTGTAGAGCACTTCGCTACTTGTCTTCAGGTCTTCAAACTTAGGTGGTTCGCGGTGGATAGGATAGGTACCTGTAGAACGATCTAATGTCTTTAAGCCATCAATCGAATCGCCTGTAACATTCATCATTCTTCCCTTAATCTGATCACCTGTAGGCATGGATATAGGAGCTCCCGTACGTGTTACTTCCAATCCGCGGCTCAGTCCGTCGGTATTGTCCATTGCTACGGTGCGCACAGTGTCTTCGCCAATGTGTTGCTGCACTTCGATGATAATTTTTCGCCCATCGGGGTGAGTTACTTCGAGTGCTTCGTGGATACGGGGCAACACTTCTTTCGCGTCTTGTCCTTGCGTATCGAACTTGACGTCGATTACCGCACCGATAATCTGCGAGATGATCCCGTGTTTCAAGCTATTTTCACTCATGATATTTTTATATAATAGCTATAAATATGTATGTTTTTGTTTCTTATAGTATGCGCGATGATGTGGCTATTCTATTGCCGGATGGTCATATCAAGGTGCACAGAAGCAATTTTAGGGGATTCCTCGAAATCTCCTTCTCGCTTCGTTTTCGGTCGCAAAATTAATCTTTTTGCTTAAACGAACAATACGTTATTTGCTTTTATTTCTTCAACGATTGCGTTCTTTTGTTAAAAAACGGCATTTTGGAATACTTCTGAGGGAAAATGTAAAGATTATTTGTCAATCTGATTATAGCTATGTAATATATGTTTATTAGGAGAGTTCGAAAGTTCTTTCGACGTTTGATTATTCTTCTGTGAGAGCGCCTGCTTTGAGCAGTGCATGCCATAGGTGGTATCGATAATCAGGATTGAGTTTCTGCAGTTCATTTGTTACTTGCTGAATGCTTGTGCGATTGGACGTTCCGTCAAAAGGACATACTTTATCAACGGGCTGATATGCCTGTAGCTTCGCCCACTCCTTAAGATCGGCTTCTTGACAATAAGCCAATGGACGAATGATAGTCATCTTGAATTTGTGCATGCTAATGCGCACGGGCATGGTTGAGAAACTTCCGTTGAAAGTCATGTTCATGAGAGCAGTGCGCAGAATGTCATCTTGGTGATGCCCTAATGCAATCTTGTTGCAGCCAAGGGCTTGTGCTTGGCTGAAAAGTACTTTTCTTCTATTCCATGAACACAAGAAGCAGGGTGTCCGCTTGGGATTCCGATCAGGTTCGAAACCAGTTTCTACTAAGTGGAACGGGATGCCCCATCTGTCGGCTTGTGCCTGTAGATAGGAAGCATCAGAAGCATAGTGAATATTGTTCATCCTTACATGTAGCGCTTCTACTTTAAAGTACTGATTACTATGCTTCATTCTCTCTCCGAGAAAGTCGAGAAGAGCAAGAGAATCCTTTCCTCCAGAAAGTCCGATGAGAATGCGGTCATCACGTTCTATCAAGTCGAAGTCTTTGCAGGCATCGCCTATTTGACGCATTAGTCGTTTGTGGAGAATGTATTCGGGTTGTAGTTTCTTCTGATTCATATTATTTCAAAAATACGAAGTATACGGCTGCGACCAAGCAGGCAAATGCTGCTATGTGATTCCAATGTATGGATTCGCTCTTAAACATGATGATTACCATGAAACTAAAGACAACGAGTGAAATTACTTCTTGAATCACTTTAAGTTGGATTAGATTAAATGGTCCTCCGTTGTCAATAAAGCCTATTCGATTAGCAGGCACTTGACAGCAGTATTCAAAGAGGGCTATGCCCCATGAAAACAGTATGACGGCAATGAGCGGCCAGTTTTTGCTAATGCCAGTCTCTTGTAATTTGAGGTGCCCATACCAAGCGAATGTCATAAATACGTTGGAGCAGATGAGCAGCAGAATGGTGTAGATACTTTGCACTTGTATAGTTTGTTGTTTTAATGTGATATAAGTCGACACATGAAACATTATGAATACTACATAATACTTGATATACAATGTAAATTAGCTTGAATCTTGAACTATGTAATGAAGTTGGGTTAGAAACTCCTCCTGTTACAAATGCTGTCTTCTTTTACCTTATGAAATGGTGCTAATTGTGTGTATTGAGCCGGCTTGAATGTAGTTGTATTAATTAAGTGCAAATGTAGCTATAAATTACGAAGTATCGTGTCTTCGTTAGGCGTTTTGTCTTTGTCAACTTGTTAGTCTTTATCTTGGTATTCTAATGATCTTCATCGTTAGGGTCTAATGATCTTCATCGTTAGGGTCTAATGATCTTCATCGTTAGGGTCTAATGATCTTCATCGTTAGAATCTATTAATCTTCATCGTTAGATTAATAGGATCTGAGCCCTTCAGATTGATGGCATTTAGAGTTTGATTTTAGTTGCAAAGGAAGGGTTATAGAAGTCTTTATTCTTGAAAAAGTGCATGGATTTGATAAAAGGTCAATCTTCAGCATTCGCGTATTTTTATCTTCTCCCAATTTCTTCCGAAATAATCGAATCTTAGGCTGCATTTAAACTCTGTTGATATTCAGGCGGTTATATGGTGCTATGATTGTTGAAGCTTATTAGAAAAGGTTTTTTCCGCCCTTTCAGGAGGAGAAAAAGTGCTGAAAGAGAAGTATTTTGTTGCCCAATTAGAATAAATTTGTTGCCCATGCAGTATTTTCTCGGTGAGCATCAAGTTTATTTTACAAGCTCAAATAGTTTTCAGGGCGCTATTGAAAGAACATATCTCCCTCTATATTGGAATTTTCTGTTGTCAAGATTTCTTACGATTTTGCGTGGTAGAAATAAACTAACGTTGTGGGGTGATTGTGGCGCTTAGTTTATTTTGATTCTTAGTACGCGTTGGGGAATTTGTTAACGGGTTGACAAGTTAACAGGTTAATAGGTAAGTTTGTCGAGTACAATCGTTCTCGTTTTTAACGAAACAAGTAGTCTAAAAGCTATTTACTTGTTAACTTGTCAACTTGTTTACCCGTTAACCAAGAATTCCGCCAACGGGTTCTTAGTATGAGAATGAGAACATGCTAAATACACAATAGCGGTCATGGTGAATAAATAGACTTTTATTCAACCGATGACCGCTATTGTTTTTTTTAGATACGTGTGACTATTTTTGCCTCGTATGGGAGTTGTTAGCGGGGAATATTTAGCTGTTTACTCCTCGCATTCGCCCAATCTGTGAGAAATACGCATGGCGCAGAAGTTAGGACCACACATGGTGCAGAATTCGCCATTCTCATAGTGAGCGTCTTTGTAGTACTTCGTAGCGAGTTCAGGGTCAAGGCTCAGATTGAACTGATCTTTCCATCTGAATTCGTAGCGAGCTTTTGAGAGAGCATCGTCACGCACTTGTGCTCCGGGGTGCCCTTTCGCTAAATCGGCAGCATGAGCCGCAATCTTGTAGGTAACAACACCTGTGCGTACGTCGTCTTTGTTGGGTAATGCCAAGTGTTCTTTCGGAGTAACGTAGCAGAGCATGGCTGTACCCAGTGCACCGATGATTGAAGCACCGATGGCAGAGGTAATGTGGTCGTAGCCAGGAGCAATATCCGTCACGAGAGGACCAAGTGTGTAGAAAGGAGCGTTGTGGCACTTTTCTATCTGACGTTGCATGTTTTCGGGAATCTTGTGCATGGGTACGTGGCCAGGACCTTCGATAAATGCTTGTACACCTTTGGCCCAAGCACGCGTTACGAGTTCGCCCATTGTGTCAAGTTCAGCGAATTGTGCGCGGTCATTGGCGTCGTAGATAGAACCAGGACGCAGACCATCGCCTAAGGAAATAGCAACGTCGTATTGAGCGCAGATGTCGCATATGTCGTCGAAGTGCTCATAGAGGAAGCTCTCTTTATCGTTTTTTATGCACCATTCAGAGATGATGCTTCCACCGCGGCTTACCATGCCCGTCATGCGACCTTGTGAAAGGTGAATGTTCTTGCGACGTATACCGCAGTGGATGGTGAAGTAGTCAACACCTTGTTCGCATTGTTCAATCAATGTATCGCGATAGAGTTCCCATGTAAGGTCTTTAGCCTTGCCATGCACTTTCTCCATGGCTTGATACATAGGTACAGTGCCTACGGGAACAGGGCTATTGCGTACAATCCATTCGCGGGTCTCGTGAATGTTGGCGCCTGTAGAGAGATCCATAATGGTGTCGCCGCCCCACTTGCAGCTCCATACAGCTTTTTCTACTTCTTCTTCAATGGAGGAGGTCGTAGCAGAATTGCCCAAATTGGTATTTATCTTTACCAAGAAATTGCGACCGATAATCATCGGCTCTGCTTCGGGGTGGTTAATATTAGCTGGGATTACGGCACGGCCAGCAGCTACTTCGTCGCGTACGAATTCTGGCGTAATGTGCGTCTCAATGCCCAACTCTTGGCAATTCATGTTTTCACGGATTGCTACATATTCCATCTCAGGAGTGATGATTCCTTGTTTGGCAAGAGCCATCTGCGTGATTCCCTTGCCTTTGATGGCGCGCAAGGGTAGGTGGTGATGGTTGAAGCGAAGACTGTCGAGACTCTTGTCTGCCAATCTCTCGCGGCAGTATTCAGAGCTAAATTCTGACAGACGATCTACGCCACCACGCTTTAGTATCCATTCTTCACGTAGGCGAGGAAGTCCTTCCTTGAGATTGGGGGTGTAATTGGGATCGGAGTAGGGACCGCTTGTATCGTATACTAATACGGGGGCGTTTTCTGTAAAGTGCTTCTTGCCTTCTTCGTCCTTTGTTACGGTAGGAGTGAGATTGACTTTTCGCATGGCAACGCGAATGTCGGGAAAGATCTGCCCTTGGAGATAAACTTTCTCGCTGCTTGGGTAGTTTATTTTCATGTCGTTGTTCATACTTCGTAAAATGTCTTATTTTGATAAATAGTTGTCTGTTGCGTAAGGGTGTATTAATCAATATAATCAGTCGTCGGCTTGAAGAAATTGCTTCATCATTTCAATGGGGTTGTCTGCACGAAGTATTGCTCCACTTACGGCAATCCCTTGTATGCCCGTTTGAAGGATAGGCATAACGTCGTCCAATTCAATACCGCCTATGGCACAAACGGGGATACGTATTTCTTCTTTCTTCATTTCCTCTACGATGGTGCGATAGCCTTCTAATCCTATAATAGGAGAAAGTTTCTCTTTCGTAGTGGTAAATCGGAAAGGACCACAACCGATGTAGTCGGCGCTACGACGTTTGAGTTGGCGTATATCATCAATGGTGTTGGCTGTTCCGCCGATGATGAAATTATGGCCTAAGACTTCGCGTGCTTCGTTGACTGGCATATCGTTTTTACCAAGGTGTACACCATCAGCTTCGATTTTCTTACATAATTCTACGCGATCATCGAGCACGAAAGTGGCATCTTGGTCGTGACATGCCTTAAGAAGCCGGCGTGCAATGGGTTCGACTTCATCGTCGGTGGCGCCTTTCATGCGCAATTGGATCCATTTGCATCCGCCCTGTAAAGCTAATAGTGCAGACTCTTCGTAACTGATAGAGTCGGTGGTGTGCGTGATAAATTGTATAGGGGCCATTCTTTTCTTTTTGTTGTTTGTGTGTTAATCAAAGATGATGTCAATCTGCAAGGAATAATAAATAGGACTATCCATGAAGAGTGATGCTTATTTCTCAACACATTGCTTGGTAAGTTGTAGGCTCTTTCCTTCGCTGGCATGATCCAGTGCAGGTTCGGAGGGTATGATCTCAGCACGTCCAAAAGAACGTACACCCCTAAGCCTTAAATGGGATAGCAAAAGTACAAATAAAAAGTGCGGAAACAAAAAAACTAAGGGAATAATTTGCGACTTCAGCAGAATAGATATATATTTGCACAGAAAACATGTGAAAGAAGGCACGATATAATATGGCACGTGCTTGACTCATTAAGGCTTAAAACGGACGCTTATGAAACAATTCTTACTCTATACAATTCTCACACTTACTTTCTTCTCTGTCTCTGCTTATGGCCATTCGGCTAAGGTAGAACCTTTGAATGCAGAAGTTCTTTCAGAACCTGTAAGTACAGAACTGGCAGAAGTGAATGAAGAATCTGCTACAATTGCAATAGCCATTCGTGGTAATGCAGTGCAAGTGCACGTTGTCAATGGCCAAGGACAATCCCTGAAGGTATATGACTTGGTGGGTAGACTTAAATATGAGTCTCATGTTGAAAGCAACGATAAAACTTTTCACTTCTCTTTAAGTAAGGGAATCTATTTGATTAATCTTGGGAAGACTACAAGAAGAATCAGCGTTGCTGGTTAAATAAGAGAATAGATAGAGGCGCAGACACGACTTCTTAGTCAATTATCTGCGCCTCTTTCTGTCTCAATAAATATTCTCTCTTTCCCTTTTCGCGAATGTTATAATAATCTCATTGCAATGAATCCTGCACAATATACAGTAGAGTTGTTGAAAGATCCAACAACTCGAAGGGAAGCCTTTGCAGCAATGGTGCTCGACTTATCACCGATGCTATATGGGCAAATTCGAAAAATTGTGCAGTTTCATGACGATGCAGATGATGTACTTCAAAATACATTCATGAAGGCATGGCAAGCATTAGACAACTTTCGTGGTGACAGTCAACTTACTACGTGGCTCTATCGAATAGCGTTGAACGAAAGTCTAACTTTTCTCAAACGCATGCCTACGGACAATTGTAGCCTCGACGACGAAGAAATAGGAGTGGGGAAGACGCTTGAAAGTGATCCTTACTTTGATGGTAGCGAAACGGAATTGCTTTTACAACAAGCTATCGCAACATTACCTGGCAAGCAACGTGTGGTGTTCAATCTTAAGTATTTCGAGGAAATGAAATATGAAGAAATGAGTCAATTGCTTGATACAAGTGTGGGCGCTCTGAAGGCCTCTTATCACCTTGCAGTGAAAAAGATAGAGGAGTTTTTCGAAGAACATGATTAAACCATAGCAATGTACAGTGGTCTAACCCATAAACAGATTACATCTACTATGCACAAATTTGATAGTACTCAACCAGCTTCGCATCACAATCCGTTTGTCGTTCCTAATGGATACTTTGCTGATTTTGCTGCAAAGCTTATGCAGCGAATAGATGAGACAGATGCGCATACTCCACAGATGCGCGTTATGACATGGATACCATGGATAGGCGTAGCGTGTGTAGTGGCTTTGACGCTACTCTTCACGCAGTGGTTGCCCAATTCCAATTCTTCTTCTCAAGTGAAGAGTGAGCAATATGCGGTTCATCAACAAGCCAATGAAGATGCTGTATACGACTATTTGATGATGGCTAATGCCGATAATATGATGCCCTATGAAAGCGATAATTAGTCTGATAAGTATGTTAATATGTGCCAGCGTGCAGTGTATGGCTACTAATGTGAATGGCTCTGCAGAATCAGGACTTGAACAAATGCAACATCATCAGCAAGGTCCGAGAAAAGGCACTAACGATTGGAATCCAGAAAAGTTTAGAAAGGACTTGATGGCATACATCTCGCATGAGGCAGGCTTTACTGAGGATGAAGCTCGTCGATTCTTCCCAATATTCTTTGAAATGCACGAGAGTCAACGAAATATTGAGCGTCAGAAAGGACGCGCATTGTCTAAGGCTGCACAACAGAATATGAACGATAGAGATTGTCAGCGTGTGCTTAACGAGATGGATCAACTTGATAAAAAGTGGATGCGCATGAAGGCACAATACAATAGTCGATTGAGACAAATCGTAGGAGCACGCAAGATGGTGAAAGCCATTGATGCGGATCGCCGATTTGGACGCCGCATGTTTAAACAGTTGACCAAATAATACTCCTATATTATATATAATATGAATGCAACAGACAATCCACAATTGGCGTTGGCGCGTCAGATTGTGGAGAGTACGGATACACATCTTTTCTTAACAGGAAAAGCCGGCACGGGAAAAACTACTTTCCTGCGTCGGCTTCGTTCGGATTTACCCAAACGCATGGTTGTGCTTGCACCGACGGGTATCGCAGCTATCAATGCCGAGGGGATGACTATTCATTCTTTCTTTCAGCTCCCCTTCGCCCCCTTCGTACCAGGCGGAAATTATCAGCAAGACAAGAAGTATAGTATACGTAAAGAAAAACTGAAGTTGATTCGCAGTCTCGATCTCTTGGTGATAGATGAGATAAGTATGGTACGTGCTGATCTGCTGGACGCTGTAGATGATATGCTACGCAAGATACGTCACAATCAGCAGCCATTTGGTGGGGTGCAGCTTCTGCTTATAGGAGACCTTCAGCAACTTTCACCCGTAGTGAAAGATGAAGAATGGACGATGCTCAGCCAATATTACGAAACACCATTTTTCTTCAGCAGTCTGGCACTGAAGCGAAGCAACTTCGTCACGGTAGAGTTGGAGAAAGTATATCGGCAGAGTGATGAGGCTTTTATTTCTCTTCTCAACAGCATTCGTGAGGGAAGAGCTGATGCACAGGTCCTTCAGAGATTGAACCAACGATATGTACCTGGCTTTAAGGCTGATAAATCAGAGGGCTATGTGCAATTGGTCACTCACAATTGGCAGGCTCATAAGATTAATAATGAAGAACTGGAAGCTCTTGATGGAGAGTCGCGCACTTATAGCGCAAAGGTCGATGGTAAATTCCCAGAATATTCTTATCCTACAGATGAAGAGCTGACGCTGAAGCCTGGTGCACAGGTGATGTTTGTCAAGAATGATTCGGAAAAGCGATTCTTCAATGGTATGATTGGCGAAGTGACCAGCCTTTCGCGTGATGGGTTTGAAGTGCGTCCCAAAGATAAACCTGATACGCTGATTAGTGTAAAACCTGAAGAGTGGACCAATACGCGCTATGGACTTGATGAAAAGACGAAAGAGATAAAGGAATTCGTTGACGGCACCTTTACACAGTATCCAGTGAAGTTGGCATGGGCCATTACGATTCATAAAAGTCAGGGCTTGACATTTGATCGAGTCATGATTGACGCATCGGGAGCATTTGCTCACGGACAGACCTATGTGGCGCTAAGTAGATGCCGTACGCTGGAAGGAATCGTGCTCACTTCCACGATTTCGCCATCGGCTGTCATTGCCGATCAGAATATAGAAAAGTTTAATGAACGTATGCGCAGCAGTAGAGTAGATGGTGAGCAACTTTCTGCTATGAAGCATTCGTTTGAACTGCATTTACTCACGGATCTGTTTAATTTCGAACGAGAACGTATAGCCCTTTCGAGCATTACAGAGTTGATACGTCGTCATCTCTCAGGACTTTATGGACAGACACTGAAAGAGTTTGATGCTCGCTTGCGTATGTTCGATTTGGAGGTCATGAACGTTTCGGGATCTTTCCATTCGCAATATTCGCGTATGCTGAACCAGTCGGAAGCGGCTTCAGATAATGAGGCATTGCAAGAGCGATTAAAGAAAGGTGCAGAGTATTTCTCGGCAAAATTGGATGAACTGAACCGGTGGGTAGCTTTGCATCAGTTGGAGTCGGACAATGCGGCAGTAGAGAAACAACTTAAGACAGCATTCTCGGATTGGAAAGAATCTGCGACATCTCATCTGAAATTGCTGCACTTCATAAGCTATGAAGGATTTAAGGCAACGCAATTTCTCAATTATCGTGCGAAAGTGTTGCTTGAAGCGGACGACAAGACAGGCTCAGCAAAGTCACGCAAGCAAAAGGCAAATAATGCCAGTAAGAAACAGATGGAAGACAAGTATGTAGTTCCATCTGAAGTGAAAGACGCAACCTTATACAATAAGTTGCAAACTTGGCGAAGGGAAAAAGCCACCGAGCGTAAGTTGCCTGCTTATACCATACTAAGTACCAAAGCTCTAATGACTATGGCAAACCATGCGCCTACGACAGTAGAAGAGCTTAAGAAAGTACCCTATTTTGGTGCTAAAGGCTTGGAAAGCTATGGTGCAGAGCTACTCGAACTGATATCTACTTATAAAAAAGGAAAGACAAAGGAAGAATGATGCATTGAGCAAAATGTACAATTGATTTTGTGGGCGACGCATTCTCGCGTTCTGCAGATCCTGTATAAAGCGTGCTAAGGGTAATATAGCTTTGCTGCTTGCTATTTCTTAGTTACAATTTTAATATGCGGTTCTGTCGATGAGAGAGTACGTTGCCCACAAGCCTAATATAGAACATAAATAGAGAATGCTCCTACGTTGAGAAATAACAGACTGTAGATTCCTCATTTACACCCGAAGCTTTTTGGTTATAAGCGTGCATTTTATAGCGCAATTCTGTGCAATATTCTGGGGAACTTCTTATCTTTGTACTATCGGAACTACTGATAAATGATAAAAAGCAAGCGTTGATCTAATTTAAACCCTAAAAACTATGAAAGGAAAAGTGCAAAAGGACATCGCGTCCATACTATGGCTCATTGTTTTGTTGGCTATAGTTACGTCGAGGCCAATGGCTTTGTGTGCTCAGAAAGTGAAAACATTTACAGATTTTTCTGTTCAGCAAGAGCAGGATGAATCGGGAGAAGCTACGCTCATCCCTACCGTGCCTTATCTTACCAATAATACACGTTACAAAGTGATATCAAGTATCTATTCTGACGTGTTGTACAATGTAAGCGAGGGTGCGTTCTGCTTGGTCGACAATGGCAATCTTACTGTGTGGACGGTAGATGGAGAATATCTCTTTGGTCCGGAATGGAAAGTTTTCGGATCGAGCGGAAACAATAACATGCTCTTTGATAATGGCGCACTCATAGCCAAATCTATAAAGAAGAACAATCTTGGAAAAGAGTTTTACTCCATTCTCTACAAGAACGGATCGGTGAAGGATCTCGACCCATCGTGGGAACCGCAGTCGGGCTTCATTGATGGCCTTGCCGCTGTAGTCAAAAAGCAGGGGTATCGCGAACTGGGTAGCTTCTTTATTAATACTCAGGGAGAACAGATGGCTTCGCCTAGTAATCTCGTCTTTGGCTATGGTATAGAATCAAAACCTCGTAAGTTGAAATGCGGCCTGCGCGCTTTTCAAGTGAGAGGACATAAGTGGGGCTTTATGGATGAGAATTGTAAAGTCGTAATCCAGCCGCAATGGGATAAAGTGCGCGATTTTAGCGAGGACTATGCGTGGACTTTTACAAGACCCGCTAATGGCGGAGATTATACTGCAACGCTTATTGACAAGACGGGTAAGGTTGTTCGAACGGTTTCAGTGCCTTCTACTGAATTGGATCTAAGTGAGACTTACGTGATTGGCGACGTGTGTGAAGGCAAGTATTATGTATATTCAGGTGATAGCGATCCCAAGACCACTTATTATGATTTGAAGGGTAATGTATTGGCAGAGTCGTATGGCGGAACTTCCTTCTATGATGGACATGCTTTGGTGCGCGGTGTAAATGATTATAATGAAAGAATATTGACTGTTGATGATAACTTTAATATCACGGACAGTTATCCTACCTATAGTAGTGAGGGACATGCTATTCATGCGGAAGAACTATGGGCTTCTAATCCGTTTGAAACATTTGGCTTGCATACGATCCATTCTGGCACAACGGTTATTGATAGCAGAGGACGCTTAGTACTGAAAGAATTGGCATACCCTTGGCCGTATGGTCATATTAGGGGATTTAGCCAACCGAGCAAGGATGGTTATATCGTAGCAAAAAATATTTCAATCGATGATAAGCAATACATAGCTCTTATTAATTATACGGGTGAAATCGCTTGGCTCTTTAGCCAAGAATGTTTCACTGTGGATGACTTGAAGGGCTTCTTGAAATCTGACGATTTTGACAAAAACAAGGCCGTTGTAGAGTGTGGACCAACTCGTCAACAGCCTAAAGGTCCGAAAACTCGTACATCGCGTGATTACAAAGTAAAGATAGTGTGTATACCTCAAGAGGGAGGTACGGCTGAAGTCTCTGGTAGCACACCAATTAAATATGGTGATAGAGTGTCTATTAAGCCTTCACCCAATAGTGGATGGGTCGCTACAAGCATCAAGGTAGAAGATGTTGAGAGAGGATTGGAAAAATTCTCTGTGACGGACGATGTAACGGCTACTGTTACTTTCCAGAAGAGTCCTGTTATCGAGAAGGTGGAAAATACGAATACCTACCAAGGTAATATAAAGATGAAGATATCGGGCAATCAAACGTTCGAAGTACCTCTTTATGCGCAAATGAGTAAAAATAAAGATATTGCCAGTCCTTTTGGACAGAACACCTATGGCTATCTGGCAGTTATGCTCGATCCAACCACGCGGTATACGAGCAATACGCTTTCCGTAAATGTATTCTACCCACCGATGAAGATTGTAGGAATTCAGCGAGAGGGTGGTAAGCAATATCTGGTGGCAGATGCCGGTTCTGCAATGTATCACAACCTGCGTGTGACGACGGATGATTCAAAAGCTAATCTCTGGTTTACGCTCATGCTGATGATGGATGGATTTGAGTCTGGAAGCGTTGTCCCACGTCGTTATCGGATTGAGATGACACAGCTAAACGAAAACACTGGAGAGTGTACTTTGGGCAACTTGCAAGTGTTCTCCCCGACCAAAGGATGGGTAAAAGGCCAAGACAAGTCGATTGTGGTGCATACAGCAAGTAAATATCCCATGCTGAGTGGCGGAGCACATGACTTAGGACTTCCATCTGATTTCTTTAGTGGATGTGTGCTTAAAATGGCCCAAAGTCGTGACGATGTACGTTGGTTCCCTCCCCTTGAATGGGCAAAGAGTCAAAAAGACTATGATAAGAAAGTGGAAACACTGAAGCAAACTTACCTCAACTTTATGACAGACTGCGAAAGGCTGTTTGGAAACTAACTTGAAACTTACAATGAATCCTTAAGAAAGAATAGGGCAGAATCAGATCGATTCTTTTGCTCATACCCTTTTATTATGAATACGCGTTGGCGGAATTCTTAGTTTGCGTTTTGTACGTTAATCAAGAATGTCGCTAACGCGTAGATTTTATGTTAAGTGTTGCATAGGCTTATATTGTGTCAGTACTTCACTTGAAGAATTGAGTTGTAGAATAATTCTATAACTTCTATATCTATGCTTCTTGGCCCCTTTGAGCATGAAATACACATTTTATAATAGAATGGAATCAAAATCAAAATTTTTAGGTCCACTCTAATAAGAATAGAAGAGAACGGCACCGAAATAGCACACAAAGAAGATGGATATGTGTGTAGAATTAAAAAAATACCACGGAAAGTCCAATATTCTTCAGATAAAAACGTTGAATCGTTTGGTAGTTTGCTTGGAATTGTATACCTTTGCGTTCGCAAACAAGGAAGGATGCTTCCTGTTGCGTAATAAGAATGCCGAAATGGCTCAGTTGGTAGAGCAATTCATTCGTAATGAATAGGTCGCGGGTTCGAGTCCCGCTTTCGGCTCAGAAGTGTAAGAGTGTTATAAATCATTCTTACACTTTTTTTGTATGCAAACGTACAAGCCTTATTCATGTGAAGAGATGGAATTGTAGTAATCCAATAGAGGATCTCCATGTAAAGTTCTGGAAGAATAATACAGTTTAAGGCAAACTTATCACGAAAATCACTTGAAAAAAGCATGATGAAGCAAGAAAATGCACGAAAAAGCCCGTTTTTTAACATTTAATTTTGCGATTGTCGCGCTCTGTCACATTTTAACTATTCCTTTGCAGGCAAATAAAGAACAATACAAACAATAAAACTCTTTGAGCTATGCAAAAGAATGAAATCCTTCTCGAGAAACAAACTTATAAATTCTCAATCCTTGATATCTTGTCGTTGAGTATGTTGACACGTCTTTTGGGACAGTCACGTGCTATGCACGCCATGGCTCGTTTTTACAGTCAATTATTTGAACGACCTTTTTCATCAAAGCAAAGCGTTTATGTATTCTATGCACAGGTTTTGCTTTTGGCTGTGCTTTTCCCAGTGACAATGGGCTTAGGGTGGCGTGTGCTATTTATATTCTTGTTCTGTCAAGCATTGAGAAGAAGTGGCCTTATAAGATAACATGCACTGATTGGTGCTATTGGGATAGTGCGTGGCCAATGCGTTATTTAACAAGGTATTGCCTTCTGTGAAATTCTTTGTTGAAAAGTTGGCAGACTACGGTAAATATGATTCTGTACTACTAATCTAACTCAAGTTTTCCTCTAAAGAAAGTTTTCTTTATCTCGTGGGCATGCGATAAGGTATTCACATATTAATTTCTGATTTCTGATTTAGGTCTTGCAATCCAGATTCAGCCTAATCCACGCAAGTTTACAAGGATTCTTTCTATATCCAAAGCTTAAGATACTTATTCTTTTCGACACGAGAAGTAAGAATTTTGCCAATGTATTCTATTTGAACAGTTATAAAGGCTAAGAAAAGATCTGAACCTTCATGTATTGTAAGTAAGAATTATGTAATTGATGACTCATTTCGTTCGATATGAGCATTCATTTCGTTCGATATGAGCATTCATTTCGTTCGAGATGAACACTCATTTCGTTCGAAATGAGACAATTAAAAGAGACTCTAAAAGCAATTCGCTGATGTTATTTATAGTACATGATAGTACACTTATTCATGCTATCTCTAAAGAAAGTCTTCTTTATATCGTGGGCATGTGATAAGGTATTGACATCTTAAATTCGGATTTAGGATGATTCAGTCCGCCTATTCTAAATCCGAACTTGAATAATCTAATAAAAATAGGAACGTTAGACTTGACAAACTTTGCTGTTTGCTCGTTAACTTGTCAACCATTTCTGTCATCGCGTAGGGTGGGGTAGGCTACATCTCGGCAATAAAATCGAAAATCTTCGACTTTCGCTTTGTATTGCGCTCGATTTGCACTACCTTTGAATAAGGTAGGCTGCATCTCGGCAATAAAATCGAAAATCTTCGACTTTCGCTTTGTATTGCGCTCGATT
>ERZ808270.509-NODE-509-length-22254-cov-41.336186_pt1 | contig 22254 bp, 18 predicted proteins | sample MGYA00521082_ERZ808270 | MGnify/ENA primary metagenome ERZ808270 (study PRJEB31516, sample SAMN03275594) | gut metagenome | biome: mammalia-associated habitat; material: feces | host: Papio cynocephalus | place: Kenya | collected 2012-07-27 ... | reverse complement strand
GCAAAGGTACAAACTTCGGGAGGATATTACAAGGTATAAACGCGGAGCCGCTTACTTTCGGGTGAAGGGTGGTGAAGGGTAGGTGAAGGGTTGCTCTTGCCCCTTCACCTACTTTATTTATTGAAAGCCAGGTAGTTATTGTGAAAAGGTGAAGGGTGAAGGGTTTCTACCGTAGATAGGTTATATATTCTTATTGTATTTTCTTTTTGCTTTGGCTGGGGCAATATATTGCCTCGGTAAAGGCAATGTTTTGCCCCAGTGAGGCAAAAATTGGAATACGGCGATGCAGGGATTTGAATAAGGAGGAGCTGAGTTCTGAATACCATGAGGTATAATCCCGGATGCGATGTTGCTGAGTTTGGGGACACAGCTGCTTAAATCTACTTCACACTACACCAGAAGTACGATAAGTATCTGATATGCAGAATATAACAGAGGTTCAGTGTGCCGATGTACACTACACCTATCTAAATCGCTGTGTATCAGCGGAAAATACTCGCTCTAGTGTAGTGTGAAGTAGAAAACAAAAGCTGGTGCTTTCTGAACAATCGTATTGCTGTACGAAAAATAATCAGAGAAAAAGGAAAGGGTTAACAATAAAATCACTATCTTTGCAGCAAAAATGTGAGAAGAATGGATATACAGGCTACGGAATATAATGAAATATTGCAACAAGCTGTTGCAGTTATTGAAAATACACGCTCAACGATTGCCAAACAGGTAAATGGGAGTGTGACATCTGCTTATTGGCAGATAGGAAAACTATTGCATGAACGTAAGGTGGAAAGCGGACACGGAGATGGGGTCGTAAAGCAACTTTCTATAGACTTGAAAGAACGCTATCCAAAGATGGGAATGTCCAAACGAAATCTTTGGTATATGAAGAGGTTTTATCTTCGTTATGCAAGTAGTGATGCAAAAGTGCAACGCTGCGTTGCACTTTTGCCATGGTCTCACAATGTCTTGTTGCTCAGCAAAGACTTGAATGATGAAGCGACGGTTTATTATGCACAAGAAACGATCACTAAAGGATGGAATCGTGATTTGTTATTGAATGCCATTAAGATGGAAATGCACAAATTTCATTCTCTTACACCGATAGAAAATAATTTCAGTAAAACTCTTCCTGCTGCACAAGCAAACTATGCTAATGAGGTTTTTCGTAGCACTTATAATCTTGGTTTTCTTGGTGTGACAGAACCGATATTGGAAACGGAGTTGGAAAATCGTCTAGTAAAGAAGATTACTCGCTTTATCTTGGAGTTGGGCAAAGGATTTACCTTTATAGGCAATCAGCATGTATTGGAATACAATGGTAGAGAGAGCCGTGTAGATATGTTGTTTTTCCATCGTGGACTTAGGGCTCTTGTTGCTATCGACTTGAAGATAGGCTCATTCAAGCCAGAATATGCTGGTAAAATGAACTATTATCTTTCTTTGTTAGACCGATTGGAACGCGGAAAAGATGAGAATCATTCTATCGGTATTATTCTTTGTGCAGAGAAAGACAATGTTGAAGTTGAGTTGGCACTCGAAGATATGGGGAAGCCAATAGGAGTTGCTGATTATCAGTTGTTGTTGCCCCAGAAAGAACTAAAGCAATTGGTGACAGACGAGATAAAGGCTTTCAATGAAGATGTAAATTTGAGAAAAGAAAATGGAATTCAATAGCTTTGTAGATGACAATGATTAATCAAGCAACCTTAGACTTTATTCGCCGGCACCAGGACGATGACGTCAGAAAGCTGGCGTTTCTCGGGAGCAAGAATCCCGATGTAGATATGCCTTTCGCCCTCGACCAGATTCGTGGGCGAAAGATGGCTCGTGTCAAGTTGCCCCGTTGGGCGGAGATAGACGGCATCGTCTATCCCCCTCATATTTCCATGGAACAGTGCTCGTCGGAGCAAACGGCGCAGTATAAGGCAGAATTGGCGGCAAGATTGCTCGGTTTGGGAGTTTTGACTCCTGTAGATGCCGAAAAGGGCAAGAATGCCGATAATTCCAAAAATCGCGAATTTGCGGGCGAGAGGGCAGTCGCTTCCAAATTCGCCAAAAATGAAGGCACTTCAGAAAAGCAACAGATATTAACTAAATCTGTGGATAATGTTAATGAAATAGAAGAAGAAACTTCTGAAGGGAGTTTTTTAGATGAAATAGAATTCGTAGACTTGACAGGAGGCTTCGGAGTCGATTTCTCCTACATCGCTGCTCGACTGGGCATGAAGTCGATGTATGTGGAGCGACAGGCGCATCTTTGCGAGGCAGCGAAGGATAACTTTGAGCGATTGGGTTTGAAGAATGCCATCGTGAAGAATGGGGATGGCGTGGAGGTTCTTCATGCCATTGCTTGTGACCAAGCTCGGTCATTACTTAAGAACAGCCATCGCCTTAAGTTGATCTTCATAGACCCAGCTCGCCGAGACGATGCAGGCAACAAGGTGGTGAGCCTACAGGATTGCACGCCCGATGTAACCCTGTTGCAGGACGAGATGCTGGCGAAATCCGATTACGTCATCATCAAACTCTCTCCGATGCTCGACTGGCATCGAGCTGTAAGCGAATTAAGCCACGTCAGAGAGGTTCACATCGTCTCCGTCAACAATGAGTGCAAGGAACTTCTCCTGGTGCTCTCTGCGGGGAATATGAGTGAAAACGAGGTCTTGCCAAATGCTTCATCATTGGATGCAGCATTGTCTGCTAGCTCTTCATTAAAGGTATTTTGCGTCAACGACCATCAGCAGATGTCTTATGAGGAAGCCGATGAATTGCACTCGCCTGTAAGCATAGCCGAAGCTAATCATCTAGGCATTTGGCTCTATGAGCCAAATGCCTCATTGATGAAGGCTGGTTGCTTCGGAGTCATCTCCCAGCGATACGGTTTGCGAATGTTGGCAAAAAACAGTCACCTCTTTGTAAGTTCAGCAAGTCAGGAGCTTGTAGGGAATTTCCCAGGCAGGGCTTTCCGTATCCTCGCCGTCTCCTCCTTTAACAAGAAGGAACTAAAGCGTCATTTGGCAGGCATAACGAAGGCGAACATTGCCACTCGTAACTTCCCCCTCTCTGTGGCGGAATTGCGCAAGCGACTGAAGCTCAAAGATGGCGGAAACACCTATATTTTCGCCACGACGCTGAGTGACGACAGCCACGTGTTGGTGATAACAAATAAGAAGGCTTGATTGGTATTTGTGTCATTTTTCTACTTGCTATGAAAAATAATCCACGAAAACGATACAAGTAAACGATTTTTTTCTTACCTTTGCATCCGATACCAATCTCGCTCACGCCGTATCAAGGCACAAAGAGCTCGCTTTCGAGTGAAATCTTGCGCTGAGATGGGACTGGGCTGTGGGACAAATGGTATCAGGGCATAATATAAAGGCGTTTACTTGACGCTTTGTTCTTGACGGATTGAAACTTCGCAAACTTCATGTGTTGTCTTGAGCATTGCAACGGTAGATGCCCTCGGGATGTGATATATTTCGCATCCCTTTATGGGTATGGGCTTATTGCGTCCTGGCGATAAGTCTTATATCCGTATTGGGAGAAGTGTATACATATCGGCGTGGGCTTCGACGTTGCTCGTTCAACAACACAGGGCAATGCGAAGGCCTCAATCCGTGGGACGAGTAACAGGTAGAGTTCCCACGCTTTTTCATGTTGTTCTATCATTTAATTTATATCAGCCTATCAGGGAACTTTAGGTACATAGTTTTAAAGGATAAAATGTATGAAAGGTCCAAAAATATTAAGTGAGTTACTTTCTAAAATGGGAGTCATGTCAAGGCGTGAGGATAGAGAGATTCTGAAAGAACTGTTGGTTGTCAAGCTTGATGAGGCGGGAACATTGTCTAGGCATGTGGATGAGCCTAATAGATTGCGTGTTTCTCGTATGAAGATAGAAGGCGACTTAGATAGTACGGATGTAGGAATACTGCGGAGTATGCCTAATTTGGAAAACTTAGATTTGTCAGATGCGAGAATCATTGTTGGAGGAGATTATTACATCAAGTCGTTGTATTGCCAGAATGAGAATGATGCGATGGGGCTTTATATGTTTCATCGTCATGCTAAGTTGCGTTCCATATTATTTCCTAAGGATGTTCGTTTTGTGAGAGCTTTCGCTTTTCGCCGTTGCACCGCTTTAACGGAAGTGCATTTCTCGAATGTATTGGAGTCAATAGGTGAGAGGGCTTTTTCTTATTGTGAGTCGTTGGAGGAACTTCGTTTCCCTGCCACCCTCAAGCAGATTCGATTGTTGGCCTTTGTAAATTGTAAATCGCTAAAGACTTTAGTGCTTCCCGATTCCGTCGAGAGCATAGACTATTGTGCCTTTGGTAATTGTACAGCCTTGACATCTGCAACATTGTCTTCTTCTCTTAAGGATGTGGGCACTGAGGTTTTCAAGGGATGTGATCGCTTGGTTTCAGTTCATGTAAGGGGAACTGAGCCTGCGTTTGCCAAGTCAGATGCTTTTGATGGTTTGAATTTGGATACTTGTACCTTGTATGTGCCAAAAGGGACTAGGGCGAGATATAGCATGGCCAATGGCTGGAAGAATTTCAAGCATATAGTGGAAGAGTAAGGAATTTTTTAATTAGACTTGTGTTGAGGAATCTTGTGTTTCCTTATAAGGGGGCTGCGTCTTTGATGGTGTAGCCCCTTTTAGTTCTCTCTTATAGATAAAAAGGTACCTCAAAGGCTAAAAAGTGAGTATTGCGAGCTCATTCTATTAATTTATCCTATAAAATATTCCACAATCTATGAGAACTTGCCTTGTTTCAAAAGGTTAAAATCTAGAAGAAAAACACGGAAATGATTGCAAGTACCTAGAAAATGTGTAAATTTGCAGTGTTGAAGATCTCGAAAATGCGTAAATACGCAATGAAAAATATATCAACAACTACTTGAATGGAAGTAAAATAGAAGTGATGTCACAATTCACATTAAATAAATATAATAACAAATAGCATAAAAATAAGAATTTATGGCAAAGAAGAAAACTGGAAAAGGGAGCGGAATGGGCAATCCTATGCTGGAAGCACTAACGGAAATGCTGAGTGGCTTATCGCCAGAACAGCAGATGCAGTTAATGGACCATCTCGATACATATATGCAGTCGGGCAAGAGCTTGCAGGATATGCAGGAAGATATGTACACTTATCAGCAACCTGATTATACCAAGGAGGCAAAACCCTTGGCTGAATATCTAAAGCCTTTACAGAAGGCAGTCAAGCCAAGTGAGGTGATGGATGCCTATGCCGAAGTGCATGAGTCGATGGCTAAGTTATCGCAGCAGGAACAGGAAGCTGACTTGCGCAACTTTTTCATGAATCTTCTTGCCGATGGCTTGACGCACGACTTTGATAACGAACAGGTTGCTACTTGTCTGCCTATGATAGCTGCCTTCATGCTCACCGATGATTTCAAACTTACTGGTCTCTTTGACGTCATCCTCGAAACTATGAAGCAAGCCCCTAGTTTCTACCAGTTCTATTTTGGCGGATTCGGCGATGCTGCCACCTTGATTTTGGCGCATGTGGGTATTGACCATTTAGAGGAACTGAAGACGATGATGAAGACGGACGGATTTGTCTCCGAGGTTTATCCTGTTGTTTTCAATGCCGTGATTCAGATGGCTGTGGAGAATCCTTTCTGTCGCTTGCAGGTATTGGCGTGGGCTTCTGATGTGCTGAAGTCTTGTATCGATACGACAATCCCATCGATGGCGATGGACTGGATAGTGAAATCGCTAGCCCAAATCAAGGCAGTCGATTTGTTGCCTCTTATCAAGGATATTTATAAGAAATACGATGTTCCACCCGTGGAAATCAAGAAAGGCATCAAGGGAGTGACCAAGCTGCTTAGTGAGGGAACCGACGAGCGAATCGTTGAGTTTCTTGATTTCAAGGAACTGATGGAAGAATTGGTGGAAGGAGAAAAGCAAAATTTCGAATTCAATGGATTTGATGATGAGTTTGATGATGAGCTTGATGATGAATTTGACGATGAACTTGATGATGACGATGATGATTGGAATTGGGATTATCCATTATCAAAGTTGGAAGATGACGAAGAAGAACGAGATGCTGATGCTTTGTTCTATAAGGAATGTGGCTTTTATTCAAAAGCTTCCAAGTCTAAAGTGGCTAAGGGAGGGAAGGCGAAGTCTGCTAAAAAGGACAAGAAAAAGTATGTCTTAACCTTAGACGTCACCCTGAAAGGTTCGCCACGCAAGGTTTATCGCCAGTTGGTTGTCCCTTCCGACTTAGCCTTGAATCATCTGGGTGAAATCTTGATTAGTGCTGTGGGCTGGGATGGCTATCATCTCAACCAGTTTATCGATGGCAAAACTTACTATGCGGAGCCAAGTGATGACAGTTGGGTGATGCATGACGAGAAAGATTCGTCCAAATATACGATAGGCAGTTTGCTCCGAAGGGTAAAGAGCAAGGTGAAGTGGGAGTATGACTTCGGCGATAGTTGGATTCATGAGATAACCCTTGTGGAGAAGCAAGCCGTGGATGCGGATGAAACCGTGAAAATAGAGTTGACAAAGGGAACGGGAGCTTGCCCACCAGAGGATTGCGGTGGCGTAGGTGGTTATCGCCATCTGCTCAATGTGCTCAAAGATCCCAGTAATGAGGAGTATGAGGAAATGGTAGGGTGGCTAGGTGGAAGCTTCGACCCTAAGGCATTCAACCTCGCAGCTGCTCGGAAGAGAGTGAATGGGTATGAGAAAAAAATAAAGTAAGATAAATCCCCATATTTCGTGGGCTAACAACAAAACAACAATGAACAAATTAAAAACAATCTACTTTTCGCTCTTGCTCATCCTCTCGATAAGCATACTGAGCATTCAGAACATTAAAGCGGAGAACTATCCGTATCGCAGTGATTACCTTTGGCTTACCGTGCCAGACCATGCCGATTGGCTCTATCAGACGGGCGAGCAAGCCAAGGTGGAAGTGAGCTTCTACAAGTATGGCATCCCTCGTGACGGCGAGGTGAACTACGAGATAGCCAACGATATGTTGGCTGCCGACAAGAAGGGCACTTTCAAGCTAAAGAATGGCAGAGCCATCGTGAACATGGGAACCCGAAAGACACCAGGCTTCCGTGACCTCCGCCTTTCCTATAAGCTCGATGGCAAGACCTATCAACACCATGTGAAGGTGGGGTTCTCCGTGGATAAGATTCAGCCCTATACCCAAGAGCCAAAGGATTTCGATAGCTTTTGGCAGAAGGCAAAGGATGAACTGAAGAATGTGCCGCTCAGCTACACCAAGGAAATCGCCAAGGAATACTGTACCGACAAGATAGATTGCTATCTTATCAAGCTCCAGATTGATAAGATGGGACATTCGATGTATGGCTACCTCTTCTATCCGAAGAATGCCAAGCAGGGGAGCCAGCCCGTGGTGCTTACCCCTCCGGGAGCAGGCATCAAGACCATCAAGGAACCGCTGCGCAACAAGTATTATGCCGAGAATGGCTTCATCCGCTTCGAGATAGAGATTCACGGCTTGGATCCTCGTCTCTCCACCGAAACTTTCCAGGAGATAAGCAAGGGATTCAATGATGCCAATGGTGGCTATCTTGCCAATGGTTTGGAGGATAAGAACCGTTACTATATGAAGCATGTGTATCTGGGATTGGTGCGCTGTATTGATTTCCTGACTTCTCTGCCGGAATGGGATGGCAAGAGCGTGGCGGTACAAGGTGGAAGCCAGGGCGGTGCCTTGGCGATTGTCGCAGCAGGTCTCGACAACCGAGTTACCCAGTGTGTAGCCAATCATCCAGCCCTCAGCGATATGGCTGGCTACATCGAGAAAGGAAGAACGGGCGGCTATCCTCACTTCAACAAATACCACGAGATTTTGCAGAACAAGGATTGCGTCAATACCTTGGCTTACTACGATGTCGTGAATTTCGCCCGCAAGGTAAAAGCTCCTACTTACCTTACCTGGGGGTACAATGACAATACCTGTCCTCCAACCACCAGTTATGCAGTGTGGAACACGCTGAAGTGCGAGAAGGAATCGCTCTTGACTCCAATCAACGAGCATTGGACATCGACTGATACCAACCGCAAGCAGATGGAGTGGATTAAGGCGCATTTAGTGAAGTAATCTCTAAAGTAATCACTAAAAAATGAAAATAAAGATAGCAATATTTGGTCGTTTGGCGAAATATTGCTATTTTTGCATACTTAATATTGCAAACTAGTTTGAAATAACATGTCATTAATAGAAATTAAAAGGGTCGAGACAGAGAAGGACTTGAAGACGTTCATCGACTTCCATTACGACCTCTACAAAGGCAACGAATATGATGTGCCTAATCTTTTCAGTGATGAAAAGAACACACTCTCCAAGACTCAGAATGCGGCTTTCGAATTCTGTGAGGCTGAGTATTATCTTGCTTACAAGGACGGAAAATTGGCAGGCCGTGTGGCTGCCATCATCAACTACAAGGCCAACAAGAAGTGGAACAAGAAGTCGGTGCGTTTCGGATGGATCGACTTCATCGACGACCGTGAGGTTTCTAAGGCACTCTTGAACGCCGTGGAGAACTTTGGCCGTGAGAAAGGCATGGAGGATGTGGTAGGGCCGCTTGGATTTACCGACATGGACCCAGAGGGTATGCTCACCTGGGGCTTCGACCAACTCGGCACCATGCCAACCATTTACAATTATGCTTATTATCCAAAGCACATGGAGGCACTGGAGGGCTACAAGGAAGACAACACTTACGTGGAGTTCAAGATGATGGTGCCTGATACCGTGCCAGAGAAGTACACCAAGATTGCGGCGATGATAGAGAAGCGATACAATCTGCATGTGCGCAAGATTCAGTCTAAGAAAGAAGTCTTCGAGGGTGGATTGGGACAGCAAATCTTCGACCTCATCAATGATACCTACAAGGATCTCTATGGTTACTCCGAGCTTTCGCAGAAGCAGATAGACCAGCTCATCAAGTCATACTTGGGCTTCCTTGACTTCAACCTGATTACGCTGATCGAGGATTGGACCGATGGCGAGCATAAGTTGGTGGGCGTGGGCATCACCATGCCTTCATTGGCTCATGCCTTACAGAAGTGCCGCCGTGGCCGCTTGTTGCCATTCGGTTGGTTCCACGTGTTGAGAGCCATCAAGCAGCACAAGACCAATATCGTGGACCTCTTGCTCATCGGCATCCTGCCGGAGTATCGTGCCAAGGGCGCTAATGCGCTGCTCTTCGCCGACCTGATACCTTGGTACCAGAAGTATGGCTTCGAGTGGGGCGAGACCCAGGTGGAGCTGGAGACCAATGCAGGTGTGCAGGGACAGTGGGGCGCTTTGAACCCTGTGATGCACAAGCGTCGCAAGTGCTATAAGAAGATTATTAAGTAGATCTATCTTCGATAGTTCTATCTGTAAAGATAAAATAATGCCGAATGATTTTTCGGTTCATCTATTATAAGTCCATGAGGAGGAACTTATGTCTGAAGAAATAAACAATAACGATTTGAATGCTGCCGATGAGCAAGCCAATGCCCCTCAGCAGCAGCAACCGGTGGAATACACCGACGACAACATCCGCCACTTGAGCGATATGGAGCATGTGCGTACTCGTCCGGGTATGTACATCGGTCGCTTGGGCGATGGAAATCTGCCGGAGGATGGTATCTATGTGCTCTTGAAGGAGGTGGTGGATAACTCCATCGACGAATTCAAGATGGGAGCAGGCTCTCGTCTTGAAATCGACATCGAGGATCATCTGCGAGTGAGCGTTCGCGACTATGGCCGTGGTATTCCGCAGGGTAAGCTCGTCGAGGCTGTGAGCGTGTTGAACACCGGTGGTAAGTACGATAGCAAGGCGTTCAAGAAGAGCGTCGGACTGAACGGTGTGGGTGTGAAGGCGGTGAATGCTCTCAGCTCTCACTTCGAGGTGAAGTCGTATCGTGACGGCAAGGTGCGCCACTTGATGTTTGAGAAAGGTATTCTGAAGAGCGATAAGACGGAGGATACGGAGGACGAGAATGGTACCTACATCTTCTTCGAGCCAGACAATACGCTCTTCAAGAACTATTCGTTCCACGATGACATCGTGGAGACGATGCTTCGCAACTATACTTATCTGAACACAGGGCTTACCATCATGCACAATGGTCGCCGTATCCTGAGCCGTCATGGTTTGCAAGACCTCTTGCAAGACAACATGACCAACGAGGGACTCTACGAGATAGTTCACATGAAGGGCGAGGACATCGAGATTGCCTTTACCCATACCAACCAGTATGGCGAGGAGTACTATTCCTTCGTCAATGGTCAGCACACCACCCAGGGCGGTACCCATCAGAGTGCCTTCAAGGAACATATCGCCAAGACCATCAAGGAGTTTTATGGCAAGTATGAGTATGGCGACATCCGTAACGGACTGGTGGCGGCAATCGCCATCAACGTGGAGGAACCTGTATTCGAGAGTCAGACGAAAATCAAACTCGGTAGTACCACGATGACCCCGAACGGAGGCGAGACCATCAACAAGTACGTGGGCGATTTCCTAAAGAAAGAAGTCGATAACTATCTCCATATCCATAAGGACGTGGCTGAGATATTGGAAAACAAGATTAAGGAGAGCGAGCGTGAGCGCAAGGCGATGGCGGGTGTCACCAAGTTGGCTCGTGAGCGTGCCAAGAAGGCGAACCTCCACAACCGCAAGCTTCGCGACTGTCGTATCCACTTCAGCGATGCCAAGAACGAGCGCAAGGAGGAGAGTTGCATCTTCATCACCGAGGGTGACTCTGCCAGCGGAAGTATCACCAAGAGCCGCGACGTGAATACCCAGGCGGTGTTCTCATTGCGTGGTAAGCCGCTGAATAGCTTCGGCTTGACCAAGAAGGTGGTTTATGAGAACGAGGAGTTCAACCTCCTCCAGGCAGCCCTCGACATCGAGGATGGTTTGGATTCGCTGCGTTACAACAAGGTGATTGTGGCAACCGATGCCGATGTCGATGGAATGCACATCCGATTGCTCATCATCACCTTCTTCCTGCAGTTCTTCCCTGACCTCATCAAGAAGGGACACGTGTATGTATTGCAAACCCCTTTGTTCCGTGTGCGCAACAAGCGAACCAAGATTAAGAACAAGCAGGCTATCGCCGATGCTGACGCCAAGCTGGGACCAAAGGAGAAAAAGGGTGACTTCATCACACATTATTGCTATAGCGACGAGGAGCGCCAGAAGGCAATCCGTGACCTCGGACCAGACCCGGAAATCACCCGATTCAAAGGATTGGGAGAGATTTCGCCGGAGGAGTTCGCTCACTTCATCGGTCCCGATATACGATTGGAGCAGGTAACGCTCCACAAGACCGACCAGGTGCAGAAACTCTTGGAGTACTACATGGGCAAGAACACGATGGAGCGCCAGAACTTCATCATCGACAACCTGGTGATAGAGGAGGATATTCCTGAGGAAGATTCAGCACCGTTGGATTGAGAATTTTCACACGGATCTCACGGATCCCACGGATTTTTTCTTTTAATAATTAGGTTGCTCTGTATGAAATGTCAGAAAGCAAAGACCGAATAAGGCTAAATCCGTGAGATCTGTGAGATCCGTGTGCGTAATACAAACTTATAATTATGAAGAAGATATTATTTCTTGCGCTCTTGGCGTGGATGACCATTGGTTCGGTCGATGCCCAGATGCGCATCAGAATGGGCAAGAACAGCCCGATAGAGAAGTTGGGTAGGGCGGAAATCGCCATCACCAACCTCTATGTAGATAGTGTGGATGAGAACAAACTCGTGGAGGATGCCATCCGTGGTATGCTCGAAAAGCTCGATCCTCATTCTGCTTACACCACAGCCAAGGAAACACAGTCGATGAACGAGTCGCTGAATGGGTCGTTCGACGGCATCGGCGTTCAGTTTAACATCGTGGACGACACCCTCTTGGTTATCCAACCAGTGGTGAACGGACCATCCGAGAAGGTGGGCATCATCGCTGGCGATCGCATCGTAGCCGTCAACGATACCGCCATTGCCGGTGTCAAGATGAGCAAGGAGGACATCATGAAGCGTCTTCGTGGTCCAAAGGGAACCATCGTCAACCTTACCATTGTTAGAAAAGGTATCAAGGACAAACTCACCTTCAAGGTGAAGCGAGACAAGATACCTGTTACTACGATGGATGCAGCCTATATGATTCGTCCGGGCATCGGATACATCCGCTTGGGCAGTTTCGGTATGACCAGTCATAAGGAAGTGTCTACGGCGATGGATTCGCTCAAGAAGAAGGGTATGAAAGACCTTATCTTCGACTTGGAGGATAACGGAGGTGGTTATCTTCAGACGGCGGCTCAGATTGCCAATGAGTTCCTGCAGAAGGGCGACATGATTGTTTATACCAAGGGTCGCACCGCTCCTCGACAGGAGTTCAAGGCACAGGAGAATGGTCGTTGGCGCAAGGGCAGATTGGTGGTGTTGACCAATGAATTTACCGCCTCTGCTGCGGAAATCGTCTCGGGAGCCATTCAAGACCAAGATCGTGGCGTGGTGGTTGGTCGTCGTACTTTCGGCAAGGGATTGGTGCAGCGTCCTCTGACTTTCGAGGATGGCAGTGAGATTCGTCTTACCATCGCCCACTACTATACGCCTAGCGGTAGATGTATCCAGAAGCCATATAAAAAAGGTGACCGCCTCGACTATGCAATGGATCTCGACAATCGCTATAAGCATGGCGAGTTTACCAACCAGGACAGCATCCATCTTGCCGATAGTTTGAAGTACTATACGTTGAGAAAGCACCGTGTGGTTTATGGTGGTGGCGGCATTATGCCAGATTATTTCGTGCCATTGGATACCACTAAGTACACCAAGATGCACCGCCAGTTGGCGGCTAAGAGCATCGTCATCAACCATAGCTTGAAGTTTATTGATGCTCATCGCAAGGAGTTGAAGGCGCAATACAAGGACTTCGATAAGTTCTTGGCAAACTACGAGGTTCCTGCTTCGCTGTTAGATGGCATTATCGCCGAGGGCAAGAAAGAGAAGATAGAGCCTAAGGATGAGGCTGAATTGACCCAGACGAAGAAGTACCTAGCCATCCAGCTCAAAGCCCTTGTGGCAAGAGATATTTGGGATATGAGCCAATACTTCCAAGTATGGAACGAAACGAACGAGATTGTGCAGCGAGCCGTGAAGCTGCTGACTACGGGGAAATAGTTGAAGAAGTGGTCGTGAGGTTAGTTGAATACTCACGGCCACTTTTTTATTTTTGTGCATTAAAAAGAGCAAAAATGAATAAATATATCATAAATAATCAGGTACTGGAGAACAACTATGTTTAATATGCTATTATCTTTGTGCTAGGATTTTAATCTGTGTAATATAATATTAATTTTTAATTTTCAAACTTATGAAAAAGATTTTTTTAAGACCTAGGGATAGGCAAAAAACGAGTTATTCTAAAAAAGCTTCACAAGAATATTACTTGTGTTCCTTAAATCGTATTCTTACAGGCAGATGTCATTCTGGAGATGAAAATGGGAAAACGTGGTTTGAAGATGCAGGATTAGAGGCTTGTTGATGTAAACGGAAAGAAAGATGGTGATAATATTACAGTCGAGAATTTAGAATGGACTGAGTGGCATAAGCAAAGTGAGTCGCAAGACTTCTTTATTACCACAGAGATGCAAGGTGAAAATGGTAATTCTAGAATCATTACAGGTAGAGAGCATAAAGGTGATGAGAATGGTATGACTAGGTATCAAACAGGATTACTGAAGTATAAAGGTAAATTGGTGAAAGTTATTCCATATCCAAATGCCGATATGTGTGCATATTCTAGTCATAAAACAATGGTATATCCAAAGCAAAATCTCGTTATTATAGGAATAAAACACTCTGGTGACGAGAATGGCATAACAACATATTGTCAAGGATATATTGTGGCTGATAAATAAAATTTATAATAAGGGGAAACTATTTCTCTGCAAATAGGTTTCCTCATAATTTGTTTAAGTGTTATGAATAGACTTATAAAGAACGCATTGTTGATATTTTGCGTCGTATTTGTTGGGGTAACATTCTTAGCTTGTTTTAACGAAGATTGGCAATATCCTGACTCACATTGGGTAGATTGTTATGTTCCAAAATTTTATGATGACAAAGAGGGAAATTACAAGGGAGAAGTCTTTTTAGTAAGAGCAGATTCTTCCTTGGACACAATATCTACTTTTATAGAAGTAAAATATGGCAATTATGCAGATAAGAAGATTGAATTTAAAAGTTTTCCTATAAAATGCTTCCTCCAACATATAGATGAAGAGTTACCTTGCAAAATTTCATCAAGCATAATGGAAAGGAAGATAGATATCAATTATAAATATTATCTCTATGGGGATATTGTACCTGAATGGGACGGTGATAGTATTGGACCAAATTATTATAGATATTTATATACGGGCATAAGTTCTAGTTGTAATGTATATAGCGATAGCGTATATAATGATGATAAAACACAAAAACTGAAATATTCTATAGCAGCATATGGTGCATATACAGGATATAATATCATAACGCTTCAATTAAAATGGTTAAAATTGAATGATAGTATAATTGAGCAGCCTTGGTACAGGGAGATTGCTAAAATTGAAATTGGTAATAAAACTGGTGATAAAAAGTAATGTTGTTATAAAACCGTAAGGAAAATCTATGTAATTAGGTTTTCTTACATCTAATTTATGAACTATGTGTAGAATAGCGAAAGAATACTTTTGGCTTTCCATTAATAATAAAACGAGAAATGCCAAGAATTATTTTATATAAACTAATTTTGCTCACTTACTTATAAAGGAAAAGTCTTTTTGATAAAGTTGCAATCTATGATGTTCCTATAGTAAAGATTAAGATTGATAAGAATAAAATTAAAGAGTAGGCAAGTTTTTGTCGGGGCATAGTAATGGAAGTAGGGTAAGGGATGTCGGAAAACATCGCTTATCCCTACTTTTCGGTATTCCTTTTTTTGTGAGATTTTATTTCTTTTCCACTTTGTTGACCTGCTGCGATCTAAAACAAAGTTCGGTAGGAATGTGTAACTTTTGCTTAGCTAGTTCTCAATCTCTTCCGTGCATGTGGTCCCATTTCAGATAGATACCTGCAAGGATGGTGCCTGAGATGCTGTGCCAAGCGCAACTGATGGCGCAAGGCAAGACAGCGAGTGGCTGGGCGGCGAAGAAGTTGCCGGCAAGCACGGTGGCAAGGCCGGCGTTCTGCATGCCCACCTCAATAGAGATGGTACGCTTCTTGGCGGTATTGAAACCTGCGCATCTACCAGCGAACCAACCGAGGCAATAGCCCAAGGTGTTGTGGCAGAATACCACGGCGAAGGTCCAGAGGAAGAGCATCAAGCCACGAGCTATCAAGTCATCGTGAACGGTGGAGATGACACCTCCTACGATGAAAGCCAAGCAGGTCACGCTCACACCAGGCATTAGGCTCTGGATGGTAGGGAAGCACTCCTTCTTGCCATAGATGTAATTCAACAAGCAACCGATGGCGACAGGGATAATCGTAACAATTGCTAAGCACCTTCTTAAGCTAAAAAATATTAAATTAACTAGGTGTGGAGTTAGCCTTTCTTGTTTTTTTTCTATCTTTGCGGTGTCAATAGATACATATTGTTGCTTAATGCAGCACAGTTACAATGTTGTATCAAATGATAAAAGAGATTCATGATTAACTTATTTATAAACTATTTGTGCTGCTTGGTTAAGAGTATGAAAAAAATAGTGTTATTTCTAATTTTGGTATTGTTCGCAATTTGCAGTTGTGAACAGGAGGAAGTCTCTTGCAATGAGGTAACTAACTATAGTTTGACTGTTAATGATTCTTTGGTTCCTGTATCATCACCATATTCAGATTTATACCAAAGCCTTCGAAAGCATATGCGAACCCGTTCCTCGTCTGTTTCAGAAGTCGGTATAACGGATATCCTTGGTTTCCCTGTGACGATTCAGGTTGTTGAGAATATCTATAATAAAAAATACCTTAAGTATAATGGGGTACACAAAGCTGTAACCTTAAGTGATTATTCCGCAAATGATGAAGATAATCTATTCGTTTTGCATGAGGATGTTTTTACAGATGAAGTATATATTACGCCCTATAAGCTTTCTGATAATAAGTATTATTTGGGCGCTGCGTCATCTAAAGGCTCTAGTGTCATAACTTTAGCAGCATTAAGTGGAACCCCTGAGAATGGTGGATATTGGGAGGTTTCAAAAGGACAAACAGAATATTCTTTTGTACTTAAAAATACGCAAGTGTTAGACCTTGGAGCAGATTTGTCAAGTTTAGCCTTTAGCTGTAGAAGACAATCAGCTGAAATTCCAAAAATATTCAGAAAAGGCTAATCAAGAATTTATAATAACTCCAAATGATGAATTTGAAGTAGAGAGTATGACTGTAGATAATGCTGCTAGTACTTTTTTTGATAGTCCAGATTTTGTGATAACGGAAATATATAGTAATAATTCTAGCCTTACGCAAGAAATAACAACTAATGTAAGCAAAAAAGCTACCAATAATTCTAATTTTTCTAGGGTCACAAGTATCAATACGAAACTTTCACAAGACGTAAAAGTTGGAGTCGGAATCGTAAGTGGTTCTGCACATGTCGAGGTGGGAAAGAATAGTACATGGACTTATGGAAGTAGCGAGAGTATAGAAGATGGTAGAAGTTATAATTTCCCAATAAAAATCGCTCCGAAAACAAAAGTTAGAGTAACAATATCAGTAGGTCAGAAAACATGTAATTTAAAGTATACGGCAATCTTAAAAGGAAAATCTACTGGTGTCAGATTGACGGAACATGGAGTATGGAATAATGTATCTTGTACTGATATTATTGTAGACTTGCAAGAAGAAGATTTGTCTGGTAAGGTGTTGAAATCGAAACGGTATGTGGGAATACCTTCATCTGTTGTATCATTTGATTAATGTATATGAATAAAAAACAATTTATAGGTTGGCTTAGTATGTTGTTGTGCCTTGCTTTCATGGTTTCATGTAGTGAAGGGAATTCGTTGAATGAGGGAGCTTCAAGTATGTCTCTTGTCCTTCCTCAAGAAGGAGGTGTATATTCGATATCTGTTTCTAATAGCTCACATATCGAATATGTGAAGGACGAAAACTCTCAATTTTACAAAGAATCTAAAGGTTTGGATTCGATCGTAATAGAAAATGAGGCATATAATTATTTTGCAGCTTTTATTAAAGGGCAGAAATTATTCTTGCGAAATGGTAAAAACAAGGTTCTGAAAGAACAGGTTCTTACAGTAGTTTATAATGACAATGGTTTGAAAAAAATACGATGCACGATACCTAAGGCTGATTCTTGTATTGTTGAGCAAGTTAAATATGGTAATCCTGTTAAGACAACTTATAAGTATGAAACAGTTGTTTTTAAAATGAATTCTGTGGAGGTTGGAAGCTCTCGTACATTGTATCCGTTGTCTAATAGTTGCGGAACATTGTCGTTTCGCAATGTGGATAATGCTCTGGATGTGTTACCTTTGGGGATCCAATCTTTTATTGACATACCAAGAAGAAATGCCATTAAGGATGACAAACTCGTGTTTGATAGGAATTTGAAAGTAGAAATTAGAGATGATTTTTGGAAGGAGTTTTCTTATACGCTAACGAGTGATGAAAAACTCTCTGCGACCAGTATTGAGTTTGATGTGGAATATGAAATGGAGGAAATGCCAATAGAAATCATTATTCATAATTTTTCACAAAGAAAGTGGGACACTTATTCTGGTATAGCCATTCTAAGTTATCCCACAGGAGTTTTCTATAAAAAGTAAATAATAAATAATACAAATTGGGTCAAGGAAAATTTTTACTCCCTTGACCCAATAGTTTTTTATTCAATCAGTTAGTGATAACTTTTTAGTCTCTCCCGTGCATGTGGTCCCATTTCAGATAGATACCTGCAAGGATGGTGCCTGAGATGCTGTGCCAAGCGCAACTGATGGCGCAAGGCAAGACAGCGAGTGGCTGGGCGGCGAAGAAGTTGCCGGCAAGCACGGTGGCAAGGCCGGCGTTCTGCATGCCCACCTCAATAGAGATGGTACGCTTCTTGGCGGTATTGAAACCTGCGCATCTACCAGCGAACCAACCGAGGCAATAGCCCAAGGTGTTGTGGCAGAATACCACGGCGAAGGTCCAGAGGAAGAGCATCAAGCCACGAGCTATCAAGTCGTCGTGAACGGTGGAGATAACGCCGCCTACGATGAATGCCAAGCAGGTGACGCTCACGCCAGGCATGAGACTCTGAATGGTAGGGAAGCATTCCTTCTTACCATAGATATAATTGAGGGCGCAGCCGATGGCGACAGGAATGATGGTAACGATGAGGATGTTGATAAACATGCCCACGGCATCTACGTGGATAATCTCGCCTGCCGTAATCTTCATCAAGAGCGGAGTCATCACTGGGGCGAGGATGGTGGAGGCGCAGGTCATTCCTACGGAGAATGCCACGTCGCCATGGCAGAGGTAACTCATGATGTTGCTCGATACGCCACCAGGGCAGCAACCCACCAAGAGGATGCCGAGCGCCAAGGCTGGGTCGAGGTGCCAAACGTGAACCAATGTATAGGCTACGCCCGGCATGATGATGAATTGGGCGCAGGCACCGATGAATACATCCAATGGGCGCTGAGCCAGAATCTTAAAGTCGTTGGTGGTTAAAGTGAGACCCATGGTCAGCATGATGATGCCGAGAATGACGGTCTGGGTTGTTCCGCGCACCCAGTCGAAGGTATGTGGGAAGAAGAATGTGAATACTGCTACACCGATGATAAATATTGAGGTGTAATTGGCAAGCAACTTGCTTAATCCTTGAAAAAACTTTAGCATAACTCTATTTCTTTTAATCGTTCTGGGAGTCTGAAGGGATTTCTCTTTTTCTCGTCTTTCTCTCTTATATATTTCTTTTATGTTTCAAATTCAAGTGCAAAGGTATAGTTTTTCTTTCAAACTAACAAATATTTTGAGAAAATATTGTAATTTTATTAGATAACTGCTTGCTTTCTTGCTGCACATCAATTGAGCGACGCTCGCACAACACTTGTTGGACGCTTGCACATCAGCTGTTGTGAGAGCGCACATCAGCTGTTGTGCAGTCGCAGCTGCTATATCTTTCGGTTATATCTCCTATATCTGCAACCCACTTTTACTAGATGCTCGAACAACTTCCACCTGTATGGTTGAAATAGTCCTATACGCCCCGAAGGGGCAGAAGCACCTAGCCTAGGGTAACGCCCTAGGTAATATGTATGCAAGAATGTCGCCCTGTAAGGGCAAAAGCGTTACATTTATAGGGAATTTTATGCTTTTGCCCTTACAGGGCGCATTTATTCCCGACATCTACCCAGGGCGTTGCCCTGGGCTAGGTGCTTCTGGGCTTTCAGCCCGTGTCAACCATACAGCTCGAATAACTTCTATTGGCTCTTTCTGCAACTTTTATTATTTATTTGATGTTTTTTCCCTATTTCTTCTTTATTTCAAATACAATTGTGTAACTTTGCACACAATATTATATCATATAGAATGAACGAAGATTTTGACATAAGACAAGAGTCGGTTTCGCCTGCCGAGAAGGAATTCGAGAAGGCACTGCGCCCACTGAAGTTCTCCGACTTCAGCGGACAGAGCGGTGTGGTGGATAACCTCGAAGTGTTCGTTGAGGCTGCCAAGTATCGTGGCGAACCGCTCGACCATACGCTCTTGCACGGTCCTCCAGGACTGGGTAAGACCACCCTGAGCAACATCATCGCCAACGAACTGGGCGTGGGATTCAAGATTACATCGGGCCCTGTGCTCGACAAACCAGGCGATTTGGCTGGCATCTTGACATCATTGGAGCCAAACGATGTGCTCTTCATCGACGAGATTCACCGTCTCTCGCCAGTGGTAGAGGAGTATCTCTATTCGGCGATGGAGGATTATCGCATCGACATCATGATAGACAAGGGACCTTCGGCAAGAAGCATTCAGATAGACTTGAATCCTTTCACCCTCGTGGGTGCTACCACTCGTAGCGGTCTCCTTACCGCTCCTTTGCGTGCTCGTTTCGGCATCAACCTGCATCTCGAATACTACGATCCAGAGACCTTGCAGAAGATTATCAAGCGCAGTGCGATGCTCCTGAAGGTGCCTATCGAGGATGAGGCGGCAGTGGAAATCTCCCGTCGCTCTCGTGGTACGCCTCGTATCGCCAACTCATTGCTAAGAAGAGTTCGCGACTTCGCCCAGGTGAAGGGAAACGGAACCATTACCTACGACATCGCCCAGATGGCATTGAAGGCGCTGAACATCGACCAGTATGGCTTGGACGAGATAGACAACAAGATTCTTACCACCATCATCGACAAGTTTCATGGCGGACCTGTGGGCGTGAGCACCATCGCCACGGCTATCGGCGAGGATGGAGGCACGGTGGAAGAGGTCTACGAGCCATTCCTCATCATGGAAGGCTTCATCAAGCGCACGCCTCGTGGAAGAATGGCAACCAAGTTGGCTTACGACCATCTCGGCAGAAATCCATATACCAGCAATATCATGCAGGGAGATCTTTTTGAATAAGGTTAAATGTTTAATTGGCCTAGTGCCTTTGAATATATAAACATTGATGAAGATAGGAATATTTACGGGTACGTTCGACCCATTCACGATAGGACATCAGAACATTGCGGAGCGAGCCTTGCCGATGTTCGACAAGCTCGTTATCGCCGTGGCGATGAGCAAGCTGAAGCATGCGCAGGAGGAAATCTCCAAGCGTGTGGAGGATATTAAGAAGGTTTTCCCGAAGGAATGCTCGGAGCTGGTGGATGCTCAGGATGCATCGAAAGGCTATCGCCTGGAGGTGGTGGCTTACGATGACCTGACCGTGGATTTGGCGCATCGCTTGGGTGCCAAGTTCTTGGTGCGTGGCGTTCGCTCAGCCAAGGATTTCGAGTACGAGCGAGAGCAAGCCGACATCAACAAGCAGATAGGCGGTGTGGAGACTATTCTCCTCTTCTCCGACCCAAGATACAGTAGCGTAAGTTCTACGCTCGTAAGGGAGTTGAGATTCTTTGGAAGGGACGTAAGTGAGTTCCTGCCAAGAAAGTGAAGAGTGAAGAACGAAGAGTGAAGAATTCAATAGCTTAAAAAAATAATAAAATATTATAGTGTATAATATGGAGCTATCGAGCAAAAAGGCAGTTGTCTTAACTCCTTTAACTCCTTAACTCCTTAACTCCATAAAAAATATGATTACATACAATGTAGATGGCGTGAAAATGCCAAAGATTAAGCGTCGCGACACCAGTGCCTGGATTCGCAAGGTAGCTGCTTCTCATGGCAGAAAGGTGGGCGAGATAGGTTATATGTTCGTGGATGACGAGAAGATTCTCGAAGTGAACAATGAGTATCTGGGTCATGACTATTACACCGATGTCATCACCTTCGATTACGACGAGGATGATGTCATCAATGGCGACATCGTGATTTCGCTCGACACCGTTCGCACCAATGCCGAGAAGTTTGGCAAGACCTACGATGATGAGCTTCACCGTGTCATCATCCATGGCATCCTGCACCTCTGCGGCATTAATGACAAGGGGCCGGGCGAGCGTGAAATTATGGAAGACAATGAGAACAAGGCGCTAGCCATGCTCGAAGGTGCTTCGATTTTGAAGAAGTAAATATATCCAAGTTCTTGCTTGGAAAAAATGAAAGTATGGAAAAATGAACTGTTAACTGTTGACATTGTTAACTTTTGTCAGTAGAGAGGATAATAAATAAAGGGAGATTCCAACAAAGCTGTTGGGAGTCTCCCTTTGATTATATCTTAGTCCGGCGGATTTGCAATCCGCCGTAAGCAAGAATGCTGAGCATACTTATTCTATCGCTTTGATTCTCTCTCGGCATTCCTTCAGAATCTCTTTCAACTCTTCTTCTTTGTTAGCTCTCAGCATGGCGATGCGGGTCTGCTTGAAGTCGGGGATGCCCTTGAAGATAGGGGAGGCAGCGAGATGACGGCGAGTGTGGAGGATGCCACGGTACTCGTCGATGCGCTCGATGTTGATGCGAAGCTGCTCTTCCAAAAGGTCGATTTTCTCATCTACGGTCAATGGAGCGGCACCTGTGTTGTCGAGATAATCACGGATTTCCTTGAAAATCCATGGTCTGCCGAAGGTGGCTCTGCCTA
>ERZ808270.508-NODE-508-length-22282-cov-4.781122_pt1 | contig 22282 bp, 18 predicted proteins | sample MGYA00521082_ERZ808270 | MGnify/ENA primary metagenome ERZ808270 (study PRJEB31516, sample SAMN03275594) | gut metagenome | biome: mammalia-associated habitat; material: feces | host: Papio cynocephalus | place: Kenya | collected 2012-07-27 ... | reverse complement strand
TTTTTTCGCGCTTTTCTCCTTTTAGAGAAAAAGCGAAAAAGGGGAAAGCAAGGGGGAGGCTTAGAAAATGCTGCTTTTTGGGGTTGAATCAAGCTGACGGTTAATCGACTGCCCCTCATCACCTCGCTTTTGCGAGGAGCTTTCCCCCCCAAGGGGAAGCCTTGACATAAGGAAAAGCAAGGGCGGTGGAATTTCTTATGAAATTTGTGAAATGTGAACAGTTTTGTCGTAAATGTAAAAATTTGTACAAATTGCATTATTTTGTATATTGACAAAGTTAAAAAGCCCTTATATAATAAAGATATAGAAGATCTTCTTAAAAATTCTGTCAAGGAGTAACGAAAAATTGAGAGCTTTTAAACAAAAAAATTGTTATGACACAAAAGCCTCGGATACAGTTTCAAAGCGGAGTAAAAAAGCGTTTCTGAAAGGCGCGGGGATTTTGTGCGCGTGCGTTTTTGCGGGGGCGGCGGGCGCTTGCAAAAAGGACGATTCCGTAAAAGAGGGGAAGATTTACGATTTTTACGGGACTGCCGAATTTGTATTGCCTTTCGAAAGCGAAAATTACACGAAAACGGGTGTTCTGAATTTCGATACCGATTTAACCATGGAGCAGATGACGGAAAAGACGAAATCTGCCGGGTATGGTGCGGAATTGTACGATTTCGACGGCGTGAAACGAATGTTGATCACGCAGGAACAGGGCGGTTGTAACTATTATTTTCTGATTTACGACAAGACGCTTCCCGCGGCGACGGGGAACGGCTCCGCAGAACGGTTTACGTTATGCGATTTATCGGAAAGCTACCGTATAAACGATAAACAATACGTTTTTCTTTTTCCGCAGCAGTTTGCCGAAGCGGGGAATTCCGGTCTGGTTTCCGGGGCGACGGAATCGAAAAAAGTGTACTGTACGTTTAACGAATTTTCCGATTTTTACAGAAATACGGGAAAAGACGACGTAACGATAGATTCCGGAAACCGCACGGTAACTTTTTCGTGTAAGGCGAGCGTTGATCAAAACGGAATCGACACGAACTATTCGGCGGGAGAGATTCTTTTAAGCTATACCGAGGCGGAAAACGGAAATTATGTGAACGTCAGCCTGAAAAGCTGAGAGGATTCGTAACTAAATTTTTTTACAATAAGGAGAAAAATAAGATGAGAGTAAAAAATTTTTCATTGGCAGCTTTGGGTTTGTCGGTTGTGGTTTTAATGGGCGGAATGGCACTGCCTGCAAAAAGCGGAAACGCTGAAGAATTGCAGCCTACGGCAAGTAACGAACAAATAGGTGCTGCAGATACCGACAAAATATATAGCGATTTTTATGCCGCATTTCCAGAAGAGGAATCTCACCAAAGAGAAATTTACGGTATAAAAGAATTGAAAGATTTTGCAGACAACAAATATTTTGTTGTGGAATTAAGTCCTGTGGGATATATGATTTACAATGCTGATTTAACTATGGCTATAGAAGCAAATGCCGCGGCAGAATCGCCTTATACAGGACTTAATGAAAATTTGATTTACGCCGGAGCAATGAATTACTTTATTCAGTCGAGCTCTGAAACGGAAAACTATTATCAATATGAGCATACCGTGCTTGAAGATGAAATTGTTGTTTTCGACGAAACTCAATTAACTGAATTAAAACGTCAAAGCAATCAATTAGCTGCAAATATCGAAGAGTCAGCAAAGCAAGCAACAAGCAGAATTGCACCGGTCGATACAGAGCAAACGGCGGAATTAACAAACAGCACCTTGATTAAAAATTTAAGCACAGCAGGTTTCAATACCGATGGTAGGTGTGTTTGGGTTGCATCTGCAGTGATTGTTTGGTATCATAAAATTGCTTGGAATTGGACGAACCTTGCACCGAATGGATGGAGCAGTCAATTAGTAGATGACATTCGTGGCGACAGAAAGACTGCCGCTACATTGAGCGACGCGAGATGGGCTCTTAAAAGCTATGTTGCGGCTGTAGGTGGAATTCCAGACGGATATGCGGCGATGGACACAATTTATCCCAAAGCTTCAACTATTTTTGAACGCGTTTCTTCAAATATTCCTGTTATGATAGGAAGCACAAATATGCCGAATCCGAATGGCGGAGATACTATGAGTCATGCTGTTGTAGTGCATAAAGTGGCAAGAAAGGCGAGGAAAAATTGGATTGGAACGAGCTATAGCGATTATCGTTATTGGGCTCATTTTGGATGGGGAACGGCTTACAACAATGTAATGTTGACTGATTCTTCGTTTACCATCGACTCAAGGTGTAATTTCCAAAATTAAAAACTTTGTACATTTTTGCGCAATTATCAAAAACTAATTTTGTGCTTCACACCTGAATTAATATAAAATTAGTTGGAGTCTGGCATTTTTAATGCCAGACTCTTTTGCTTTGAGTTAAAAACAAGCTGACAGTTAATCGACTGCCCTTCATCACCTCGCTTTGCGAGGAGCAGGCTGCCGAAGCTGCCGTAAGCGGCAGTTCGGCAAGAAAAGCCCCCCCAAGGGGAAGCCACAGGGCGGCTGACAATTTTTGCCGATTTCGTAAGTAAAATTTTATGCAGGCAAGGGGAAGGCTTTGTCAATTTATCCTCTCCACCGCCACATTGTGGCGGAGCCTCCCCCGAAGGGGAAGCCGAGAGTATGGCGCCGTGTCTCCGATTTCAGAAAACAAGCTGCGCCCCTCATCAGTCAACTTCGTTGACAGCTTCTCCCCAAGGGGAAGGCTTGATAGCAGATTATAATTTTAATTTGACCTCTATCACGAAATGCGGAAAGCAAATAAAACGTTCAAAACACTTTACTTTCGGGGCGGAATGTGATACAATGTATATAATCGGGTAGGTATACTATTATGAAATACACTTCGAAATCTTTGAAATATGTATTCGCAAATCTCGGATACCTTGTGTTATTCGGGCTGTTTCCCGCCGTATTTCTTGCCTATTCCCTCGATACGGCGACGGTGGGCGCTATTTTACGGGACTATTTTACGGGCAGCCCCTATGCGAGCTTTTCCGATATTTTTCATGCGGTGTCGATTTTTAATTTCCATTCCGTTTCCGCTACGATTGCGGACGTTTTAGGCGTTATGCTGGCGGTGGCTTGCGTGCCGATGATGATGGCGTTTATGGAAAAGCACATGCGCATCGGCAAGAAAACCTGGACGGGGCTGTTTTCCAAACTCAACGACAATCTGCTTTCCACGCTGGGCATCACGTTGCTGTTTGCCTGCCTGTACGAGCTGTGGGCGCTGATTACTTCCGCGCTTCTTCTGTGCGTTTCTTATCTCGGCAGCAAAACGGTGATTTATATTATTTCCGTAATTGTGTGGTGCGGCACGCAGACAGCGTTGCTGTTTGTGGTTTCGCTGTTTTATTTATGGCTGCCCTGTCTGCAGATTACGGGGTTCAGATCGTTCGAAGCGCTTTCGTATTCGTATCAGCTGGCGACGGGCGTGAAGCGGACGATTGTGCGGGAACAGTTTGTTTCGATGACGATTGCCGAAATTTTAATCGGCATCATCTGCGTTTTCGTTCCGTGGGCGTGGCTGGAACTGGTGCTGAATTCCGCGGTGTTCGCGGGGCTGATTCTGCTGTTCGTTACCCGTATGCAGGTGGCGTATTTCGACAGGGCGCAGCTGGACAGAGCGGACGAGAAAAATTATTATTTCGGCTGAAAATTTCTAAGCGGGAATCTTTGGGCGGAGAAAAGGAAAAAGCGTACGGCGCCACGGTTTTGCGGCGATTCGGAACGATTTTCGGAGCGCTTTCCGGGGCGCGTATGCGGCGGAAACGCGCATGCCGCGGAAAATATTTTGTGAATAACGAGAGGTGTAATAAAAAATTATGCGATTTCGTAACAGTTTAAGGCTTCTGATGGAAAACTTCGGGAACGTTTATAAGATGCTCCTGTATAAACTGGCGGTTGCGATTATTTTTGCCGCGCTTTCCGCGGCGCTGGTGGTGCCGAAGCTGGTAACCATTCTGGAATCGACGCAGTGGCTGGAATTCGTGGAGTACTTAAAATCGTTCTTCAAAGCGGTAACGGGCGGGGATACGCAGTATCTTGCCAAGTTTCAGCAGGAATTTACCGGCGAAAACGGCGCGGTGCAGAACCTTCTGACGTATCTGAAAGAGATGCTGCCGTCGCTGGTATGGGCGATGCTGGGCGTTGTGTTCTTCTATCTTTTAAAGCGCGTTGCCGATACGCTGTGCCATTACACGGTGGGCGGAATGCTGAACGACAGAATGTCCGCTTATGCCGAAACGCCGTTTTCGGGTTCGTTCGTGAAAAATCTCGGCAAGGCGTTTACGTATGCGCTTGTGTACGTGCCGCTGATGTTTTTGTACAACGTGGCGATGATAGCGCTTTGCTATTTTCTGTTCTTCTATCTGCTGCGGTTGTTATCGTCGCAACTGATCCTTTCTCTGTTTTTAACGATTACGTTTATCGTGCTGGCGGAATCGCTGAAAATGACGCTGACGGGGTTCTGGCTGCCCGCGATGACGACGGGCGGGGAGAAAATCGGCTCGGCAATGAAAATCAGGGGAAAGATTTCTTCGCAGCAGTTCGGCAAGATTTTTTCCGTGTACGTGGTGAGCGTGTATCTGATTTTGTTCGTGAACGTGCTGGGCGCGATTTCCACGATAGGAAGCATGCTGCTTTTAACGATTCCCGCTTCGTATTATCTTTTAATCTGCGTGCAGTACGTGAATTATTACACGGTAACGGGGCGCCGGTACTTCCTTGCGTACGATCGGGTGTTTGCGGACCCCAGCTGCGGAGACGCGGCGCATTATCTTGACGCGGTGGGGGCGGCGGAGGTTGCCGAAGCCGCCGGAAACGGCAAGGCGGAAAAGACGGAAGCCGCGGAAAAAGAGAACGGCGAAGCGGAAACTTCGGAAGCGGCGGAACAGAACGATTCCGCGGCGGAAAAAACGGCGGAGAACGTTTCCGCGAAAAGTGCGGAGATAAGCCCGGCGGATAAAAAAGAAGGAAACGGCGCAGAATAACGGCGTCGGAATCCGGTGAAACAGTCGGGTTGTGCGAAACCGGCGCGGTTTATGCAAAAACGGGAAGCGGCGGAAAAAATCCGTCGCTTTTTTTACGGAAATCCGGAGGGATAAGGTATGTTGGATTGCATTGTTATCGGGAGCGGCATGGCGGGAATTTCGGCGGCGCTTACGCTGAAAGCGCAGGGACGTTCGTTTGTGCTGCTGGGCGCGGCGGAGCAGAGCGCGAAGATACGTAAAGCGGAGCGGATTGAAAATTATCCGGCGTTTTTGAGCGGCACGGGTGAGGAGCTGGCGGCGCTGTTGAAACGGCAGCTGGAAGAAGCGGGCATAGAAATAAAAAAGGGCAGAGTCGCGGGCGTGTATGCGGGCGGCGGCAAAGTAACGGTGCAGACGAATTCGGACGAGTGGCTGGAAGCGAAAACGGCGATTCTGGCGACGGGGGCGACGGCTGCCGCGGCGGTGCCGGGCGAAAGCGAGTTTACGGGCAGGGGCGTGAGTTATTGCGCTACGTGCGACGGGGCGCTGTATAAAGGCAAAACCGTAACGGCGGTGGCGGGTTCCGCGGTGTTTGAAGAGGACGTGGCGCTGCTCGAAAATTTTGCGGGCAAGCTTTTTTTCGTGCCGCTGTATAAAAACTGCGCGTACAAGCCCAAAAAACCGACGACGGAAATTTTTACGGACGGGCTTGTGCGGATAGAAGGGGACATGCGCGTGAAAAAAGCGGTGTTCCGTACGCGCGAAGTACAGACGGACGGGGTGTTTATCCTGAAAGAAAGCGCGCCTTTGCAGGTGCTGTGCGGCGGGTTGAAAACGGACGGCGCGCACGTGGTTACGGATAAGGAAATGCGTACGAATCTGCCCGGAGTGTTTGCCGCGGGAGATTGCGCGGGCAGACCGTATCAGCTTGCCAAAGCGGCGGGCGAGGGGTGCGTGGCGGCACATTCCGCGTCGCGTTATATCGAAGCGGGCGCGAAATAAACTTCGCATCGCGGTTGTTCTTCTGCCCCCCCCTCATAGTCCGCAAAAAGGCTGCTTTCAAACGAAATATTTTGCGTTTCGTTTATGTAACGCCCCTCATCCGTCGCTTTCGGCGACAGCTTTCCCCCCAAGGGGAAGCCTTGACGTAAGGAAAGGCTTCACATTTTTGCCGAAGAAAATGAAGTTCACTGAATTTTTTTTTCAGGCAAGGGGAAGCCTTAAGATATTGTTAAAAGTTGCTTATCGCTTTCCGGCTGCCCCTCACCACCTTGCTTTGCAAGGAGCCTCCCCCCAAGGGGGAAGCCTATGAAATAGGCTGACAATTTTATGCAGGCAAGGGGAAGGCTATGAAATGGGGAAGTTGCATTTACGATAAACTTGAAATAAAAGAAAACAAGTAGCGCCCCTCATCCGCTTCGCTTACGCTCGGCACCTTCCCCCCCCCCCAAGGGGAAGGCATGAAACAGGGCATTGATTTTAATTTATCCTCTCTCGGCGCTACGCGCCACTCTACTTGCCGAGCTTGCCTTAAACGGCAATTCGGCAAGGACTCCCGAAGGGGAAAGCAAGAATGCAGTGTTTTCGCGCCGTTCTACTTGCCGCGCTTGCCTAGCGGCAATCCGTTGCGAAGCACCAGACGGGTGTTATATTTTATCTTCGTCGCGGGCATAATTAACGTATGAAGAGTACGGAAAAACGCTCCGCGAAGCCGACGGACGCCGGAACGGCGGAAAATGCGGAACAGACGAAAAACAAAAACGGCGGTGTGAAAGCCGCCGTGAAATTTATAAGAAACAAATACGACTTACTCGCCCGCAAAAGGTATTCCACGCTGGCGGGCACGTTCGTGTATTTTTTCGTGATGTCCGTCATGCCGTTTTCGGTGTGGCTGACATTGCTGTTCGGCAGAATGAATCTGCCCGTGGAGCGCGTGCTGGAAATGCCCGTGTTCGCCTCGGTGGAGGGGATTCTGAAATATATCCGCGGCGAAGCGTTGCTTGCCAGAAAGGGCGCTTCGGCGGTGCTGCTTTTTACTTCTTTGTATTCCGCTACCAGCTTTTTTTATCACCTGCGGCGGGGCGGGGAGATTATATACGGCTACGCGCGCAAAAAAAGCGGCTGGCGGGTGCGGATATCCGCGCTGTTGTTTTCGTTTGCCGTAATGGCGGCTGCCGCGGCGCTGCTTGCCGTGTATGCGGGCGGGGCGTTTTTTCTTTCGCGCCTGTTTTCCGGAAAAGTGCTGTTTGCGGCGAATTACGTGCTTTTATTATCGCTTTCGTTCTTTCTTGTTTTAATGCTCAACGCGTACGTGTGCCCGTATAAAACGAAGCCGCGGGAGATTGTAAAAGGCACGTTGTTTACCGTGGCGGCGTGGGCGGCGGCTTTGGCGGGTTTTGCCGTGTATCTGAAATTCGGCAATACGGGCAGACTGTACGGCGCGATCAGCGCGGCGTTTGTGTTTTTGCTGTGGCTGTACGTTTTAATGGTTTGTTTTGTGGCGGGCGTGGCGTTCAACAGCGCGGAAAAATCGTTCTCTCAAGAAAGCACCGAGGATAAAACGCTGTAAAAAAATGCCCCCCTCCGAGAGGGGCGGCAAGGGGCGAATAAAAAACGACCAGCTATTTGCCTTTGGAGCGGCAAATAGCTGGTAACATCTTTTTTTGGTTGCGTTTGATAAAAAAACTGACCGAGTATTTGCCGTAAGAGCGTCAAATACTCGGTAACATCTTTTTTTTGAGTGCATTTGATGCAAATGCACTCAAAAAAAAGATGCGCGATCCTTTTTTGCCGGAAGTTACCGAAGAGGTAACGCCGCAGGCGACTCCTTCAAAGCTTCCCTATGGCACACGCAAAGCACCGTTTAGTGCTGCTTCGTCCCCGACCTGACACGGTTCGCGGGTTTACGTTGCATAAGACCTTGATATCAACGTTCCTTACGGCGCGCATACCTTCCATAACGTCCGTCGGGAAAGGCTTTCAGCCCGGCTATAGCGGATTGCCGGTACAGGGAGCCGCTGCTTCCCCGCCTACGCGCATTATCATCAGTATAGCATACTTTGAAAAAAAACGCAACCGTTTTTGTATGGGCGCGCGGCGGTTTTTCCGTGCGCGGCTCAGACGTTTGCCGCATTTTCGCGAAATTTCGCGGTTTTTCACGCTTTTTGTATGTTTTGCTTGACTTTTACGGCAAAAACGGGGTATAATAACTATCGGACGCCGCGAAGAGGAAACAAACGCGCGGCGTTTACGAAAACCGATAAAAAGGACGGAACAAAATGGCGGAAGAATGCACTCACGATTGCTCGTCTTGCGGCAAAAGCTGTTCGGACAAGCAGAAAAAAGAAAGTTTTTTGAAAGAACCGCACAAGAAATCGTCGATTAAAAAAGTAATCGCCGTGGTGAGCGGCAAGGGCGGCGTGGGAAAGTCGCTGACGACTTCGCTGCTGGCGGCGTACGCGCACAAAGCGGGGAAAAGCGTAGGTATCATGGACGCGGATATTACGGGACCTTCGATTCCGAAAATGTTCGGCGTTACCGAGCGGGCGAGCGCGGAAGAGGACGGCTTGAACACCGTGCTTACGCCCTCCGGCATACAGATGATGTCGATGAATCTGCTGCTGGAAAACGAGAACGACCCCGTGATCTGGCGCGGCATGATGATTGCGGGCACGGTGCAGCAGTTCTGGACGGACGTGATCTGGCGGGACGTGGATTTGCTGTTCATCGATATGCCCCCCGGAACGGGCGACGTGCCGCTTACGGTGTTTCAGAGCATTCCCATTGCGGGGGTAGTGGTGGTTACAACGCCGCAGGACCTTGTGAAAATGGTGGTGGAAAAAGCCGTGAAGATGGCGGAAATGATGGACGTGCCCGTGCTGGGGCTTGTGGAAAACATGAGCTATCTTACCTGCCCCGGATGCGACAAGAAAATAGAAGTGTTCGGGCACAGCAAGGCGGACGAAATTGCGGCGGAATACGGCATTCCCGCGGTGGCGAAGCTGCCGATCGACCCGAAAATCGCGGAACTTGCGGATTTGGGGCGGATCGAGGACTACGATTGCGACGCTCTGAAGGAAATTTACGCTAAGATCGAAGGGTGAAAGAAGCATCGCTTTTACGATAATTTTACTATTTTAAACTCGGCAAAATTGCCGAGTTTTTCTTTTTTTACGCAAAAATCATTGAAAATTTTTTTAAAGTGTGCTATACTGTCTGTGCCAAACAAAACTGAATATTAAAAAAATGAGCGCAAAGGGGTTATTTTGCCCCGTTTTGAGCGATACTCCCATTGTAGAAATTTGTTAAAAATGCAGATTCCGAAATGGGAGTAATTGCTCATTTCTTTCAGTTTTGTTTGGCGACAAGTGGAGTCTGCGTTTTATGTGCGTTGACTTCGGTTGGCGCACTTTTTTTATATAAAACGGTGCGACTATTTTGTACAAAGGAGCACCGAACAATGGGGTCGAATGCAAATCTGCACACAGCTAAAAACGAAAAAAACGATGAGTTTTATACACGCCTTGAAGATATAGAAAAAGAACTTTCGCATTATAAAGCGTATTTTAAGGGCAAAACCGTGTTTTGTAACTGCGACGACCCGTACGAAAGCAATTTTTTCAAATATTTTGCAATGAATTTCAACTTTTTGGGGTTGAAAAAGCTGATTGCCACGTGCTACGATTCTTCGCCCGTGGCGGGCGAGCAGCTCTCTTTGTTTTCCGATAAACGTCCGTATAAAATAGAAATTTCGGAAGTAACCGACGAGAACGGCGACGGGGCGATCGACCTTGCCGACGTGGAATATTTGCTGAAAAACAAACATAATACGCGAGCCAAACTGCAAAGCGGTGATTTCAGAAGCGAAGAATGTGTAGAGCTGTTAAAACAAGCCGACATTGTGGTAACGAATCCGCCGTTTTCGCTGTTCCGCGAATATGTGGCGCAACTGGTGGAATATGAAAAGCAGTTTGTAATTATCGGGAATCAGAACGCGATAACCTACAAAGAAATTTTTCCGTTATTGAAAGAAAATAAAATGTGGCTCGGCAATCATTCGGGTGCGCAAAGTTTTTTAGTGCCGTTGAATTTCGAAAGAAACAATACATACATCGAAAACGGCAAAAAATATGCGAAATTCGGCAATATTTGTTGGTTTACGAATTTAGATACAAAAAAACGGCACGAAATAATGCCTTTATATAAAAAATATTCGCCCGAAGAATACCCGAAATATGATAATTACGAGGCGATTGAGGTGAGTAAAGTATCGGATATACCTTACGATTATAACGGGGCGATGGGCGTTCCGATTACCTTTTTTGATAAATATAACCCCGAACAGTTTGAAATTATCGGGCACGAACACGATATAAACGGAAATATGGGGATAGGAGTTTCACATGGGCAATTTGAAGTGTCTGGTGTCGGAAGATATAAAAGAATTATTATCAGGAGGAAAAAATAAATGCAAATCGAATTACACAGAGTAACGGTGCGGGAAGTGGTGAACGGCTACGAGGACAGCAACGAAAACGGCGTTACGGGCTACGGCGGCAGACTGAATATCCGCCCCGCGTTTCAACGCGAGTTTGTGTACAAAGAAAAACAGCGCAACGCCGTCATCGAAACGATTGTGAAAGGTTTTCCGTTAAACGTGATGTACTGGGCGGAGGACGAACGCGGCAATTACGAACTGTTGGACGGTCAGCAACGCACGGTGAGTATCTGCCAATATGTAAACGGAGATTTTTCGATAGAGAGCAGGGCGTTTCACAACCTGACGGAAACGGAAAAGAACGAAATTCTCGATTATCCGTTGATGGTGTACGTGTGCCGCGGGAACGATAAAGAAAAGCTGGACTGGTTTAAAATTATCAATATCGCGGGGGTGCAGCTGAAAGAGCAGGAACTTCGGAACGCGGTGTATACGGGGGAATGGCTGACGGACGCGAAGCGGTATTTTTCAAAAAACGGATGCGTGGCGTATCTGCTTGCGAATAAGTATTTAAGCGGCGAAGTCAATCGGCAGGACTATCTGGAAACCGCGCTTTCGTGGATAGCGGCGAAAGAGGGGATAAAAATAGAAGAATACATGTCGCGGCATCAGCACGACGGGCACGCCGCGCCGCTGTGGCAATATTTTCAATGCGTGATTTCGTGGGTGCAGACGATTTTTCCGAAGTACCGCAAGGAGATGAAAGGGCTGGCGTGGGGCTTATTATATAACGCGTACGGGGAGAAGCCGTATAACCCGCAGGAGCTGGAAAAACGGATTTGCGCGCTTATGCAGGACGACGACGTAACGAAGCGTTCGGGCGTATACGAATATTTGCTTTCGGGAAACGAAAAATTTCTGAATATCCGCGCGTTTACGGAAAACGAAAAGCGGCAGGCGTACGAGAGGCAAGGGGGAATCTGCCCCATGTGCGCGGCGGAACGCCGTGAGAAAACGCATTACGAAATAGAGGAAATGGAAGCCGACCATATTACGCCGTGGTGCGAGGGAGGAAAAACCTGCGCAGAAAATTGTCAGATGCTTTGCAGGGAGCATAACAGAAGAAAATCTGATAAGTAGAAGAAAACAAATAAAAGAAAACAAATAAAAGAAAACAAGTTTCGCCCCTTGATTGAAAATTTTCGGTGAAAAATTTCAATAAAAATGGGCTACGCCCCTTGATTGAAAATTGCGATACAAAATATCCATCCGGAATAAGTTACGCCCCTCATCCGCTTCGCTTACGCTCAGCACCTTCCCCCGAGGGGGAAGGCTATGAAACAGGGAATTGATTTTAGTTAACCTCTCTCGGCGCTACGCGCCACTCTACTTTCCGAGCTTGCCTTAAACGGCAATTCGGCAAGGACTCCCGAAGGGGAAAGCAAGAGAAAGGAGATTTGCCACTCTACTTGCCGCGCTAGCCCGACGGCAATTCGGCAAGGATTCCCGCTATCGTAGGTTTTTTCGCGCTTTTCTCCTTTTAGAGAAAAAGCGAAAAAGGGGAAAGCAAGGGGAAGGCTGAAAATAAGGCGGAAATTAAAAATTCTGACGGGTATAAAATAAAGCTCTCCGGCGGGGAGCTTTATTTTTGCGGATTTTTGCATAGATTACGGATTTTTGCACAGATTTTTTAAAAAATTTTCGTTAAAAAAAGGGTTTCGGGCGTATAATTACGTATTATAATTATAGTCGTATCTGTAAAACGGGCGAAAATGCCCGGAAATACGGAAGAATTTACGGAAAAACATCGCGTTCGGCGGAAAGGAGGCGGAAAAAATTATGCGGTTCGATCCGAAATTCTGGGAAGAATTGAAAGCAAAAAACAATATCGTGGAAGTGATCGGCTCGTATATTCCGCTCACGAAGCGGGCGGGGCAATACTGGGCGTGTTGTCCGTTTCATCACGAGAAAACGCCCTCGTTTGCGGTGAAAGAAGAGGACGGTTTTTACCATTGCTTCGGCTGCGGCGTTTCGGGCGACGTGGTGAAGTTTGTACAGAACATAGAATCGACCGATTTTATGACGGCGGTGCGGATTCTTGCCGACCGCGCGAAAATGGAAGTGCCCGCTTCAAGCGATTTCGACGAGAAAAAAGCGCAGGAATTCAAGCGGAAAAAGGACGTGGCGCTGAAAATACTTCTGGAAACGGCACGGTTTTATCTGAGCAATCTTTACGGCGGCGATTCCCGTGCGGACAAGCACCTCGAATATATTCAGCAGCGGAAAATTTCTCCTTCGGTGGCGAAAAAATTCGGGCTCGGCGCGTCGCTCGGCTATCGCGAGCTGCCCGAATATCTGCGTTCGCTCGGCTTTTCGGCGGAAGATATGCTGGAAAGCGGCGTGGTGTCTTTGGATAAGCGGGGGCGCCCGGTGGATTCTCTGGCGGGGCGGCTGATTTTTCCGATTATCAATTCGCTGGACGAAGTTGTGGCGTTCGGCGGCAGGGTGATGGAGAAAACCGATTTCGCGAAGTACAAAAACACGCGCGAAACCATTGTTTTCAACAAGCGGAAAAATTTATACAACATCAATCTTTTAAAAAAGCTCAAGCGCGAACAGGCGGTGAACGAAGTGATTATGGTGGAGGGGTATATGGATACCATTTCCCTCTATCAGGCGGGTTTTAAAAACGTGGTGGCTTCCATGGGCACGTCGCTTACGGTGGAGCAGGCGCGGCTTATCCGCCGCTATACCGACAGGGTGTACATCAGTTACGACGGAGATTTTGCCGGGCAGAGCGCGGACTTGCGCGGACTGGAAATTCTGAAAGCCGAAAATCTGACGGTGCGGGTAGTGCCGCTGCCCGACGGGCAGGACCCGGACGACGTGGCGAAAGAGGGCGCGGCGGCGTACCAAAAATGTCTGGACGCGGCGGTGCCGCTCATCGATTACAAGCTGCTTGCTGCGGGGCGGAAGTACGATTTGAAAAAATCGGACGAAAAGCGCGCGTTTGTAGCGGAGGCGCTGAAAATCGTGAGGGAAGCGGAAACGGCAAGCGAGCGGGAAGAACTTCTGAAACAGCTGCGGGATAAGACGGGCATCACGTTGCAGTCGTTGGAGCGGGATTTGAGCGATTTGCCGGCGGCACAGTCGCAAAGCGAAACGGCGGCGACGAAAGAGGCGGAAGAGGGCGGCGATAAATTTCAGCGCGCCGAGCGGTTTATTCTGGCGGCGAAACTGTTTTCGGCGCCCTATGCGAAAGATTTCGATTTGAACCGCATTGCGTTTACGGACGAAACGCGGAAAACGATTGCGAAGTACGTACTGGCATGCGAAGAGAACGGAGAAAAAATCCGTCCGAGCGATTTGTTCGACGTGCTGGAAGCGGATTCGCCGGAATTCGGAGCGATTCTCGATCTGAATTACGAGGACGAGCTGGAAAGCCGCGTATCGGAGAAGTTTTTCGCGGATTCGGTGGCGACGCTGGAAAAAGAAGCGGTGCAGGCGAAAATCAAGGCGCTTTCCGAAAAGTTTTCGGCGGCGACCGATCTGAAAGAACGGCAGCAAATCGCCGCGGAAATCGGCGCTCTGACGCGGCGGCTGAAAAAATAGCGTCGCTGCCGGGCGGGCAGACAAAATAAAAAAACGGGTTATCAACGTAAGATAAACAGGCACTCACAGGAGGCAAAAAAGAAAATGGAGCAAATTTCCGAGCAAAAATTGCAGGAGCTCGTTAATGCGATTATCGGCGAGTACAAGATGAAAGGGAGCATTTCCACCACGGCGCTTTGCGAGATTGTGGAAAAGGTGGATATTACGCCCGATCAGCTGGACTTCGTGTACAAGGCGCTGAAAGACGCGTCGATTCAGGTGGTGGACGAAAGCGAACGCGACAGGGAGCTGTTTGAGCAGGCGCTTTCCGACGTGGGGCTGGACGACCCCGTGAAAATGTACCTGAAAGACATCGGACAGGTGCCGCTTCTGACGACGGACGAAGAACTGGAACTTGCGCAGAAGATGAGCGAGGGGCAGGAAGCGGCGAAAAAACGGCTTTCCGAAGCGAATCTCCGCCTTGTGGTTTCCATTGCGAAACGGTACGTGGGGCGGGGCATGCTGTTCCTCGATCTGATTCAGGAGGGCAACCTCGGTCTAATGAAAGCGGTGGAAAAATTCGATTATCAGAAAGGATTCAAATTTTCCACGTATGCCACGTGGTGGATTCGTCAGTCGATAACGAGGGCAATTGCCGATCAGGCGAGAACGATTCGTATCCCCGTGCACATGGTGGAAACGATTAACCGTCTGGTGCGCGAGCAGAGAATTCTGCTGCAGGAACTGGGGCGCGAACCGACGCTGGAAGAACTGGCGGAACGCATGGGCGTTTCGATTGAGCGGGTGAGTGAGATTCAGAAAATCGCGCAGGACCCCGTATCGCTGGAAACCCCGATCGGCGAGGAAGAGGACAGCCATCTCGGCGACTTCATCGAGGACGACAAGACCCCCACGGCAAGCGATTCCGTGGCTTCCACGATGCTGAAAGAGCAGATCGCGCGCGTTCTGGATACGCTGACGCCGCGCGAAGAGAAGGTGCTGCGGCTTCGTTACGGCATCGACGACGGCAGACCGCGCACTCTGGAAGAAGTGGGCAAAGAATTCAACGTAACGCGGGAACGCATCCGTCAGATAGAGGCGAAAGCGCTCAGAAAATTGCGCCATCCTTCGAGAAGCAAGCGGTTGCGCGATTTTAATCCGTAAAGGCTTTCGAAAGTATGGCGAATACGGAGCGGATTAAGATTTTGTGCGCGCACCTGCGCCCCGCGGAAACGTTTGCGGACGTGGGTTGCGACCACGGATATATGAGTGAGTACATGCTGAAAAACGGGCTGTGCGGAAAGCTGTATTTTTCGGACGTGAGCAAGGGAAGTCTGGAAAAAGCGAAAAAACGGCTTGCGGCGTACGTGGCGGAAGGAAAAGCCGTCGGCGTGCTGGGAGACGGATTTTACGGGATTCCCCACGATACGGAAGAGGTACTGATTGCCGGCATGGGCGGAAGCGAAATCGTGGATATTTTATCTCACGAAAAGTACGGTTTTCTGCCCCGGCGTTTTGTATTTCAGCCGATGCTGGACGGCGAGAAGCTCAGGCGGTACTTAATAGCGCGCGGCGCGTATCTGGAGCGCGATTACACGTTTGAAAGCGACGGGAAGCCTTATGATTGCATTGTGGGGCGGCGGCGCGGCGAAAACGAAAAAGCGCAGGAATATACGCGCGGAGAATATGCGTTCGGGTACGAGAACATGCGCGAAAAATCGGTGGCGTTTCTCAGGCGGCTGAAAGAAAAACTGGCGCGCGTGGAAAAGTATCTCGGAGGCGAAAATTTAAGCGACGTTTCGCGCGGCGAGCTTTGCGCGCGGCGGGATTTTCTGCGGGGGGTGATTGCAGGTGAAATCGAATGATTTTTTTGCGCTGATCGAACCGACGGCGCCGATGGCGTACAGCAAAGAATTCTGTTCGCGCTACGGCGCATACGATAACAGCGGGCTGCTTCTGGACTGCGGGAACGAAGCGCACGCGGCGGTATTCGCGCTGGATTTATCGAAAGACGCGGTGAAAGCGGCGGAAAAAGCGGGCGCGGGCGTGATTGTTACGCATCACCCCGCCATTTATTCGAAACTGGCTTCGCTTTCCGCGGACGACGAAACGGGCGGCGCCGTTCTTGCGGCGGCGCGGGCGGGCATCTCCGTGATTTCCATGCACCTGAATCTGGACGCGGCGGAAGGCGGAATCGACGAAAGTCTTGCGCGGGCGGTACGCGCGGCGGGCAGGAAGGCTGCCGGAAAGGCGGCGGAGCGTTGCGGCGAACCTACGGAAGAAAGGATGTTTACGTTTGCCTGCGGCAACGGCGCATACGGGCGCGCGTACGACGTGGCGGACGGCGCCGCGGTAAGCGCGGAAGCTTTGAAAGAAGCGCTGGACGGCATGCTTGGAGGCAGACATACGCTGCTGTTTGCAAGCGAGGGAAAAACGGTGAAACGCGCGGCTTCGTTCTGCGGCGCGGGCGCCGACGAAGAGGCTGTGGCGTTTGCCGCGAAAAACGGGGCGGACGCGTTGATTTCTTCCGATTTCAAGCACCATATTTTAAAAGAAGCGGTTGCGCGGGGGATGGCGGTGATTGCGCCCACGCATTACGCTTCGGAAAATTACGGGTTTTATCAATTTTATTTAAAAGTACAAAAAATCGCCGGAACGGCGGGGGTAGTTTGCGAATATATCGAAAACTCCGCGCTGCTCTGACGGAAAGGCAGGTATAAATATGTCTGAATTGACGGCAATTTTAAAGTATCAGGAAACGGATAAGAAGCTTTTCGCTCTGGAGCGGGAGCTGGCGTCGTGCGACGAGAGAAAGGAATTCGTGAAAGTGAAAAAATTCCTTGAAAGCGCGGCGGAAAAGCTGGATTCGCTGGAATCGAAAGCGCGCGGGCTGAAAGAGAAAGCCGCTGCGGTGGAAGAAGGCTGCACCGCGGTGGAAAAGGACCTTGCGGATTTTGCGGGCATCGACGAACTGATTAAAAGCGGCGGCGACGTATCGTATTACAAAAAAGCCGCGCAGAAGCAGCTGGACGCGCTCCGCAAGACGAAGAGCGAACTGGCGGCGCTGGTAAAGAGCGTAAAGGAAACCGATCAGGAGTACAAAGAACTGAAAAAGCAAGTGATTGCGATGCAGAAAAAGTACGCCGAGGCGAACGAGAAATACAAGGCGGTGAAAGCGAGCCGCGACGACGAGCGGAAAACGCTGGAAAAGGAGCTTGCGGGCATTGCGAAAGATATTCCCGAAGAGGCGATGAACAAATACCTTGCCAAGCGCAAGGAAAAGGTGTTCCCCGTAGTGTTCCCGCTGACGGACGGCAGATGCCCCTGCTGCGGCATGGAAGTGCCGCTGGCGGCGATGAGCAAGCTGAAAGAGGGCGTCATCGAATGCGAAAGCTGCCGCAGGATTCTGTATCAGGCGAAGTAACGCGCGCCCAAAGCGGCGAATTTTGACGGCAGATTGAAAAGACTTCGGGAAGCATATCCGCGCGCGGCGTTGCATAGATTATAAAATGCAGAAAACCGTGGCGAAAATTTCATTGCTTACCGTAGAGGAAAACGCTTTATACTGGAAAAAACGCACGGGCGCGAGGCTTTGCGCGGTGGTGAAAGACGACGCCTACGGGCACGGCGCGGCGGAAATCGCGGCGGCGCTTGAAAATATCGCCGATTGCTTCGCCGTTTCGAACATCGACGAAGCCGCCGCGCTCGGTTGCGTTACGGAGAAAGACGTTCTGATTCTTACTCCGCCGGCAACCGAAGCGGAGGCGAAAGAAATCGCGCTGCGCGGCTGTATCATGGCGGTGGACGGCGCGTTTACGGCTTGTGCGGCGGCAAGCGCGGCGGCGTTTTTAAAAAGCGTTTCCGCCGGCGGCGACGAGGCGGAAAAGACGGTGCGCGTGCATATCAAAACGAATACGGGCATGAATCGTTTCGGCTGCGACGGCGCGGCGCTTACGAGGACGGCGGAGATTTTAAAGCACAGCGCGGGCGTGCGCGTGGAGGGGATTTTTTCTCATCTGGCGGGCGTGAACAATATAAAAAATGCGGCGGCGCAGCGCGATTTGTTTGTGAAACATTGCGCGGTCGCCGAAAAATATTTCGGGCGGCTTACGCGGCATTTATCCGCCACGGCGGGCGCGTGTTTATCCGAGGAGTATTATTTCGATATGGTGCGCGTGGGGCTGGGGCTGTACGGCTATCTTCCGGAGGGATGCCTGCCGCTCGTAGCGCAGAAACGGGGGCGGGGCGGCAGAACGTTTTCGCCGGTGCGCCCCGCGATGAAAGCGTATGCGCGGTGTATTGAAAGCCGCACGTACGCCGGCGGAGAAATCGGGTACGGCGAGCGGACGGGCGTGCCGGGAGAGAAACTGCACGCGGTGAACGCGGGCTACGGCGGCGGTTTTTTCCGGAGAGAACGAAACGGCATGAGCGGTGGGAAAAACGCGGCGCTGCCGTGTATGGATTGCACGATCCGCCGCGGCGAAAAACCGCGCGGCAGAGAAATCTGCGTGATGAAAAACGCCGGAGAGACGGCGCGGGAAGCGGGAACGATAGCGTACGAAGTGCTTTGCGCGGTGGGCTCGCATGCCGAACGCGTATATATTTAAGCGGAAAAGGGCGGCGGAAATTTCCGTTCGCGGCGCAAAAACGCAGGCGCACATGCCGGGCGTTTTGCGGAAGAAACAACAGAGAACGAACACGTGCGTTGCGGCGCGGATCGGATAAAAAGTTTTACACAGGAGATTACGAAGGAAATGTCGAATTTCAAAAAAGAAGCGGGAAAAGTGTGGCGCACGGTACGCGAGTGTCTGTTGCACGCGCTGGTGCCGCTTTTCATGTATCTTGCCATGAGCGGCATCTTGCTTATAGTGTTGCAGAAACACGCGGGCGAGGACGGAGAAGTATCGCGCACGGCGGTGCTTACGGCGTCGATTATCTGCGGAATCATTGCGGTGGCGTACAACGCGCTGATGTCCTGGGGGTGCGGCGGAACGCATTTCGAACAGCTGATTTCGGGCAACATGAAGCGGCGTTCGGCGGCGGAGCTCGGCAGCGATCTGACGATTACGGGCTATAAAGAACATAAGGAGTACCGCCCCTGGAAGGGATTTCTGATGGGCTTTTTCGTGTGTATTCCCGTAGTGGTAGCGGGGCTGCTGTTCGGAAAATTTCAGCCGGATATCGAAGCCGGCACGACGGGAAAAGGCGCGGCGATCACGCTTCTGATTTTCGAATTTCTCGCAGGGTGGGCGGTGATGCCGTTCCAATACCTGCACGCGCCGAATTTTTATATGTCGATTCTGTTCGCGCTGATTCCTTTCGTCGTTTCGGGCGTGTTTTATATCGTGGGCGCGTATTCGAAGCGGGCGAAAGTGGCGAAAGAACAGGCGCTTGCGGACAGAAAGAGCGCGGAGCAGGCGGCGAAGCCGAAAAAAATCAATTACGGCGGCTTGCCCGGCACGAAGCCGAACAAAAAGAGATAACGGCGTATGCGTATCATCGGCGGAAAGCACAGGGGCAGAGTGCTGACGGAATTCAAAGGCGAGGCGATACGCCCCACGGCGGACAGGGTGAAAGAATCCGTGTTCAATATTCTTTCGCGCGAAATCGCGGGGGCGCGGGTGCTGGATTTGTTCTGCGGCAGCGGCGCGCTGGGGCTGGAATGTATTTCCCGCGGGGCGAAAGAGGCGGTGTTCAACGATTGTTCGAAAGACAGCGTGGCGGTGCTTACGGCAAACATAAAAAAGCTGGGCGAGGGCGAAGTATGCACGGTGCGTACGCTGGATTATCTTACCTGCCTCAGCGCGTTGCAGGGAAAATTCGATATCGTGTTTCTCGATCCGCCGTATCGGTTCGATTACGGCGTGAAGGCGGCGGAAGAAATCGCGCGGCGGGGGCTTTTAGCCGAGGACGGCGTGATTGTGTACGAACGGGACAAGCCGTTTGAAGAGAGCGCGGCGAAAAACTGCGGGTTGCGCGTTGCCGACGTGAGAAAGTACGGAAAAACGTACGTATCGTTTTTGAGGAAACTATCATGAAAAAATGCTTGTTTGCGGGTACGTTCGATCCGCCTACGGTGGGGCACAAAGCCGTTGTGGAACGGGCGCTGAAAGTGTTTGACGAGGTGATTGTGGCGATTATGATAAACCCCGAAAAACAGCCGACGTTCACCGTGGCGGAGCGGGAAAAACTGCTTGAAAAAACGTTCTCGTCGCCGCGCGTGAAAATTGTTTCTTCTTCGGGCACGGTAGCCGCGCTGATGAAAGAAACGGGCGCGGACTGCTATCTTCGCGGGATTCGCAACGGCACCGATTTCGATTACGAAACGGCAAGCTACTATTTAAGCGAAAAACTTTACGGCGAATTTGTGGCGATGTACGTGCCCTGCCCGCAGGAATTATTGCACGTTTCCTCTTCCGCCGTGCGTTCGATTCTGAAATTCGGCGAGAGCGTTGACGGGTACGTGGCGGAAGAAGCGAAAGATTTGCTTCTGAAATTTTACGCCGGAAAACAATCCGGCAAAGGTTGATTATGGATCTTTTCGATTTCAACAACTACGAGGAAACGGCGAAGCCGCTTTCCGAGCGCATGCGCGCCAACACGCTGAACGAATTTATCGGGCAGAAGCACCTTGTGGCGGAGGGCTCGCTTCTTCGCCGCGCCATCGCTTCGGACAGGCTGGGCAGCTGCATTTTCTGGGGACCGCCGGGCTGCGGAAAAACCACGCTTGCTAACATCATCGCGATGACGACGAACGGCGAATTCATTAAGTTAAACGCCGTTAATTCGGGCGTGGCGGACGTGAAAAAAGCCGTGGATACCGCGCGCGAAAACCTGCGTATGTACGGCAAGCGCACCTATCTGATGCTGGACGAATGCCACCGTTTCAGCAAAACGCAGAGCGATTCGCTGTTGCCAGCCATAGAAAAGGGCACGATTATTTTTATCGGTTCCACTACCGAAAATCCGTACGCTTCGATGACGCCCGCCATCGTTTCCCGCTGCCGCGTGTTTGAATTCAAGCGGCTGACGGAGGACGAAATTGCGGACGCGCTTCGCGCCGCGTTGAAAAACCGCCTGAAAGGCTTGGGTAAAACGGGCGCGGAGGCGGACGACGACGCGATTAAACATATCGCGCGCGTGGCGGGCGGAGATTTGCGCACGGCGTACAACGCGCTGGAACTTGCCGTAAACACCACCCCGAAAGACTCGGACGGCGTGATTCGCGTGCGGCTTGCCGACGCGGAACAATCGATACAGCAGAAATCTCTTTCGTTCGGGGAGGACCAGTATTACGATTATCTTTCGGCGTTCTGCAAATCGCTTCGCGGCAGCGATTCGAACGCGGCGCTTTATTATGCGCACAGAATCATCGAGGGCGGCGGCGACCCGATGCTGGTGGCGCGGCGCATGGTGGTGCACTCGGCGGAGGACGTGGGTCTTGCCGATCCGCGCGCGCTGCAGATGACTACGGCGGCGATGTACGCGCTGGAAAAAATAGGGTATCCCGAAGCGATGATTCCGCTTTCGGAAGCGATTATTTACGTGTGCGAAGCGGAAAAGAGCAATTCCGTCATCGAGGCGATGGAAGCGGCGAAAACGGACGTGAAAAACGCGCGCGACGACGAAGGGGTGCCCGCGTATTTAAGGGATAATTCTTACGGCAGTGCGGCGGATAAGGCGGCGAGCAGGCAGTATAAATACCCGCACAGCTACGGGGGGTATGTGAAACAGCAGTACCTGCCGGATTCCGTGAAAGAACACGTATATTATACGCCGAAAGGGCGCGGGTACGAGAAAGAGATAGCCGCGCGGCAGGCGGAACGCAAAGGGGAGAAATAAGGCGATATTAAGCCTTCCCTTTGGGGGAAAGTGGCGAAACTGAGCGTAAGCGAGGTTTTGCCGATAGAGGATAAGACCTCTTCAGTCAACTTCGTTGACAGCTTCCCCGAAGGGGAAGCCAAGAAGGGGAAGCCAAGATAAAAGGCAAAAAATTTTTAAATTAAAAATAAAAAATAATAAACAAAAGGAGATATTTTTATGAAAAATTTCAAGAAAAAATTTTTAAGCGCGATGCTGGCGTGCCTGATGCTCGCTCCGTGCGCGGCGGGCTTTGCTTCGTGCGATAACGGCTCGGGCAATCCTTCCGATTCGGGCAATGCGGGCGCACAGCACGAACATACGTGGAGCGCAAATTTTTCTTATAACGATACGAAGCATTATAAAGTTTGCTCCGGTTGTAGCGAAA